>Ga0181574_10001332_pt1 | contig 23067 bp, 18 predicted proteins | sample 101ome_24_FD_145600 | JGI IMG/M metagenome (GOLD analysis project Ga0181574, IMG submission 145600) | Coastal salt marsh microbial communities from the Groves Creek Marsh, Skidaway Island, Georgia - 101410AT metaG (spades assembly) | ecosystem: Environmental > Aquatic > Marine > Intertidal zone... | reverse complement strand
TATGGGTCCTTACAAAATCAAGTGCGCCATGTGGCGTGAGAAAGACAAGGTCATTTTTGACTTTGAGGGCACGGACCCCCAGTCCATCAGTTCGATTAACTTCTATCTCAATGAAGAGATGTTCAAAATGTTCTGCGGGGTTTACATGATCATGGTGTTCGATCCCCAGATCATGTTTAACGACGGTTTCTACGATCTGATGGAGGTGCGTATTCCTCACGGAACGCTCCTGAAGCCTCGAGAACCTGCGGCGCTATCCTGCCGGACTCACGCGCTTGGGCGTATTTTCGACGTCTTAGGCGGGCTGCTGGGCCAGGGTGATCCCGACTTTCTTGCGGGTGCGGGTTTCTCCGACAGTCCCCACTTCATGTATTCGGGGTACGACAAGGATGGGGAGTGGTATCAGCTCTACTCAATTGGCTTTGGCGGCATTCCTGGCAAACCTTCCGGAGATGGTCCCGATGGCCACTCCCTGTGGCCAAGTTTTACTAATGTGCCCAACGAATTCCTCGAGAGTTATTTCCCTCTCAGAATCGAAACCTACGAGACCATCATCGATAGCGGCGGTGCTGGCTACAACCGGGGCGGTAATGGTCTGCGCATGGGCTATTGCTTTCTCGAGCCCGGCACCATATCAATTCATGATGACCGCTGGTTGACCTATCCCTGGGGGGTGAATGGTGGCGAGCCGGGTCGCCGATCGGAAAAGATCTTGGTGCGTACCGATGGTTCCGAGGAGCGCCTACCCAGTAAGTGTGACCGGATTGAGGTTGGATCGGGTGACATTCTGTACTTCAACACCTGGGGCGGTGGCGGCTGTGGCGATCCCCTCAAGCGCGAGACCGAGCGGGTCGAATTCGACGTTAGGGCTGGATTGGTCTCGGTCGAGGGTGCAAAGCGCTACGGCGTTGTGATGAATGACGACCTCACCGTCAATGCCAAGCGCACACAAACCCTGCGCGCGAAAATGGCCAAAAAGCGCGGTAAGGTTCCGATGTTTGATCGCGGTGGCGATATCGCGACCCTGAAAAAACAGTGCTTAAAGGAGACGGGGCTCGAGCCGCCTCGGCAGCCCGAGTTTCAGACCTGGGCGCTAAAGGCGCTGGAAGGGGGCGCTGGCAAGGGCGGTAGCGTGAAGGTCAAACGCAGCGCTTCGAAGAATAAGCGCGTGGTGGCCAAATCAAAATCGTCTTCTAAAGCAAAAGTGAGTTCAAAAAAGAGGACAGCGTGAGTCAATAAAGACGCGCAAAAAAAGCCGGGGATAGCCCCGGCTTTTTTATTCCTTTGCAGTTTAGAAGTTAATCTCTACTTCAACGCCGCTCATTCGTACCTGACCTGGGTGCACAAAGGCGCCTCCAAATTCCGGAGCCATGATTACTTCCGCAACATACTCTTCATCAAAGACATTGCGGGAGTATGCGGTAACCCGCCAGTTGTCCGAGCCAATACCAAGCCTAACATTGGTGATGCCATAGTCATTTACCTTTGTTTGGCTGAACTCACCGCAGACTCCATCTAGCGCCGATCCGTCACTACATGGACCACCGCCGAACAGTGTCGCCGGTACAATGTCATCCTGCACCACGTGATACCAAGTCTCGCCTTGGTGCGCATATTCGACACGCGCTATCAACTCAAGGTTACCTATGGGTTGCGTCCACTGGAGACCGACATTCGCCGTAAATTCGGCGTTATTGGGCACCTCATTGCCTGCGGTGTAGGGCCGGATGCTGTTTTTGTCAATTTCCCCGTCCACCGAGCTGTAGCCGGCATCAAGGCGCAGATTATCCGTGATTGCCCATGCACCACTCAACTCGAAGCCTTGCAGTGTTACCTCATCGATGTTTTCAACAGTACGTAGCAAGCCGAAGGGACCAACGAAGAACTCGAAAAACTGCATATCGTCGACTTCGGTGTAGAACGCGGCACCGTTTATGTTTAGGCGGTTGTCCAAGAGCGAGGTTCTAAAACCAACCTCGAAGGCGCTCGACGTCTCTTTGTCGTAGACCTCTGGTGGAGCTACCAACGCTGCGCCTGCATCAACGATAAACGCTTGTACGGTCTCTGTGCCGCCTAGGTTGTTGAATCCACCCGTCTTGAATCCAACGCCCCAACTCCCAAACAGGGTTGTATTGCTTGTCATATCCCAAGTCAGACTAACCTTGGGCTGCCATTCGGAAAAAGTAGCGCTTCTGCTACCAATAGAATCTCTCACTTCCCAGGTGTCAAAGCTGGTGATGAATGCAGGGTTCCACGGCGTGCCGTTAAGTGGCTGGCCGTTCAGGGTGCAGCGACCGGCACAGTAATCGATGTTTGTAGACAAGAACCCGTCAGCTGGTGAAGGCACCTGGTTGGTAACGTCTCTCTCTTCCCTGTCATAGCGAAGTGCTACCGATAGTTCCATCCTGTCAGTTAAATCGTAGTTGATAGAACCAAAGCCAGCCCAAACGGTGGTCTCGAAGTTATCCAGCACCAAAGCATCGGTGTATTGGTTCACGAAAGTTAGGGGGAAGTTCTGAGTACCGTCGTCCCGAAGTTGGGCGACGCCCACTGTGCGATCAATGTCAAGGAAGTAAGCACCCACCTGCCAACGCAATCTCTGATCACTACTGGATGTCAGCTGGAGCTGAAATGAAAGGTCTTCCTGATTACGTTCTTGGTATTGATAGCCGTCACAGGTGGTTGGGCTGTAAGGCGGTAACACATTGTCAACGCCAAGTTGCCCGGAGCCAAAGTTAAAGGCGGGTGCCTGAAGTGGTACAGGCGGGGCAAACCCTGGATAGCCTTCCCGAGATGAGTCTGGGGTAAAACCAGGAAGCGCTTGCAGAGATGAAATGCAGGCACTGTCGCCTCCGTAGAAGCCGAAGGCTCCCGATGTACCATCAGCAACAAAATACTGCTCCACGTCACTATACAATGCCCACGCGGTCAGAGTCCCCATGTCCATCTCGTAATCGGCTTTAATTGAAAACTCGAGCGTCTCCTGCTCGTTGTAAGGACGCATGTTCGGGCTGAAAACGAAATCATGGCTGTTTACGTCCTGGTAAAAGGACTCGTAGCCAGGTGTGGTTGCTAGGCAGAACACATCGCATCCTGCGCCAAACAAGTTGGCAAAGGTAGGGATCTCAAACGCAGCGTTAAAAGCGATGGACGCTCCTTCGGCCTCTGCGTAACGAAGCTTGGTATCGATACTCAGATCATCTGATGGATCAAAAACCAATCGACCGCTGATGCCATAGTTCTCAGAGTCGTTGACCACATCGGCATTAAGATAGTCGTTGGTAAGGAATCCATCAGTGGATCGGTAGTCTACGGTCAGTCGGCCGGCGACGTTGTCACCAAGCGGGCCAGCGAGCGACACCATGCCAGTTGCCGTGCTGTATTCCCCATAGCTGCCGCGTATGAGCGCTTCAAACTCGTCCGAGGGCCGTTTTGTTGACATGATTACAGCACCAGCCGCCGCCGATCGTCCATAGAGAGCCCCTTGAGGACCTTTCAAAACTTCAATTTGCGCGAGGTCAGGATACTCTCGGTTAAAAGCCGAGGGGTTTGTGTAAAGAATGCCATCGACAATAAAAGCGAAATTTGTCTCTCCATCTCGGGCACCGTTGATGCCTCGAATAGAGAGTTGGGTGTCCCCGACTTCCACAGTATTAACTAAAGTCACCCCTGGGGTCATGTAGACAAAATCTTCTGCCCTTTGAATGCCGCCATCACGAATCTGATTCTCAGTAAATGCGGTTACAGTGGCTGGCACATCCTGAAGGGATTCGCTTCTGGCTCGAGCCGTCACCACGACCTCTTCGAGCTGGGCGCTCACCTGAGATGGGGCGAGGGCGGTACCACCGACACCTGTCAAGGCAGCAATTACGGTGGGTAGAACCTTCTTGCCAGGGGAAATGTGGCGTTGCAAACGGTTTCTGAGTGACATGGGCGTCTCCTGTGTAACCAGTTGTTTTATACCTAGAACGTGCATACCGGCATACGGACCGACTGGATCACCAAAAGACCGGCCGTCTCATTTGTCCGTACAATTCTTACAGCTCGCTCAATATCGCTCTGCGTTGGGCCTCGGTCAAGTCCAATTCCGAAAGAATTTGGACGCTATCTGCACCCATTTTTGGGGTTTCTGGACGGATGGCGCCGGGTTCTTGCGCGAATTTGATGGGTATACCCACATGATCGTTACCCTCACTGTCAATCACTCGCATTTGTCTCTCGATGACGTGCTCCTGTTCCCATGCCTCCTTGAGATCCAGGACGGAGCTCCAACAAATATCGCGACCACTAAACCAGGCTTCCCACTCTGCCAGAGTCCGTTTGGCAAACGAATCCCTCAGGAAATCGATAGCCTCACGGTGTCCGGCTCCCGCTGGTCCACAGACTGGCTCTATAAACTCGGGCCGCCCCATTCCCTCGAATAGCGCCTTAACAAACTTGGGCTCACCGCCCCCGAGAGCGAGGAACCGATCATCCGCGGTGCGGTAAACATTCAGCATGGCGCCGCCCCCGTGGCTTCGCTCATTGAATCGATCGGGCGCTTCATTGCCCCCAAAGACAGGTCCCAGAATATTGGGCGAGGCGGCGAGCACTGATTCATGCATGCTGATGTCGAGGTAGTCCCCAAGACCCGTGCTTTCCCGTCGAAGCAAGGCCATTAGTACACCCGATAGCGCCAGGTAGGATGAGAGCATGTCAGACATTGCGACGCCCACAATCGCAGGGCCGCTATTGGGATCTTCTGGTGAGCAGCTGAGGCTCAGCACGCCAGCGGCGGCAACGGTCGCTGTGTCGTGAGCAGGTCGATCTCGCCAGGGTCCCGTCTGGCCAAAAGCGGAGATCGAGCAATAGACGAGTCTGGGATTGAGCTCTCTTACTGTTTGTTGATCGAAGCCGAGTCGCGCCATGACGCCGGGTCGAAAAGCCTCGACCAAGACGTCTGCGCTTTTGATTAACTCTCGAAGCGCGGCTTTGCCCTCTTCGGTTTTTAAGTCGAGCGCAATACTCTCCTTGCCCCGCTGAGTGTTTCGCAGCATCACGGTCTCCCCGCCCTGCTGCCATGGAAAAGCAGCCGCGGAGCGGGTCGGCTCTGGCGCTCTGGGGTTTTCCACCTTGATCACTCTAGCCCCATGGTCAGCCATCATTTGTGTGGCTGCGGGACCAGGCAGGAACAGAGACAGATCGATGACCGTTATACCCTCAAGTTTCACGGCGTATCCTCAGTTGGTAACACCATCCTGATGCAGTTGCTCGAGGGTTTCTGGCGACAGACCTAACAGGTCACCGAGTATTTCCTGATTGTGGGCGCCGATCTGGGCCCCTGGCCAGTCGGTGCGCCCGGGCGTGTCGCTCAGCTTTGGGGAGATGGCCGGTATTTTTAGCGCCTTACCATTGACATCGACCTCTTCAAACATGCCTCTGGCGATGTAGTGCGGGTCTGTCATCATGTCTTCGACGCTGTAGATAGGGCCGACAGGCACCCGTGCTGATTCCAGTTTGGCGATGATATTGGCAGAGGTGTGTTGTTGGCACCAGTCAGCGAGCGCCTGATCGATGCGTTCCTGATGAATGACCCGCCCCGGGTTGTGCTCGAGTTCCGGATCCTCGGCCATGTCCTCACGACCTGCCTCTTTCATGAGCCGCTTGAAGATACTGTCGCCGTTGCCGCCGATCACGACGTGTTTGCCGTCAGAGCATAGGTAGGTGTTGGTCGGGACGATACCTGTAATAGTGGTGCCTGAGGGCTCTCTGATTACTCCGGCGCCGTCGTACTCGGGAACAATACCTTCGAGCAGATTAAAAATGGCCTCGTACAGTGCCACATCCACCACCTGTCCGTTACCTGTTTTTTGACGCTGGATCACCGCGAGCAGCACGCCCATCGCCGCCTGGATCGCAGCGGCAGTATCCCCCAGAGAGATGTTTGGGCGAATGGGCGGTTTGCCCGGTTCACCGTTGATGTAGCGGAAGCCCCCATAGCCTTCGGTGACCGAGGCGTAGCCGGGTTTTTCTGAAAAGGGCCCCGTTTGTCCGTAACCCGAGATGCGTGCGTAGATAATCCCGGGATTGTGGGGTTTGACGTCTTCGGGACCGAGACCCCAGCTCTCCATCGCACCGGGTCGAAAGTTTTCGACAACAACATCCGCCTTGGTGAGCAGGTCAAACGCGATTTCGCGGCCTTTGTCGGATTTGAGATCGAGGGTAACGCTTTTCTTGTTCCGCGCCAGAGAGTGATACCACAGGGACATACCGTCGCGGACTTCGCGCCACTGCCGGATGGGATCTCCCGTCGGGGGTTCGACCTTGATGACCTCAGCACCAAAGTAACCCAACACGGTGCCTGCAAAGGGTCCTGCAAGCAGTTGACCCATTTCAACAACGCGCAAACCTTCCAGAGGACGATCGGTATTCATCGCAGCTTCTCCTGACGCCGTAAACCGGACAGCAATAGTACGGACATTTACATCTGCGATCTACGATGAACGTGCGGTTCTCGATCAGACGGTGTCGGTTTCTTCCTTCCAGACTTCCATGCCGGGGCAAGCGCAGAACAGGTGCCGATCCCCATAGACATTATCGACACGAGAAACCGGCGCCCAATACTTGTCCTGGCGAAGAGAAGGTGTTGGGAAGGCGGCCTGCTCGCGACTGTAAGGATGTGGCCAGTTCGCGTCGACGATATCGTCAAGGGTGTGGGGTGCATTTTTGAGCGGATTATCCTTCGGATCGCTTTGGCCTAGCTCAACCGCCCGTATCTCCTCCCGAATAGCGATCATGGCGTCACAGAATCGATCAATCTCGGCGAGGGATTCCGATTCGGTCGGCTCAATCATCAGGGTGCCTGCCACAGGAAATGACATGGTCGGTGCATGAAATCCGAAGTCCACGAGGCGCTTGGCAACATCCTCTTCTGAGATGCCCGACGCCTCTTTTATCGGTCGGATATCGATGATGCATTCGTGAGCTACCAGCCCGGCGCGCCCCCGATACAGCACCGGGTAGTGGTTACTGAGGCGGTGGGCGATGTAATTGGCCGAAAGAATGGCAACCTTACTGGCAGCCGTAAGCCCCTCCGGCCCCATCAGTGCTATGTAAACCCATGAAATGGGCAGAATTGACGCGCTGCCATAGGGGGCAGCAGACACCACGTCATTATCGGTACTGACCCCTTCCACCGGTACCACCGGATTGGTAGGCAGGAAAGGTATTAGATGCGCGCCGACGCCTATTGGACCCATACCGGGTCCACCCCCACCATGGGGGATGCAAAAGGTCTTGTGAAGATTGAGGTGAGATACATCGGCCCCGAATTTGCCGGGCCCGGCAAGCCCGATCAATGCATTCAGATTGGCGCCGTCTACGTAGACCTGTCCTCCGTGCTCATGAATAAGTGCGCAGAGTTCGACCACAGACTCCTCGAATACCCCATGGGTTGAGGGATAGGTAATCATGATCGCCGCCAGACGATCGCTGTGCTGTTCTACCTTGGTCTGGAGATCGTCCATATCCACATTGCCGTCATGATCACAGTCCACAATAACGACCTGCATCCCTGCCATGACCGCAGAGGCAGGGTTGGTGCCGTGGGCAGAACTTGGAATCAGGCAAATGGTGCGTTGACTGTCCCCGCGTGACTGGTGATATCGGCGAATTGCCAGTAGACCCGCGTATTCCCCTTGGGATCCTGCGTTGGGTTGCAGGGACATACCGTCATAGCCCGTGCATTCCACCAGCCAATCCGCAAGTTCACCGAGTAATTTCTGATAACCCTGTGTCTGATCGGTCGGAGCGAAGGGGTGCATGCGACCAAACTCTGGCCAGGTGACAGGTGCCATTTCGGTAGTGGCATTCAGTTTCATGGTGCAACTGCCGAGAGGAATCATCGCCCGGGTGAGAGAAATATCCTTATTCTCAAGTCGCTTTAAATAGCGCAGCATTTCAGTTTCAGAGTGGTAGTGCTCGAAAAGCGGGTGCTGCAGGTAATCGAGGGGTCGGTGCAGCGCATTGGGGAAGGCAGCTCCCGAGCTGGCAGCGGGAATGTCCGCGTCAAACAGACTGGCAAGGGTCTGCACTTCCGCCTCTGTCGTAGTTTCATCTAGGCTAATCCCCAGGGCATCCGTGTGGATCGGTCGCAGGTTAAAGCCGGCCTTGCGCGCTCTAGCCAGAAGGGGTTGTTGATCCTCGCCGACGGACACGGTCAGCGTGTCAAACCAGGTTGTATTGACTAGGGTATAGCCTCCGGCGCTGATGCCGGCGGCGAGTCTACTGGTGAGTCGATGAACCCGTTGGCCTATCTCACGCAGTCCCTCGGGTCCGTGATACATGCCATAGAGTGCCGCCATAATGGCGAGCAGCGCCTGTGCGGTGCATATATTGGAGGTCGCTTTCTCCCGACGAATATGCTGCTCTCGTGTCTGCATGGCCATACGCAAGGCCTGATTGCCGCGTCGATCAACCGAAACCCCAATGACCCGGCCGGGTATGGAGCGTTTGAAGGCGTCTCGTGTAGCAAAGAAGGCCGCATGAGGGCCCCCAAAACCCATGGGCACCCCGAAGCGCTGACTATTGCCGACCACCACGTCGGCACCCTGCTGACCGGGTGCCTTTAGTACAGTGAGTGCGAGGAGATCGCTGGCTACGCACACCAAGGTGTTGCGTTGGTGTGCCGCATTACAGAGGCCTTCGAGTTCCCGAACGTCGCCGTAGGTGCCTGGATACTGGACCAGCATGCCAAAGGCATCGGTGGAATCTTTCAGAGCTTCCGGCGCTACGGTCTCCACGGTGATGTCTAGTGGTTCAGCACGCGTCTTTAACAGTGCGATGGTCTGCGGATGACAGTCGTTGGCGACCAGAAAGCGGTTGGATCGATTTTTTTTATTGACCCGTTGCAGGAGGGTCATGGCCTCTGCCGCTGCCGTGGCTTCATCCAGCAACGAGGCATTAGCAAGTTCCATCCCGGTGAGATCCATCACCATTTGTTGATAGGTCAACAGGACCTCAAGTCGCCCTTGCGAAATCTCCGGTTGATAAGGCGTATAGGCGGTGTACCAGCCAGGATTCTCGAGCACATTTCGCTGGATCACGGCAGGGGTAAAGGTGTCGTAATACCCCGTGCCAATGCAGCTTCGGTACACAATGTTTTGCGCCGCGTAGTCCCTGAGTTTTGCTAGTACCGCTTGCTCAGTCAGTGCCGGAGGTAAATTTAATGCATCGCGTTTGCGAATTTTTTCCGGGACCGCGCGGTCGATGAGGGCATCCATCGATTCGTAGCCCAGTTCCCGAGCCATTTCTTGCTGTTGTTTTAGGGAGGGGCCTAGATGGCGCCGATAGAAATCCGCGGGATGACGGTCGTCGTCCACTCGCTTGTTCAAGGACATATCACTCTCTGGTCAGTAGTGATTGAGCTCGCGCTATCCGGTGATGTGCCAAAGTCACCCGCCCAACCGTAAGCCACGCGCCAAGTTTAACAAGGCTGGTTGAGGCACCCAAGAGGAGCAGCTCGTCAAGCCAACAAAATGACGAGATTACCGGTCAGCTATGCCCCAACTTGTCCGGATCATAGCTGACCTCAATGATCACCCAGTGCTGCCGTCCGGCGGGACTTTCCACGTCAATTTCGGTATCGACAGCTTTGCCCAAGAGTGCGCGACCCAGCGGTGAGTCGCAACTCAGTTTGCCCCGACCAATATCAAACTCATCGGGGCCTACGATCTGCCACTGAACACAGTGGCCCTCGCAGTCTTCCAGCGTCACATGACCCCCGAAGTACACTTTGCTCTTATCGGTGGGCGGTTCATGGACGACGATCAGTTCATCGAGTCGTTTACGCAAAAATCGCACCCGGCTATCGATCTCCCTGAGGCGTTTTTTGCCGTAGATGTAATCACCATTTTCAGAGCGATCACCGTTCGCTGCCGCGGCCTGAACCGTTGCGGTGACAGTGGGTCGTTCGACTTTCCAAAGCTGGTGCAGTTCTTCACGCAGAACTTGTTCACCGGCTGGTGTGATGTAAGGCGACCCTTTGACGCGAGGTGGGCGATAGCGACTCATGGGGGTAGTTTATTGCAAGTAGATCAATTTTTGCCGAAGCTAGGCCCATGAATATAGCTTCTTCTCTTCTGATGATCCGCCCTAGTCATGCGCTGATAGCTGGCTGGCTTGCCCTGTTTGCTGCCGCGAACACGGTGGGAGCTGACTGTGTCGACCTGGAAGGTGACCCGATGCAGGGGGGATTGCTTTGGGGGCAGGTAGCCCCGGGGGCGGAGGTCTCGGTGGACGGGAAGCCGGTGCCCGTGATGCCTGACGGCGCCTTTCTTCTGGGCATAGGTCGTGACGCTAACACCGAGATAACCCTCGTTACCGAAGTGGACGCCCGCTGTGAGCAAGTCGTTGCTATCGGTCAGCGGGACTACCGCATTCAGCGCGTTGAGGGTGTGCCCCAAAAGACAGTGACCCCCCCGGAGGATGTGCTGGAACGAATCGCCAGGGAGCGCGCGCTGGTCAGGAAAGCCAAGTCTATGCGTCTTGAGCGGCCCGAGTTTTTACAGTCGGTGCGTTCGGGCTTGAGCTGGCCCGCCACGGGACGTATTAGTGGCGTCTATGGCAGCCAACGGTTTTACAACGGCACCCCCGGATCTCCCCACTATGGTGTCGATGTGGCGCGCCCAACCGGTCATCCTGTCGTCGCCCCCGGGCCTGGCGTCATCACCTTGGCAGAGCCCGATTTATTTTACTCCGGAGGAACTGTGATTCTTGATCATGGCTATGGTCTGTCGTCTTCTTTCCTCCATCTGAGCGAGGTGTTGGTTGAGGTTGGAGATGAGGTCACCGCCGGAACCCTGCTGGGTAAAGTCGGTGCCACGGGTCGCGCGACTGGCCCTCACCTCGACTGGCGAATGAGTTGGTTTGACCAGCGGATCGACCCCCAACTGCTGGTGCCCCCCATGCCTGACGATCAGTGATAAGCTTCCGGCCCCGGTGTAAACTGGGGCCTCGGTTAAACGCTTACACGGGAGATACACGGTGCTCGACCCCCAGCTACTTGAAATCTTGGTTTGTCCGGTGTCGAAGGCACCCCTTGAGTACGACGAGGAAAAGCAGGAACTAGTTTGTCGTGCGAGCGGTCTCGCCTATCCAATCCGTGATGATATTCCCGTTATGCTCGAGAGTGAGGCTCGGGTCCTGACTGCCGACGAGAAGTTGGGCTGAGGTGAGCTCACCATGACTGATACTATTTTTGGCAAAATTACTCGCGGGGAGATTCCGGCCGAGTTTCTTTACGAGGATGATCAATGTGTCGTCATTCGGGATATCCAGCCTCAGGCGCCTACCCATGTGTTAATTATTCCCCGAAAGCCAATCCCGAAACTGGCGGATGCTGGTGAATCCGATCAGGACTTGCTGGGCCATCTCATGCTGGTGGCGGGCAAGGTGGCCAAGCAGCTTGGGGTCGGTGATGGTTTTCGTTTGGTGGTGAATAACGGTGAAGCAGGTGGGCAAACAGTGTTTCATCTGCATCTCCATATCCTCGCGGGCCGATCCATGGCCGAGGGAGAATTGGCGCAGGGCATGAATTGACCACCGCGAATGGCAGGCTGAGTTTGGAAAGTGCTTGGATCATCACAGGTAATACTAGAGAGCAAACATGAAAACCGCAGAGATACGCGAGGCGTTCCTTTCCTATTTTGAAGAACAGGGCCATACACGGGTGGCTTCTAGTTCGCTGGTGCCTCACGACGACCCCACCTTGCTCTTCACCAACGCGGGCATGAACCAGTTTAAGGAAACCTTCCTGGGCCTAGAGGAACGGGCTTATGTCCGTGCTTGCACCGCGCAAAAGTGTGTGCGCGCCGGCGGCAAACACAATGACTTGGAAAACGTTGGCTATACCGCTCGCCACCACACTTTCTTTGAAATGCTCGGCAATTTTAGTTTTGGGGATTACTTCAAGCGCGATGCCATTCGTTTCGGGTGGACGTTCCTCACCGGGGTCCTTGGCTTGCCAAAGGAACGCTTGTGGGTAACGGTGCATATCAGCGATGACGAAGCCGCTGAAATCTGGGTCAACGATATAGGCGTGAGTCCCGATCGACTGTCCAGATTAGACGAAGATAATTTCTGGCAAATGGGGGATACCGGCCCCTGTGGTCCCTGTTCGGAAATCTTCTATGACCATGGCTCGGATGTACCCGGGGGACCACCCGGAAGTGCCGATGACGATCTCGATCGCTACATCGAAATCTGGAACCTGGTATTCATGCAGTTTAATCGGGATAGCGAAGGAGAGCTCCATCCGCTTCCCGCGCCCTCGGTGGATACTGGTATGGGACTTGAGCGCATCGCCGCGGTACTGCAGGGTGTGCATTCCAACTACGAGATCGATCTTTTTCAGTCGCTCATCAAGGCTGTTGCCGATCGACTGGAGGTCACGGATCTCGAGGAAAAATCTCTCAGGGTGATTGCCGATCACCTTCGCTCCTGTGCGTTTTTGATTTCGGATGGGGTTCTGCCCAGCAATGAAGGACGCGGCTACGTCCTGCGCCGAATCATTCGACGCGCGATTCGTCATGGTAACAAGCTCGGCGCTTCGGGGGTGTTCTTTGCCAACCTGCTGCCGGTGCTGATTCAGGAGATGGGAGAAGCCTATCCCGACCTCCGTGCTCAGGAGGCCAAAATCACCGCCGCTCTTCTCGCCGAGGAGGAGCAATTTGCCCGTACCCTGGATAACGGCATGGCGATTCTCGACGAGTCGCTTGAGTCGCTTGATGGCAATGTCATCCCCGGGGACGTGATTTTCAAGCTGTATGATACCTACGGGTTCCCTGTGGATCTCACCAATGATATCGCACGGGAGCGCAGCCTCACCCTCGATCTCCCGGGCTATGAGGCGGCGATGGAGGCTCAGCGTAAACGGTCACAAGAGAGTGGAAGCTTCAAGGTTGATTACAGCGAGTCGGTATCAGTCGACGGTGAAACGATTTTTGTGGGTTATGAAACTACCCGATCGGATGCGACGGTTGTCGCGTTGATTCAAGGTGGAGCCACCTTGTCAGCACTACAGGAAGGCGAGGAGGGCATCGTGGTTCTCGACAGCACGCCTTTTTACGGTGAGAGCGGGGGTCAGGTCGGGGATTGCGGGGTCCTTCTTTGTGGTGATAGCAGAGTTGACGTGTTGGATACCACTAAGTCTGGTGGGCATCACCTTCACCATGTTCGAGTGGCTACTGGCGCTATGCAGACGGGAGACCGGGTCGATGCGAAAGTCGATGCTTCCGTGCGACAGTGTATTCGACTCAATCACTCTTCAACCCATTTAATGCATGAGGCCCTGCGACGGATTCTTGGTGATCACGTGGTGCAAAAGGGCTCCCTCGTCGATTCCGAACGGCTGCGTTTTGACTTCTCCCATGGGCAGGCGGTCACTCCAGACGAATTGCAGGCCATTGCGGACATCGTCAACGAACAGATTCGCTTGAACACGGCAGTGACCACGGAAGAGATGGATATGGAGTCGGCGATTGCCAAAGGCGCCACTGCGCTGTTCGGTGAGAAGTATGGGGATGAGGTACGGGTACTGAGCATGGGGGCCGAGAACTTTTCGGTGGAACTTTGCGGTGGCACCCACGTTGATCGGACGGGTGACATCGGTCTTTTTCTTATTACCGGTGAGTCGGGTGTCGCAGCAGGTATTCGTCGTATCGAGGCGGTCACCGGAGAAGCTGCTGTGAGAGAGGTTCGCGCAGCCTTTGCCCGGCTGCAGGCGACAGCAGATGTCGTCAAATCCTCGCCTGACATGATAGTGGAGAAAACTCAGGGTCTGCGAGCCGAGGTAAGGGATCTGGAAAAAGAGGTTGCCAAACTCAGGCAAAAGCTCGCTTCAGGAGCGGGCGGCGACCTGACCGCTAGCGCCGTCGAAGTAGCAGGCCTCAAGGTTCTGGCCAGTGTTGTTGATGGGGCAGACGCCAGTACCCTGCGCGACACCCTCGATCAGTGCAAGAGCAAGCTGGGTTCTGCGGTCATCCTGCTGGCAGCCATCGACGGCGAGAAAATTGCCTTAGTGTCGGGGGTCACCAAGGACGCGACCGATAGGATCAAGGCGGGAGATGTCATGCGTGACGTGGCCGGGCGGCTTGGAGGCAAGGGCGGCGGTCGACCCGATATGGCCCAGGGCGGCGGCACCGATGTTGCGGCATTGCCCGGTCTGATCTCCGCCTTTCCTCAGTGGGTAGCGGATCAATTGTCCCCATAATTCTCCAAGGGACGTGCTTCTGACCAACTAGCTTCTATGCTATGGTTCGCGCCCGTTTTTCGTGGGTAACCGATAATTTCAGTTTCTCGTCATGGCACTCATTGTTCAGAAATACGGCGGTACGTCGGTAGGGACCGTCGAGCGAATCCAGCATGTAGCCGACCGGGTGGCGCGTTTTCAGCGTGAAGGTCACCGGGTGGTCGTGGTGGTGTCCGCCATGTCTGGAGAGACCAATCGGCTGATTGGACTGGCCCGGGAAATCCTCCCGCACCCAACGCCCCGAGAGATGGACGCGCTCGTGGCCACTGGCGAGCAGGTTACTACGGCGCTGTTGAGCATGGCGCTCCACAAAATAGATGTGCCCGCACGCTCCTACACCGGTTCTCAAGTTCGGATTCTCACCGATAGCGCGCACACCAAGGCACGGATACGGGAAATTGATGACAGCCGTATCCGCAGCGACCTTGCTGAGGGCGCCGTGGTGGTGGTCGCAGGTTTTCAGGGCGTTGATGAGCAGGGCAACATTACGACCCTTGGCCGGGGAGGTTCGGATACCACCGCGGTCGCAATAGCGGCTGCGCTGAAAGCTGATGAGTGTCAGATTTATACTGATGTGGATGGGGTTTACACGACCGACCCACGGATTGTGGATACGGCACAGCGGCTCGAGCAAATCACGTTTGAGGAAATGCTGGAAATGGCCAGCATGGGCTCTAAGGTGCTCCAAATACGCGCAGTGGAGTTCGCCGGGAAGTATGCCGTACCACTGCGCGTATTGAGCAGCTTTAATGACGGCCCTGGCACATTGATCACCATGGAGGAGGGCGATATGGAAGCGCCAACCATTGCGGGCATCGCGTTCAATCGTGATGAGGCGAAACTAACGGTATTGGGGGTTCCCGATACCCCGGGAGTGGCCTACAAGATATTGGGTCCCATCGGCGAGGCCAATATTGAAGTGGATGTAATTCTCCAAAACACGGGGGAGCAGGGCCATACGGACTTTACGTTCACAGTCGCAAGAGGTGACGTAGTTAGGGCTCGGGAGATCCTTGAGCCTGTGGTCGCCAAGCTCGGCGCGGCAGAGCTAAGAGATGATTCCAAAATCGCAAAGGTGTCTGTGGTCGGAGTCGGTATGCGCTCTCATTCAGGTGTTGCGGCGAAGATGTTTAAGGCATTGGCCGAAGTTGGTGTTAATATCCAGATGATCAGCACCTCGGAGATAAAGATTTCGGTAGTCATCGAAGAGAATTATTTGGAGCTTGCTGTGCGGACCTTGCATACCGCTTTTGAGCTTGATGCAGAGCCCGAGAATTTGGCAGCTGACGCCTGACCGTAGTAGGCTGCAGCGCGATGTAGCGCGTATTGATGAAAAACGACATGGATGTGACTCATGCTGATATTAACCAGACGAGTGGGTGAATCCCTCATCATCGGAGACGATGTCACCATTACAGTGCTTGGTGTTAAAGGGAATCAGGTACGCATTGGCGTAAACGCACCTCGAGACGTGGCGGTTCATCGAGAAGAAATTCTGAATAGAATTCAGGCTGACGCGGCTTCGGATCAAAACGAGGATGAGGGCGTAGGGAACTCCTGAGGGCCTAGGTGTCGGTGGTCGTCACTGACTGTGATAAACTTTCGCCTCGCAATTTCGGGTTCGCTAGCGTTGGGCCCGCTTAAAAAAACGGAGAAGTGGCCGAGTGGCTGAAGGCGCTCCCCTGCTAAGGGAGTATACGTTAATAGCGTATCGAGGGTTCGAATCCCTCCTTCTCCGCCATCTAAAAAAACGCCTCCCTCGTAGAGGCGTCTTTGTGTAGACGTTGAATCGACGAAATGAGTATCAAGGGCTCGACCGAAGCTGACTTGCAGTTACTGGCCCATTTTGAAAATAAAATACATTTTTTGGTCGTAGTGATCTGAATTTCTAAGAGCCATCGGGCATTCCAGCATTTCATGTCCCTGGAACATGGTTGAAAAACTGAAATCACACAGGTTTTCGTTGCCTACCCAAGTGCCGAAATACGACCAATCGAAGTATTCTCCTCCCCGCCAGCCTACGACCTGATTCCTTGCGCCAGCTGAGTGGTAGGCGACCGCGCCGTCGCTGTGCCAGGGAAGAAAATACCAGGCGGCATTGAGCGTGCCGTCATCGCTACCAGTTTGATCGAGAAAACCACCAACGTGTTTAACCGGAACGCCCTGTGTGTTGCTATGGTTATAAAGGTTACGTACCTTGCTGGGTGTTAATTCTGAAGCCAAATCGCAGGCAAATAGATCCGCAACGCCACCCCACTCGGACAATTCGCTACCACCCCCAGCGCCGGCAGCGGTCCTGACCTCCAAAATGTTCCAAGCCGGCTCCGTAACACAAGTTCTTTTTTTGCCCCTTCCAGAGCAAACCTCCGTATTTGAGGCCAACTGATCCAAGGCGTAGCCAACGACGTTGTCGCCGTTGGAGTAATTGTAGATCAGACAGCTGTTGGAGTCCGTACAGCAGTGATCCAGATATCTTGTCAGAGTCGCAGCAGCCACTTGGGTGCCAGCGTTGCTGGTCTGCACCGCCTTCAATTCTACCGACGCCGCATTGCCGGCAATACCTGAAACGCTTGCGAGCCGGTCAGGGTCGCCCGCGTAATCCCACTGAGTGGAACACATCCCACCGACGTGAAGGAAGACGATTTGGTCCGAATTAGCGACGCAGGCGCCGAAATCGTTGCTACAAACCGGCGCATAATCAGCACAGCAGCTACCTGTTGCCTCACAGCCGGGTGCGCACGAGCAGCTGCCGTCATTGCCGCTGCCGCCGCAAAAAGAGGTGATACCTGGGTCTCCCGGCTCCGTGACACAGACTCGGTTCCGTCCTTTGCCGGTACACACCCGAGTCGGTTCGCCGGGCTCGGTGGTTTCATGAGGCAGCATTTCACAGCGCCCGGCGTTACCGCCGCCAATGGTTCCAGCCAGTGCTGTTTGGGTCAGTAAGAGACCTAGTAATAAAGGTAGAAACACGTGCACTTTCATCGAGAATTCTCCTCCAATGCTATGCGGCTTGCTTAATACCGCCTCTTTTTTATTAATCATCCACCGGTAAAAAGGTAACGCCTCGGGCGATGGCGTTTTCGTAGTGCTGCCTCATACGCTCACGATGAGATGAAACAACGATTTCATCGCGGAAGCTTGTATGTTCATAAGCCAGTGTTTTGTATTGCCCGGTGATAATCGGCATCTGGTCATTGCCATTGAGCGACAGAGGATTTAGGCGCTCACCCCTCAATGTGCTTAGATGGAAAGGGCCTCTCGCATCGGTATCGTGAAACAACAGGCCATCAAAACTCATGGAAATGAGTTGTGAGCCAGGTTCAAGCCAGCTGTCGGCCTGCGCTCGCCCAAACACGGTCCCCTCTCTGTCATGAATGAGGGCACTCATTCGGTAATCTCCCGGCAGATATACATGAACGGCGAGGTCAAAAATGAGATCGCCGTCCACAACCCTATCTGCTACGACATCGACGAACTCTGCAGGAATGCGCTCGGGTCCCGTATAGTGGAAGTCCAGACGGCCTCGCTTAGCGCCGAGGTTGTAGCTGCTGTAGGTAATTTCAACTTTCAGAGGGCCCGATTCCGCCGGCCAGTAATCACTGGGCTTTAGCCGGATAATCGCCTCTGCCCCAGCATTAAAAACGGGTGCTGGCGTGCTAATTATCAGACCATTGGCGTCAAGCATACTGATAACGGCGGACTCCACGATCACTGGCTGGGGGTCGCCCTGCTGCTTTAGGCTGAGTCTGATTAAACTGGTCTGATCCTCGGTAATATAGTATCGATCTGCTGTCAGGAGTACCGTCCAGTCCGATTCTGGGTCATTGGGGTTGCGCGAGAGGCTGTGAGGCCGCTCATACCGTGCACCTGGCGTGATAAGGTCATAATCGTCAGGCGAAACTCGCACAGTTCCTCGCTGATACCGATTAAGTTTTTCAAACGCAGCGATGACATCTGGTGCGGCAGAGTCGCTCTGCTGGGTGTCGCCGTCCCCGGAGTTGTGTTGTCCGCTACCGGCGCTAGGGATGATCTTTGCCAACGGGACACGCTGTGGGGCTGCATCTGGCTGAGATATCTGGCTTTGTTGGCTGCTGGGGCCCGGCACTTGCAGCGAAATCGCTAAGGCACCCAAGCCCAGACACAACGTTAAGATTGGGCGCCATTTTCCCTCAGGAGACATCGAAGTCCTCCGTCACGACCCAGCCCTCTCCACCCTCTGGCATCGTCACCGTGAGCGCGGCTTCCATGCCGGGCGTGGTATTAGACTACTAAAACCAGATCCACAAGTCATCTATATAACCGGCCCTAGAGAATAAGAGCCAACCCGTCTCGGTCGCCTGTCCGATTTTGCTCTTTGTTGCTTGTCAGCCCTGCGGTAGACTCGATTCCCCTGACCTACAGAGACGCTACGCAAGGACTTCCCCCGTTGTGACCCTTTCCGACCCAATCAAGCCGCAACCGTCATCTCAACAGCCGCTTTATGCGAGGTTTCGCGACCTGTTTGACGCAGGCTTCAGCATCGATTGGGGTATTGGGTCTTTTTTGGTGATTAGCCACCTCGCAGCACTGCTGCTCACACCTGTTGCCTATTTATATGCACCTGAAGGGCTCTGGAAAGTGATGCTGGCGTGGACGTTTTTTCATTTTGTGCTTGGGGGGCTCTCCACCACTGTCTACGCCCATCGGCTGATTGCTCACGGAGCCGCGAATGAAATCCGGCAGCCAACCCATGTGTTTTTTCTGATTGCCCAGCTATTTTCAGTTCAGGGCAGCGTGCGGCGTTGGTCTGCTCAGCATGTTATTCATCACGCTGTAGACAAGACCGGACAGCACCACCTCGATCCCTATTCAGCCACCTGGTTTGATACCCAATGGCGCAATTTTTTGTGGTCACATATGCTGACCTTTTTGTTTAATCATCCTCCGTCCGCAGAGTTTGATGCCGCCTTCAAGGCGAAATCCCATCCAGCGATTCTCTGGCAGGACAAGTACTACCTCTGGCTAATTATCGCTGCCAACTTTGTGTTGCCACTGGTGTTGGGGATGGCGCTTGCGGGATGGCAGGGAGCACTTTGTTTGATGATGGCCAGTGTTGCAGGGTTCGTGCTCGCTCAACACAACACCTGGACAGTCAATAGCGTGACCCACATGTGGGGGTTTAAAAGCGGACTGCTAAGCACTGCCAAAAATAACTATATTTGGCTGGGACCTTTAGGTGAGGGCAATCATCACGCGGATCATCACGACTATCCGCGGGATTTTCGAAATGGCTTTGGCTGGAGCGGTTGGTTGTTAGACCCAACTCGCTACGCCATTCTTCTTTTGAGGGCCTTGGGCTTGGTCCGCGGATTAAATCACGCGAGCCGCCTTCAAGAGGCCAAGATCATTACTCAGCGAAATGTCCGAGATAGTGAGGCCAAGACCCCATCAATCGTATGGCGGCAATGGGAATCAACTTTGGCAGCGCTTAGTGAGGAGTGGCTAAATGCGGCAAAAGCGTGGGATCAATTTAAATTGGAGCAGCAGCGTTTGAAGCAGCAAATTCGCCAGCTCGGCGCAGATCGCCTAGAGGCTGCCCGAGAACGGCTGGAAAGCACGCACACAATTTCATCTCTTGAACTACGGTGTCGATTGCAAATAGTTAGTGCAGAGATATACCGCGCCAAGCAGCAGTTCAAGCTTGACAGGAACGCCTTTTTTGCCGCCCTGTCGAAGGTGAAAGAGGCACATTCGATTTAGCGGATAAATTACCTTTGCTTTTGTTTAGAACTCAGTATTCAATATCAGAGCTGTAGTCTAGGACGGCATTAGGATGCGTTCACGCTGTTGGAGCAATACACCACTTGATGGTATCCTCGACGGACAGGTCAATCGCGGAGAGTGGAGCTATGGTTGAGGGTCGAATTAATAAGGGTCAAATTAATAAGAAGGTTGTTTGGTATCTATCTTTTCTGGTCGGATGTTTGCCTCTGTACGCATCTGCCTATCAGGGATACCACATTGCGAAAGTGGACCAAATTATATTGGACGGCTCCTTGTATAACGGTTGCATGGTCAAATTAATCCCAGAGCTCCCCGCAGAGTATGGCTGTCCTAGAAAAGACTTTGTGAGCTTGGACTGCGACGGAGTCTCCATCAACACCAAGAGTTTCGCCAACCAAATGCTGCAGACCGCTCAAATCTCCTTGCTTGTTGATAAATCGATCAGACTGCGCGTCACCGACTCGATATTGGTCAACGAGAATTTTTGCGTCGCCGATTACATGCGCTTGAACAAGACCGAGTGAATCGATTTGTATGAAATCTCTCTGCGGTCTTGCGATGATCAGCATCGCAGCTGTGGCTTTCCTGGGGATGAAAGGTTTGCCCTTTAACAACAAGCTGTTTTCGGATTCTTCTACCCGCAGCTCAATTTTTACTCAGCTTCGTTCCTCTAATCTCGGCGCCGATGCCACCAATCTGATCGATCGTGATGATCAAGGATCCCTTCATGGCAGTTCTGTTGCGGTTTCGGGGCCACTACCTTTGGCCGTCGCAGGCGGTGCACAGCAATCATTAGCGGCCTCGAATTTGGCCGCCACGAGGAAAATAAAGTTTTCTGTGCTTGATAACTACCTGCCGCTTGGGGACATGCCACCGGGTGTCGTCTTGGTGGGCAAGTACATTAATGATCCGGAAAATTTTCTCCCCAGAGAGGACTACGGTATTGCCAGCGAAGGCAGGATTGGTGTGCCAATTGATGATCCCTCGACATATCTTCCGTTAGATGGCGTTCCCGCCGCCACCCGGCTTGTTGGCGAGTACATTGACGATCCGGATTTTCATCTACCCAGAGGTCGTGAGCATTTTGCTACGGAGAAGTACGGCCCCGCGTTGGAAAATTATCAGGGGCTCTCGCCCTAGTGCCAAGATTTCATTTATCCCCTCTACGAACGTGAGTGCCAAGGATTTCTTCTGAAACCGTCTGGCTTCCATGGCTTGCGAGTGAGTTGAGACGTTCAATTATTCGCTGGAGTAATGGCTTTATTATCATGTGTTACGTTAAACTCGGCGACTCGCTGGGTGTTAATTTATCCAACGTGGCACGAGCATTTTTAGAGGCAATAGAGTAGAATCCCCAAAACCCCCGAAAGGGGGTTTTTGTTTTTGGGCTGGTAGCGTGCCAGAGAGAGCTCGATAAGGGAGCGACCATGACAGCAAAAATTGCCATTATTATGGGTTCCACCTCTGACTGGCCAGTCATGGAGGGAGCTGCCAAAACCCTTGAATCTCTTGGGATCGCCTATGAGGCCAAAGTGGTCTCCGCCCATCGAACTCCCGATCGGTTGGTGGCCTTCGCCAAAACCGCTCGGGAGCAGGGCTACCAAGCGATTATTGCTGGAGCCGGCGGCGCCGCCCATCTGCCAGGTATGGCCGCAGCGATGACTCCGGTTCCTGTGCTGGGAGTACCGATTGCGGCGACGGTACTCAACGGCGCCGACGCCATGCTCTCGATTGCACAAATGCCCAAGGGTATACCGGTCGCCACCTTCGCCATCGGTCAGCCCGGCGCAATCAATGCCGCCCTGTTTGCCGCGGCCATGTTGGCGAATCACGACCCCGCACTCGCTGAGGCGCTCGACAACTACCGAGCCAAGCAAACCGAGGAGGTTCCCGAGGATCCTTGCGGGTGAAACAGCGCCTGGGAATCATGGGCTGTGGTCAGCTCAGCCAGATGATGGCCGAGGCCGCGAGAAGGCAAGGCTCGACCGTGAGTTTTCTCTGCCTGGACGAAACCCCGGTGGTACAGGGGCTGGGTCATATTTACGGGTCTTCGGAGTTCGACCAGTTTCTAAGCAGCTGTGATGCCGTCACCGTGGAGCGGGAAAGTTTACCCGACGAGATGTTACAAGCGGCGCGGGACCGCGTGGGCCTCGCCCCCGGATACGACGCCTTGGTGGTACTTCGTGAGCGTGATACTCAAAAGGCAATGCTAGACACCCTCGATATACCCACATCCCCATGGGCGATGGTGACTTCCGAAACTGAGCTTGAGACAGCACTGGCAGGACTCCCCGGTGACGTCGTCCGCTGTAAAAGGACGCTGGGCGGTTATGACGGAGGGGGTCAGTGGCGTGTGCCCAGGGTGGCCACTGATGAGATTATTCCGAGCGATGCCTACCCTGTTATCGCGGAGGTTGAAATCAAGATAGACCGCGAGCTAGCGATCGTCGTTGCGCGAGATGTGACGGGCGATACGGTGGTTTATCCCGTGACCGAAAACTACATGCATGACGGCATTCTTATCGGCAGTATCGTCCCTGCCTCAATTGACGAGGCGATGGCAGAAGAGGCCGCTTTAATGGCGCGCAAATTGGTGAATGCCATGGATTACGTCGGGGTGCTCGCCATCGAGTTTTTTGTGACCGAAGGTCGATTAATAGTTAACGAGATCGCCCCCAGAGTCCATAACACTGGTCACTGGACCATCGGTGCTGTGGGTCCTGACCAATTCACTCAACATATTACTTGCGTATTGGGTGGGCGAGTGGAGCAGCCCATGTTTGACCAGTCGGCAGCGCTGATTAATCTCCTTGATACGCCGCTGCCCCGGGAAATGCCTGAGGGGCCCATTCGCAGTTTGATTCAGACCTACGGCAAGGGCTCCCGGAAGGGACGTAAGTTGGGGCATATCACGCTGATTGGACCCGATCCAGAGGCTCTCCGCAGTGCTGCTGAGGCGATGATCGCCGAGTTGCATTCGCTTTAATTTCGCCCAACACGGTGAAAACCGACTCAAA
>Ga0181574_10001319_pt1 | contig 23181 bp, 23 predicted proteins | sample 101ome_24_FD_145600 | JGI IMG/M metagenome (GOLD analysis project Ga0181574, IMG submission 145600) | Coastal salt marsh microbial communities from the Groves Creek Marsh, Skidaway Island, Georgia - 101410AT metaG (spades assembly) | ecosystem: Environmental > Aquatic > Marine > Intertidal zone... | reverse complement strand
ATCGCCGATCGTTCTTGCCGGCGCGTCCCAGTTGGCCGCCATCGAACTCCTCGCCGAGTCCACTGGCGCCGCCGTCGTCCTCGTGACCGTCGCGTTCATCAATTCCCGACACCTCATGTACTCCGCGGTGCTGCGGCCGACGTTCGCCAACTTCCCAACATGGTTCAAGATCGCCGGTCCCTATCTCTTGATCGACCAGGCCTTCGCCCTCGCCATCACCCGACCCGGCGACACCGATGACCGGGCCCGCATGTGGCACTTCCTCGGCTCTGGCGCACTCGTCTGGCTGGTCTGGATGATCTCCACGGGCATGGGCGTCGTTGTCGGCGACATCACCGAGCCGGAGTGGCAACTCGGCTTCGCCGTCCCCCTGCTCTTCGGTGGTCTCATGATCATCTCGATCACCAACCGAGCCGGCATCGTCGCCGCAGTCGTCGGCGCAGTCGTGGCGGTCCTCGGCGCCGACCTGCCACAGGGTTCCGGGGTTTTGCTCGCCATCGTCCTAGGCGTCGTTGCCGGCGGGATCGCCGACACTCGCCTCGGAGCCACGCCGGAGCCGACCCCGTGAGCCTCTTTCTGACCATCCTCGCTGCGGGTGTCATCACCTACGTCACCCGTGCTTCGCTCATCGTCGCCGGCGACCGGGTCACACTTCCCGATCAGGTCGAGCGGGCACTGAAGTACGTCGCACCGGCTGCGTTCGCGGCGATCGCCGCACCGGCACTTCTCGGCGGTGATCAGTTCGCCGCGTTTGGCGACGACATCCCGCGGATCATCGCCGTGGTGCTCGCTGGCGTCGTGATCACCAAGACGCGGAGCGTCCCACTCAGCCTCTTCGCCGGTATGTCGGCACTCTGGCTGATCCTCTGGGTCAGCTGAACTCGCCCATCTTGAGATGCAGGCCCTCGATCGAGGTGGCCGGATGCATCTCCTCGAACGTGCGGGAGTACCCGGTGTGGGTGATCTTCCAGCCGCGCCCGGTCTTGACGTAGCGGTCCTCGTAGAAGGCCGCACCGCGGAGGTTCACACCGAAATCGGTGATGATGACCTGATCCTCGAGCTTCCAGATGCCGGTGGCGGTGCCGTCGTCGTAGATGTCGATCTCGGGATGATGGCAGGCATGGCTCGACAGGAACTGGTCACGACCCATGTTCTCGTGCAGGAACGCGATGATGCCGGCGAGGTCATCGAAGCTGTACTCACCATCGGAATATGCCGCGGTGCAGTCGTCGGTCATGACCTCGTGAAGGTCGTCGAACCGGTGTTGGTCGACCATGCGCAAGTAGGCGTACTTGGCACGCTTGATGAGTTCGAGCTCGACAAGCAGGTCGGGCGTGACGGGCAACTTCTCAGCCATGGCTCCATGGTCTCCTATGTTGTGAACGGAAGCGATTCGTAGCGGCGGACGAAGCCGCCCGGTGCGAAACGGCCCGCAGCCGCATCGACCTCAAAATCAGGGAAGCGGTCGAGTAATCGGTCGAGCGCGACCCGCGCTTGCAGGCGCGCCGCCGACGCTCCGAGACAGTGGTGGGCGCCGTATCCGAGGCTCAACATCTTGTCGATATCGCGCCGCACATCGAACTCGTCGGCAAAAGCACCGAACGCTCGCTCGTCGCGGTTGGCCGAGCCGTACAGCAACAACACCTTCTCCCCGGCAGGAACGGTGACACCTCGGATCTCGACGTCGCGGGTTGTTGTGCGGGCCAGGTTCTGCACCGGTGAGGTGAGCCGCAGCAGTTCTTCGACTGCACCGGTCAACAGTTCAGGGTGATCGAGGAGAAGCCGGCGCTGATCTCGATGGTCGGTGAGTAGTTCGGCAGAACCGCCGAGCATGCCGGTCATCGTGTCATTGCCCCCGGTGACCATCGTGAACACGAAGCCGACGATCCAGCCGGCCGACACGACGTCCTCGCCCACCTCGACGAGGTCGGTCACGAGATCCTCACCTGGCTCGACCTTCTTGCGTTCGATCAGTTCACCGGCGAAGCCGAGCAGCGCCATCGTGGCGTCCATCGCCGACTCGAACGAGCCCTCGGCGTTGGCCGCGACGATCGCGTTCGTCCACTCGTCGAAGTTGGCCCGCGTCTCGGTCGGCACGCCGAGGTAGTGCGCGACGATGAACGACGGCAACGGCTTGAAGAGCACCTCGACAATGTCGACCGGCGAACCACCCGCATCGGCCACCCGATCAAGGCACGTATCGACGAACGCCCCCACCGCACCCTCGATATGGCTCACACGGCGCGGTGTCATCTGCTTGCCGACAAGTCGTCGCATCGCCGTGTGGTCGGGTGGATCCATCATCACGATGGGCTCCTGACCGGCGTCGAACATCGTCATCGCATCAGCGTTCGGGGTGAGGCCCTGGGCCGACGAGAACGTCTCCGTGTCGCGCACAGCGCGGAACACATCCGCGAAACGCGACAGCACGTGAAAATCGGTGTTGTCGCCCGCTGCCGGGACGAAGTGGACCGGCGACTCGTCGCGAAGCCGGCGGTAGTCGGCCCATGGCGACCGCCATGCCTCACCACCGCGCAACGCGAACATGATGTCCCCCATCTCTCGACCCTACGAGACTCGAAGAATCACGACGAAAAGGAGACGAGCCGGCCCCGCAGGGCCGGCTCGTCTCACGAGGGGATGCCGACAGCGGCTAGCTCAGCAACTCGCCCAACTGCTCGGCGATCGCCTCGGGCGCGACGCCAGGAGAGAACCGAGCCACGACGTCGCCGGCGGCATTCACGAGGAACTTCTCGAAGTTCCAGGTGATATCCGAGCTCTCACCCTCGCCGGGCTGCTCGGACTTGAGCCACTGGTACAGCTCGGCAGCGTCGTCGCCGTTCACGTCGACCTTGGCGAACACCGGGAAATCGATGTCGTAGTTGTCGGTGATGAAGGCACGGATTTCTTCGGCGGAGCCGGGCTCCTGCTGGCCGAACTGGTTGCACGGGAAGCCGAGGACACGGACCCCGTTGTCGTCATGATGAAGCGCACGCAGACCTGCGTACTGAGGCGTGATGCCTCAAGCGGAGGCGACGTTGACAATGAGGCAGGCCTGATCGGCAAAGTCCGAGAAGGACACCTGCTCACCCTCAAGCGACGCCATGGTGAAGTCGTGGAATCGGCTCATGGGGCTGAAGGCTACCCGCCGCACTGAGCGGCGAGTGGGGTCACGCCTTGGTGCGCTTGGCCGACCAGTGCGCCGTTGCCCCGGCGGCTTGGAACCGGTCCGGTCGATCCTCGGGACCAAGGATTTCGGTTGCGAGCCACAGCCGTTTGAGCCAACGGATTCGACCGGATTCCGTGTCGTCGACGTACTCCCGACGACCATGCAGCACGTGGTAGTTGTTCACGAACTGCATGTCGCCCGCGTCGAAGCTCATCTCGACCCAATGGTCGGGATCGTCGACCAGCGCCGAGTAGGCCTTCATCGCCGCCTTCTGCGTAGCGGTGAGCCGGGGCGCAGATTCGTGGCGCTGCGACGCCAGGATGAATTGTGGGATGTAGCGAACGAACAGGCGCCCACCCTGCCGACTGAACGCAGGCACGCGGTAGTAGGGCTTGCCGTCCGCGGCCTGCTCCCCCCGGAAGTCGTAGGGAAGCCCCTCGTAGAGGGCGCCTGCGAGTTCGGGATCCGATGCCGCCAACAGGTTGTGGCACAGCAGGGCGTTCGAGATCAGGCTCTCGCCCCCTGACACGCCCGGGTCGAGACACAGCAGCCCGACAAGATCTGAGCCGTCGGAATGGAACCCGAGCGCACTCCCGCCGATCTCGTTGCCGCGAGCGGTGGGGTCATCGAGCGCCTTCCCTTGATCCTTCACATCGCCGAGCAGATGGCCCTTGGCGTTCTGTGCCCACGGCACGCCGAGGTGCATGCCGACGCCCCAGTAGATCCACGACGCATCGTCGACACCGAGCCGATCGACGGGCAGGCCCGAGATCCGCTGGAAACCGCGGCCGTTGATCAAGTGCTCGGCGATCCCGTCGAGCACCGGCACGAGCGTGTCGAGTGGGAAGAGCGCTTTGGTGACGTCGAGCATGTCGTCGACGTGGGCACGGGCGTGCGCCAACGCCGCTTCGAGCTCGGTGATCTCGTCGGCGGTGAGGCGATGGGTCCAGACCTCAGGATCGGCGACATCGGCCGCTCGCCATTCCGCGTGGCGTTCGAGCGGCTGGACCTCGTCGGCGGTGAGTGCCATTGCCATGATGTTCTCCCTCGGATCAGGCCGTCGGCCCACGCTGGGCACCGCGAACGAGTCGCCCGGGAAGTTCCCCTGTGGCCTCACCCTCGGTGTAGGTCTCGACACCGGCGACGATCGTGTGACGGTAACCATCAGCTCGCTGCACAACCCGGCGGCCTCCGGCCGGCAAGTCGAAGAGCAGTTCGGGTTGGTGCACCCGCAGTCGGTCGAAGTCGATGACGTTGAGATCCGCGCGGTAGCCGGGGGCCAGCACGCCACGATCGTGGAGCCCGACAAGACGCGCAGTGTCACGGGCCTGACGCTGGATCAAGAACTCGACATCGAGACGAGCACCGTCTCGATCTCGGCCCCAGTGCTGCAGCAGCGTCGTCGGGAACGAACCGTCACAGATGGTGCCGACATGGGCGCCACCGTCGGAAAGCGCCGGGACGGTGTACGGATGCGAGAGCAGTTCGTGGGTGCCGTCGAGGTTGCCCTGGCCAAAGTTCGAGAACGGCACCCACAACATCGCAGTGCCGTCGTTCTCGAGAAGCGCATCAAGCGCCACCGCGGCCGGCAGACGACCTTCCCGAGCAGCGATCCCCGCCATCGAATTCGCCGGGTTCGGCTCGTAGTTCGGCGACTCGCCGAGGGCGAACATGATGTCGAACTTCTCGATCAGGCGGCCGCCGACAGCCTGCATGTCCTTCCCACCGGCCGCCGCAAGCAGCCGCTCGCGAAATGCGGGATCGCGCAGGGCGGCGGTGCGTTCCGCCGTCGGGAGGCCGGCTATTTCTCGGTACACCGGGTTGGCGAGGAACGGATTGAGCGTGCACTCGAAGCCGAGGAGCACACCGATCGGCCGCACGGCCGTCTGGCCGGTCACGGTGAGGCCGTCGGCTCGGGCGGTCTCGATATGGTCGAGGATCGCCCGGTGGTACTCGTAGCCACGGGGTGATTCGACGAGCGTAAAACTGATCGGCCGACCCGATGACTCGGTCATCGCCCGCACGATCGCGAACTCGCCGTCAATGTCGGTGAAGTCGCTCACCAGTTGCAACACCCCGGTGCCGGTTGTGCCGATGGCCTCGGCGATCCCCACGAGTTCCTCGCGTGCCGCCGTAAGGGTCGGGGTGGGCTCGCCAAGCGAGGTCTTGTGATTCTGCGTGCGACTGGTGGTGAAGCCGAGGAAGCCGGCGGTCACGCCTTCGGCGGCGAGTCGCCCCATCTCCGCAATGTCGGACGGTGTGGCGTCCTCACCCTTGGCACCCCGCTCCCCCATCACGTGCAAACGCAGCGCCGCATGAGGCACCTGAGCGGCGATGTCCATGTCCTTCGCGCCCTCGAGCGCGGCGAGGTATTCCGGCAGCGAGTTCCAGTTCCACGACAGGCCCTCGTGCAGCGCCGTGCCGGGGATGTCCTCAACGCCTTCCATCAACTGCACGAGACGCTCGTGGTCGGTGTCGTGCACGGGGGCGAACCCGACACCACAGTTACCGAACACCACCGTGGTGACGCCGTGCCACGACGACGGCTGCATCGTGGCCTCCCATGTCGCCTGGCCGTCGTAGTGGGTGTGCACATCGACAAAGCCCGGTGCAACGAGGGCACCGTCGGCGTTGATCTCTCGGCGGCCAGACCCATCCACCGCCCCGACCTCGACCACCACGCCATCGGAAACCGCGACGTCGGCGGTACGTCGAGGCGCGCCGGTTCCATCGATGACGGTGCCGCCGCGAACCACCAGATCGTGCTCAGCCATCCGTCAATGATGGTCGGAACCTGTGGCTCACGTCACATTCGTGGCAGGCTGGGACACGGATGCCTGGGCCTTCCATCCTTCGCCTCGCCACCGAGGTCGCTGCCGTCGGTGAACTCGGCGCCTTCACGATGTCGGCGCCGCTGGTGAAACGGTGGCTTCCCCGCGGCGACCGGCCCGTTTTCGTCATGCCGGGATTCCTCGCCGGCGACGGCTCCACCCTGCCGTTGCGACGCACCCTCGATCGACTCGGCCACACCACCTACGGCTGGGATCTCGGTCGCAACCTCGGCCCCACACCGGAGATCCTCGACGGCATCGTCGAGCGCATCGACGAACTCCACCAGGAACACGGCCCGATCGATGTCGTCGGGTGGAGCCTCGGCGGCATCTTCGCTCGCGAACTGGCCCGGGTTGCGCCGCACACGGTCCGGCAGGTGATCACGATGGGCAGCCCGTTCCAGATCGAAACACCCGCCGACTCCAACGCGGGCCTGCCCTACCGGGCGCTCCGACACCTCCACGCCCCACACCTCGAGATGCGGGTGCCGGCCTATGTGCGCGACGACCTCCCGGTGCCGACCACCTCGATCTACACCCGCGCCGACGGTGTCGTGCGCTGGGCTGACTGCCTCAATCACGACACCGAGACGAGCGAGAACGTCGAGGTCTACGGCAGCCACTGCGGACTCGGCTTCAACCTCGCCGCACTCATCGTGGTCGCCGACCGACTCGCCCAACCGCTCGATCGATGGCAACCGTTCCAGGTGCACCGATCACTGCGAGGCCTCTTCCCGGCCGCACCGACCTTCCGGGTTCCCGCCGAACACGCCAGCGGCTGAGACGGCGGCCATGATCACCTGGCGTGGCACCCGGTATTCCTCGACGAGTCCCTGAACTTCATCAGGCCAACTCGGGGCGATTGCGGAACTGTTCAAGCGCCTCGGGGTTCGCGAGCGCCTCCACGTTGGCGATCGGACGACCGACGATCACGTCGCGCACGGCGAGTTCGGTGATCTTGCCGCTGCGAGTGCGGGGGATGTCGGTGACCGTCGCAATAACCGCCGGAACATGGCGCGGCGTCACCTCGCTGCGGATCTTGCTGCGAATGCGGCCCCGTAACTCGTCGTCGAGCTCATGGCCCGCCGCCATCTTCACGAACAACACGATGCGGGTGTCGTTCTCCCACGGCTGACCGACGACCACGCTCTCTTCGATCTCAGCCATCGTGTCGACCCGCCGATAGATCTCCGCCGTCCCGATCCGCACACCCCCCGGGTTGAGGGTCGCATCGGAACGGCCCGAAATCACGTACCCGCCGGCCTCACTCGTCGAGATGAAATCCCCGTGGTGCCACAGGCCCTCGAACCGGTCGAAGTAGGCAGCGTCGTACCGGGTGTGATCGGGATCGTTCCAAAAACGCAACGGCATCGACGGGAAGGGTGTGCGACACACCAACTCCCCCTCGACCCCGACCGGAACCGATACGCCATCGCCATCGACGACGTCGACGGCAAGGCCGAGCGCAGGCACCTGGATCTCCCCGGCATGCACCGGCAACATCGGGTTACCGATCACGAGACATCCGCAGAGATCAGTGCCCCCGGAGATCGACGCCAGGTGGAGATCGGACTTGATCGCGTCGTACACGAACCGGAACCCCTCGGGCGACAGTGTCGAACCGGTCGAGGCCAACGTGCGGACCGTGCCGAGATCATGGGTGTCGGTCGGGCGAATTCCGGCGTTCGCGCACGCGTCGAGAAACTTCGCCGACGTGCCGAAGAAGGTCACCCCGACCTCATCGGCAAGATCGAAGAGTCGGTTCGCATCCGGGTACGTCGGCGCGCCGTCGAACAGCACCAGCGTCGCACCGGTCGCAAGCCCTGACGCAAGCCAGTTCCACATCATCCAGCCCGCGGTCGTGAAGTAGAAGACCCGGTCGCCGGGGCCGAGGTCGGAATGGAAAACGTGTTCTGTCAGGTGCTTCAGCAGCACACCGCCGGTGCGGTGCACGATGCACTTGGGCTTGCCGGTGGTGCCCGACGAGAACAGCACGTACCACGGGTGGTCGAACGGCAACGGCAGGAACGTGATCGGTGTCGACTCGACCGCGTCGAGCCACCCGGGCTCAACGACGATCGATGCCCGAAGAGATGGCAGCGCCGAAACGATCTCGTCAAGCCGACCAGCGCAGTCGTGGCGCTTGCCGTTGTAGGCGTAGTCCGGAACCGAGAGCAGCACGGTCGGCTCAATCTGCCCGAAACGATCGATCACGCCGTCGGTCCCGAAATCCGGTGACGTGCTCGCGAAGACCGCCCCGAGGCCGGCGCACGCAAGCATCACCGCATAGGTCTCCGGCCGGTTCGGCAACCACGCAACGACCCGGTCACCGACCTCGACCCCCGCGTCACGGAGCAACACCTGGATCCGGCCGACCATGTCGTGGAGTTCGGCACGGGTCACATCGACCGCCTCGCCGTCCTCCCCCCGGAACACGATCGCGAGTTCGTCAGACGGCTCACGAAGCAGGTTCTCGGCGACATTCAAGGTGGCGTCCGGAAGAAAGCGGTGATCGCGCAACCGCGGCCCGGGTTCGTGCAACCGCTCCCCCCGATCACCAATCAGCCCGAGTTCATCCCAGACCATCGCCCAGAACGCACCCGGATGCTCGGTCGACCAGGCGTGCAGCGTCGAATAGTCCTCCGCCGGGTCGCCACCGAACACCAGACCGTGCTCGGCAGCGCAACGAACGAGGAGGCGATGGAGATTCGCACCGGCGATCCGATCGGCATCCGGTGTCCACAAGGGCGCAAACGTCATGCCCGCCACACTACGGTCTCGGCGTGGCCAGCCTCCCCAGACCACTCGTTCGTCGACCGACCACGATCGGCGCCGCAGCACTGCTTGCGCTCGGGTTGGCCGTCCTCACCCCGATCACCATCCCGCTGCTCTACCTCGTCGATCTCATCACCGGTTCGTTCCAGGGGCGTCGGGTGCGGACCTACCTGCTGATCACCGCCACCCTGTGGACCGAACTCGTCGGCGTTATCAGCGCGACGGCGCTCACCGTCTGGTTCCTCAATGGGCGACGGAACCCCGATGGCTGGCTGTCGGCGAACTACCGACTCGAGTTCTGGTGGTGCAAGCGCCATGTCGCCAACCTCGGCGCGTTCGCCGGCGTCTCGATCACGATGCCGGATCCATCGCCGCTCACCGGTGGCCGCAGCATCATGGTCGCCCGCCACTCCAGCCACATCGACGCCATCGTTCCCTTGCTCGTGCTCGAGGACGCCGACCGACTCGCCCGCTACACCCTCAAGGAAGACCTCAAGTGGGCCCCGGCGATGGATCTCGTCGGCGACCGCACGCCGAACGTGTGGATCAACCGATCCACACCGAGTTCGGAAATGTTCCAGCAGATCGAACAGCTCGCCGCCGAGATGCCCGAGAACAGCACCTGTGTGATCTTCCCCGAGGGAACCTTCCGCACACCGGAGCGTCACGAGGCAGCAATCGAACGGCTTCGATCTAGCCGAGACGATCTCGCCGACAAGGCGAGCGGGCTCCGCTACGTCCTCCCGCCCCGGCCGGCGGGAACACTCGCCTTGATGCGTGGCGCCCCCGACGCCGACATCGTCGTGTTGGCGAACGTCGGCGTCGAGGGCAGGAGTTCGATCAAGGAGATCATCGCCACGATCACCGATACGCGACCCATCGAGGTCCATGCCGTCCGCCATCCGCGATCGACTGTCCCGACCGACGACGATGAGATCCACGCATGGCTGATCGAACGCTGGATCGAGATGGATGACTGGATCCACCATCACGTTCTTGCACGCACCACTGCGCCGGAGGAAACCGAGCGATGAGCAGCCCCGCCGCCGATCCCATCGATCTCGCGTTTGCGATCGAACTCGCCAAGGATGCCGGCGCCAGCACGCTCGCGTGGTTCCAGAGCGCCACGCTGGCCGTGGAACGCAAGGGGGATGGTTCGCCGGTGACCGCCGCCGACCTTGCCGCCGAAGCGCTCGTCCGAGAGCGACTTGCCGCGACGCATCCCGGTGACGGGATCATCGGCGAAGAGGAGGACGACATCGAAGGCAGCACCGGGCGGCGGTGGGTCGTCGACCCGATCGACGGCACGAAGGCCTTCACGAAGGGCGTACCGCTGTACGCCACCCTGATCGCGCTCATCGACGCCCACGGGCCGGCGGTTGGCGTGATCCATCTCCCCGCCCTCGGCGAAACCATTGCCGCAGGCCGGGGACTCGGCTGCACCTTCAATGGCGCGCCGTGCCACGTATCGGGACACGACACGCTCGACGGTGCGTACGCCACCACCAGCGGCTTTGGATACTGGCCCCCTGCGGCACTGCAGCGCGTGCTCGACAGTGACCTCGTGTTTCGAACGTGGGGCGACGCCTACGGCTACGCCCTCGTCGCCACCGGCCGCGCCGAGGCGATGATCGATCCCCTCGCCAACCCATGGGACATCGCCCCGATGGCCGTGATCATCCCCGAAGCAGGTGGACGTTTCTCCAACTTCGACGGCGTTGAACGGCCCGACTCGTGGAACCGAAACAGCGGCGTCGCCACGAACGGCATGATCCACGAAGAACTCATCGGCCTCTTCACCGACTGAGTAGGTCGCAGCCGCTGAGCTGCGCTGCGCTCACTTGTCCATGAAAAACGCTTCGGCGTTGGCAAACCCACGGTCGGGGTCCTCCGGCGGGACGCCGATCGCGTCTGCGCACGACACACCAGCCTCCGGCGCCGTCTCAGACACTCGACCGAGTTGACGCTCGAAGAACTCGGTGACACGCGGGTCACCCATCGACACCACCGCAAGCTGGCGTCGCCATGCAGTGAGCACGATTGGGTGCTTCAGTCCTGGGTACGGCGAGGCGAGAACATGGTCGTCGAGATCAACGGCCGACTCGATCGTGTCCTTGGTGGCGGCATCAACGGCAGGGTCATAGGCGATCCAGATCGCCCCGTGCTCGAGCGAGTGGACCGCCGTCTCGTCTCGGATCGGCTCGGTGTAGAAGCCACAGTTCTGCCAGGTCGGAAAATGATCCCCGCTCGCAGGCGGCCTCATTTCGTAGGCAACCTCGCACAGCACATGCGCTGCACCGAAGTCCTCGAGTTCGAGGATCACGCCGATCTCAAGTTCGGCTGGTTCGCGTCGATCGACCGACGGGCACTCGCCATCGGCGTCAGCCAGGGGCGCCTCGGCCGGCCGAAGCCCACAGCCTGAGCCGAAGACGGCGACGACGGCGGTCAGAACGGCGAGGTGGCGGCCCATACGGACCGCCACCCTACCGAATGGGGGTGCGGCCCCTACGACGCGCGAAGAACACCGCGCGCCACAAAAAAGTGTGCGTGGTCATGTCATCCGAGCCGAGAGCGCCGGTGCATCCGATTCGATCAGGTTGATCTCCTCCATGCGGTCCGCGAACGAAGACGCCGTCGCAATCCCGTCGGCGAACGTGGCCTTGCGACGGACAACTTGACCACTGACCCCGGAGGGATCGGACGGCTCGCTCGCGTACTGGGCGTCGATGCCTTCCTGGAGCATCAACAGCGACTCGCTTCGGAGTTGGGAGATGCGACTGACCGTCACCCCGAGGAAGTCGGCGAGCTCCTGAGATGTGCGCCCTTCGAGGAAGGAACCAACGACGACCAGGCGGTGACGGTCGGGCAGCAGGCGCAACGCATCGCGCAAGTAGCCGTGCAGTTCGCGCAGCTCAAGCTCGGCGGAGGGTTCGATCGAGCGCTCGTCGGCGAGCATTTCGACCAGGGTGAGCTCCTTTTCGACCTCGTGCACCGTCTCGTGTTCGAGCGTGAGCACGACACTGCGGAACATGCGGTGCTGCAGATGGTCGAGCTCACGTCGGCTCATATCGAGTGCCTCCGCAACCTCGTCTTTGTCGGGCATCCGGCCTAACTCAGTCGCGAGGCGCTGCTCGACCTGCTCGAGCTCGCGTGCGAGCGTTCGCAACGAACGGGGAGCCCAGTCGGCCGCGCGGACCGCATCGAGGATGGCCCCACGGATTCGCTGCGCCGCAAATCGCTCAAAGGGCACCCCGCGAGCTTCGTCGTAGCGGCGGGCCGCCTCAACCAGACCAAGCGCACCAGCACGAGCGAGTTCGTCGCGGTCGACGTGCCGGGGAAAGTGCACCGCCACCTGGAAGACGACGTGTTTCACAAGGGGGAGATGCTCCTCGATCATCTCCGCCAACTCGACATCCATTGAGCCCGCACCCCGCAGTGGTTGCACCCTTGGTCGGCGCGCTCGGATGCGTCGTCTCCGCTGTTCGTTCTCGCCCTGGTTCATCGCCCCGGAGCCCTCTCGGTTGCCTTTCGAGGATCACCGCCCCGACGTTTTCCGAACGAGGGGTATCGACAACAACGACGACAACCTTGAGCGATTCTCCGAGAATTTTCCCTCGTCGTGTGTGCCGGCACTGTGGCGTTCGCGCGCTCGCAGCGTCCGCGAAACGCCCCAGTTGCCGCTCAGACGAAGGTCGAGATGCCCTCGAAGCGCACCGGCTTCACTCCCCGAGCGGCAAGGGTGTTGAGTAAGCCCACGGTGTCGGCATGGCCCGCAAGACCTCGAGCTCCAATCTCGAAGTCACCTGCGAGGACGTGCATCGTGGTTGCGGCGGCCACGGCACCAGACGCCACAGCCGGCCGCTCGATCGCCCCGTACACCGAGACGCGGCGCTCCACCCCGACACGCCCACGTAACTCGACGCGAATGGCCCCGATGCCGCCTTCGGCGTGTGGGGGGCGCAGCATCGGCAGCGGCGCGGTGAAACGGTCTCGTCGCGTGGCCGCCTGACGAGCGGTCACCCGCTGAATGCCATCGAACTCCGGAACCAACAACAAGGCATCAGGGAGCGCCGCCCGGTAACAGTCACGGCCACCGACGGGATCTGGAAACCACGCAAGCTCCCGACCCGACCCACCGGCCCGGCGCATCCACCGACCATCGCGCCAGTCGATACCAGTTGAACTCAAGGCTCGGTGATGCTGCCGAGCGCAGGCAGGGCCGCCGGTGCCGACCTTGGCGACATGGATTTCGTCGACCTCGTCGAACTCGCGAGCGCCATGACGAGCGAGCACACAACTGAGGCCAGGCATGAATCCAGCGCCCACGACAACCGGAACGCCGTGGAATCGGGCCTCGTCATCGAGTTCGAGCAGACGTCGGACCTCAGAGGTCTGATTGGAGGTCGTGACAACGGCAACGCCCTCATGAACCGCCCGGCGAGCCAAACCGAGCTGGGTCCCAGGAGGCGTGGCAACGACCACGGCGGCTGGATCGTCGCTGATGCGACGGCCACGGCCGGCCACCGTGCCGTCGCCGAGATCGTCGACAAGGCGCGCAAGTCGTTCGAGGTTGGGATCGCGGATCTCGAGCGTGTCAACAGCCCCGCTGGACCGCAACTGCCGGGCGATCCGAGCGCCGGTCGCACCGGCTCCGAAGAGCAAGACCCGCGACATCAGCGCAAATCGTCGCCGCGAAGCTCGCGCCAACCGCCGGTCTGGGGCGGGATGCCACCATGACCACGAACCCTGATCGCCGCCGCCACGGCAATGCCGGCGCCGATGGCCACGAATGCCCGGCGGATCAAGGTGATCAGGCCTCCGCCCACGATGCCTCCTGACGCCTCAGCACGGGTTCACACTCACCGAGTCACGGGGTGTGGTGCGTGGGGCTAGCTGGAGTCGAACCAGCGACCTCACCCTTATCAGGGGTGCGCTCTAACCAACTGAGCTATAGCCCCGTGCGGCCGACAACGCTAGCGGTCGTCGTCGTTATTGACGACCTCGTCATCGCCGTCGGCGATTTCGGGATCGGCGCCTACCTCGGGTGACGTTGGGGTCGAAATGTGCTCGCTGGTCTCATCGGGCTCCGTGGCTGACTCAGCTGCTGACGCGCCCTCACGAAGCGTCATCTCGGCCGGCTCCGTCTGCGGTTCGCCCGGCAGTGGTTCGCCCGGCAGCGGCGCTGGAGACACCATGCCGGGCTGAGACTGGCCGCCACCGGCGACCCGATCCATCATGCCCCGGCGTGGGCGGAGGCGCTTCGGACGAGGACGAGCGGTTTCCTCCTCGACCACGGTGAAACGGACACCACCGGTCACGTCGGAGATCAGATTGAACAACACCGCCATCAGGACCGTGAAACCTGCGCCGGCGACGACCAACACCAAGCCACCGATCGCGCTCGCTCGGAAGATCTGATCCGCGTTGAACGTGAAGCTCTCCAGCGCAAACAATTCGGTAACGAACGTCTCAACGTTGTCGACCGTGCCAGAACTGACCGCAAGGCTCCAAAGCATGACGCCGGCGACCAACAGAATCACCCAGAGGCAGAACGAGAAGATCAAAGCGACCTTGAGAACCGACCAGGGCTCGACGTGACGAACAAGTCGGCGGACCCTGCGGGCACGAAGGCGGCCAGCGGTACGTTTCTCGCGCCAGGTCGGGCGGGCGGTCGGACGAGGACCAACGGGTGTGAGGCCGGCCGGGACACCCTGCATCGACGCATCGATGTTCGATGTCGGAGTGGCTGCGGCAGGTGGCGCATCGCCGGGCAGCACCAGTTCTTCACCGGTGGCGAGCTTGAACATCGCGTCGTCGAAGTCGGGAAGGTCGCTCATGCGCAGTCAGCAGTGTACGGGATGCGAACCAGTCGACCGCTTCACCCTTTCTTGTCGAGATGGGCGGCCAACTCATGGCGCCAGTCGTCGAGGTTCTTGTAGATCGCGACGTCGGTAGGTAACGCTCGCAGCTCTGCCGCCAGCGCCTGGTCGATCTCTTCGAGTACCTCACCAAGCGGCCACCGGTGGATACGGATTGTGAAGACGATCGCGTCCGGCGTGCGCTCAAGCCGGCGCACAGTCTGCCGCTCGACACGCAACAGCAGCTCCCGGCTGGGATCGGCCGGAAGTGAGGCCGGAGCTTGGCGATCGTCGGCATCGAGACGCAACGCAGCATCACCAACCACCGACCAATTCGCCCGCCACGCCAGTCGACCTGGTTGGAGACGATCGAAGAAACGATCAACTGCGGTGGCGATGTCGTCGTAGCGAGGTACCGGCTCATGAATGACGGCCATCGTGCGGCCGATTTTCTCGGCCGGACGCCATCGGGTGGGGAAACACACGACGCCGGCAGTCATGACCCAGGCGCCGTCGCGTCGTTCCATCACCACCAGATCCTCGTGAATCCGGCGAGCAGCGACTTCCAGCGGGTGCCCAGGGCCTTCGAGCTCCTCCCCCACCGCGTCCGCAATAAGTTCGCGGACCTCCTCACACGCAGCTTCAGACCCAGGGGTGATCACCAACGCATCAGCGGGCGAGGCGAGGATGCGGGCCTTCTCTGCAAGGTCATTAGCGAGATCATCGGGATCAAACTGCAACCAAGCATCCGTCGTAAGGGCTCGCGACGCGACGCGCCATCGGAACGGCTCGGCATGGAAGAGGGTCGTCGGCACGACCTCGGCGAAGGGCAAGACCATCGATGCAGTCTGGCCGGATCAACCCGCACTGCGCACCCACACCATCGAAGCCGACGCCTCCGCCCGAGCTCGCACATCACCGACGCGCACCTCCACCCGCACCCCGCGCCAGGTGCGTTCGAAGGACAGAAGTTCGGCACCGTTGCGCTCAGCAAGATCCCTGGCGGCTGGTTCCCCCTCTGCGGCACCCGCCAGCGCCGCAGCATCAGCCGCCGTGCGGGCCTGTGCCGAGTCGTCCACCACAGTCGCCAGGCGCACCGCAACGACGACCACCGCCATTGCGGCCGCCACGATCATCATCATCCAGGGCAGCACCTGGCCCCGGTCCCGTCCATCGTCCGGCACGGATCGACCTCCTCCGGGCCGCGCCCGGTTCGTCGCGTTGACGGGGAAGTTGTGCTGGGGCGGGTTGGGCCCGAACGTCAGGCGTCGTCGCCCTCGTCGGCGTCGTCGTCATCCTCAACGCTGACAAGCGCGATCGAGGCGACCTGATCGTCGTTGTCCGGCGAGATCACCTTCACACCAGAGGCCGACCGGCCCTGGATCGAGATATCGGTCGCGCGCGTGCGAATCATCACGCCTTGGCGAGTGACGGCCAGGACCTCGTCATCATCGTCGACCACGAGCGTGCCCACGACCGGACCCTTTTCGTCGACGAGTTTGATACCGACCACGCCCATGCCGCCGCGGCCCTTGGTCGGGTACTCGTCGACGGACGTGCGCTTGCCGAAACCCTGCTCGGTGATGTGCAGAAGCGTGGCACCATCTCGGGCGATGTCGCAGGCGACGAGTTCGTCGCCCGCCTTCTTGAACTTGAGGCCGATAACACCGGCGGCATTGCGGCCCATCTCGCGAACCTGACTCTCCTTGAACCGGATCGTCTGACCAAACCGACTCGAGAGCAAGATGTCGAAGACGCCGTTGGTCGGAATGACCTCGACGAGTTCATCATCGTCGTTGAGCTTGATGGCGATGAGACCGGCCTTCAGTGAAGAGTCGTAGGCGTTGAAACGGGTCTTCTTCACTCGGCCCTTCGCTGTAGCGAAGAACAGATAGCGCATCGTCTCGTAATCGCGGGTGTCGATGATCGCCTGGATCGTCTCGCCCTCCTGGAGAGGCAAGAGGTTGACGATCGCCGTGCCACGAGACGTGCGGCTGGCAACCGGGATCTCGTGGGCCTTGAGTCGATACACCCGCCCGCGAGTAGAGAAGAACAACAGGTACGAGTGCGCGGACGTCTGGATCATCTGTGTGATCGTGTCTTCGTCCTTGAGCTTGGCGCCAGCAATCCCGCGGCCGCCCCGGCCCTGGGCCCGGAACTCTTCGGCAGGCGTGGTCTTCACATACCCGGTGGCGGTCATGGTGAACACCAATGGGTCGTCGTCGATGAGATCTTCGATGTCGAACTCACCCGGATCGATCTCGAGGCTCGAGCGGCGGGGCTCGGCAAAGGACTCGCGCACCTCGCCCAACTCGTCGACGATGACCTCTCGGAGCTTGCCTTCATCGCCGAGGATCTCCTGCAAACCCGTGATGGTCTCGGTGAGCTCGGTTCGTTCCGTCTCCAGATCGGCACGACCGAGACGGGTGAGGCGGCCGAGTTGCATGTCGAGGATGTGATTGGCCTGGACTTCGGAGAAGGTGACAGCGTCTCCCCCACCCTCCGGGGCGATGCCAGCCATGAGCGCTTCGCGGGCAGCGGAACGATCCTCACTTGCACGGATCGTTGCGATGATCTCGTCGATGAGATCAAGCGCGTTGATGAGACCTTCGACGATGTGGAGTCGCTTCTCGGCGACATCAAGCCGGTACTGCGACCGGCGGGTGATGACGTCGATCTGGTGATCGACGTAGGCCTGCAGCGCATCGAGCAGGTTGAGCGTGCGAGGCACACCACCAACGAGCGCGACCATGTTGACGCCAAAGCTCGTCTGCAGCGGCGTGGCCTTCCAGAGATTGTTGAGCACAACCTCTGGATTGGCGTCCCGCTTGAGCGTGATCACGAAACGGGTGTCGTCACCGGACGACTCATCGTTGATGTCACGAATGCCCTCGAGTTCACGGTTGTTGACCAACTCCGCAATCTTGCGGGCGACAGCGCCAGCCGAGACCTGATACGGCAGTTCGGTGACGACGATCGACTGGGTCTGGCCCTTCTCCTCGATCTCGACCTTCGCCCGCATCTTCACCGAACCACGCCCGGTGCGATAGGCGGATTCGATCCCGACCCGACCGAGGATCTGCCCGCCCGTCGGGAAGTCAGGACCTCGCACGAACTCCATCAGGTCATCAACCGTGGCGTCGGGATTCCGCAGCAAGTGCACCACCGCTGCGCAGACCTCGTCGAGGTTGTGCGGCGGAATATTGGTGGCCATGCCGACGGCAATGCCCTGCACCCCGTTGACCAGCAGGTTGGGGAAGCGAGCCGGCAGAACCGTCGGCTCCTGGAATTCGGCCGAATAGTTGTCGGCGAAGTCGACGGTGTCCTCGTCGATATCGGCGAGCATCTGCATCGCCAGCGGACTGAGCCGGCATTCGGTGTATCGGTCGGCGGCAGGAGGATCCTCGGGCGAGCCGTAGTTGCCGTGGAAGGCGATCAACGGGTGACGCAACGAGAACGGCTGTGCCATTCGCGCCAGCGCGTCGTAGATCGCCGAGGTGCCGTGCGGATGGAAACGAGCGGCGACATCGCCCGAGACGCGGGCGCACTTCACAAAGTTGCGATCCGGCCGGAATCCCTGGTCGAACATTCCCCAAAGGATCCGACGATGGACGGGTTTGAGGCCGTCGCGCACGTCCGGAAGCGCACGACTGATGATGACCGACATCGCATAGTCGAGGAAGGAGGACTCCATTTCCTCCTGAATCTCGATGACCGTGATGTCATCGGGTTCGTCGGTGTCGTTGTCGGTGTCGATGGGTGGCACGTCGCTCATGATTCAGCCCCTCAGAAGTCCAGGTTCCGGACTTCGCGTGCGTTGGTGACGATGAAGTTCTTGCGCTGTTCGACGTCGTCACCCATGAGGATCGACATGACCTCGTCGGCGATTGCCGCCTGTTCGACCGAGACCTGCAGCAGGGATCGGCTGGCAACGTCCATCGTCGTGTTGCGCAATTCGTCCCAGTCCATCTCACCGAGACCCTTCAACCGCTGGAAGTCCTTGGTGTAGTTGGGGCGCTCGGCCATGAAGGCGTCCTTCGCGGCGTCGTCTTTGAGATACACCGTCTCTTTGGTGGAGACCTTCGTGCTGTAGAGCGGCGGTTGGGCGATGTAGACATAGCCGGCTTCGACCAGCGGACGCATCTGCCGGAAGAAGAAGGTCAGCAACAGGGTGCGAATATGGCTGCCGTCAACGTCGGCGTCGGCCAGCAAAATCACCTTGTGATAACGGGCTTGCGTGACATCGAAATCGTCAGCGAACCCGGCACCGATCGCCGTGATCAGCGATTGGACTTCGTTGTTCTTCAACATCTTGTCGACGCGGGCTCGCTCGACGTTCAAGATCTTGCCGCGGATCGGCAGGATCGCCTGTGTCTCGGGATCGCGGGCCCGAACCGCCGAACCCCCCGCAGAGTCGCCCTCGACGATGAAGAGTTCCCGACGCTCGGGTTCTTTCGCCGAGCAGTCCTTGAGCTTGTCCGGCATGCCGGCACCGTCGAGCAGAGATTTCGAGCGGATCGCTTTGCGGGCATCGGCCGCAGCAACACGGGCCCGAGCGGCGTTGGAGGCCTTGGTGACGATGGCCTTGCCCTCAGCTGGATGCTCCTCGAGCCACTCCGCCATCTTTTCGTTGGTGACCTTCTCGACCAGTGAACGCATCGAGACATTGCCGAGTTTCGACTTGGTCTGGCCCTCGAACTGTGGTTCGCCGATGCGGGCGGAGATGATGGCCGTCAGGCCTTCACGAATGTCTTCGCCTGTGAGGTTGTCGTCCTTTTCTTTGAGCAAGCCCTTTTCGCGTGCGTAATTGTTGACTGTACGAGTCACCGCCGTGCGGAATCCCTGCTCATGCATGCCCCCTTCAAGGGTGGAGATGCCGTTGGCGAAGCTGTGTAAGCCGTCAGAGTTGAAGCCGGTGTTCCACTGGAACGCGATCTCGACCTCATGCGGATTGTCATCGATGGTTTCTGCACCTGCGAAGTACCCGACCGCCTGGAACAAGGCGTCCTTCGACGAGTTCACATGGGTGACGAAATCCATGATCCCGCCGTCGTACTTGAAGCTGAACCATCCATCGGGATCGTCGGTCTCGACGGTTGCCTCAGGTCGTTGATCACGCACACGGATCTCAAGGCCGCGGTTGAGGAACGCCATCATCTGGAAGCGTTCCTGCAGCGTCTGGAACCGGTAGTCGGTCTCGTCGAAGATCGAGCCATCGGGCCAGAACCGGACCGTGGTGCCGGTGCGAGCTGTGCCGTCGTCAGCGGCGGGCGCGTCGCCGGAAACGGCAAGTCGACTCTTGAGTTCGCCACCATCACCAAACGCCATCGAATGACGCTTGCCGTCGCGGTCGATTTCAACTTCGACCCGTGCCGAGAGCGCATTGACCACAGAGATGCCGACGCCATGGAGACCGCCGGACACTTTGTACCCATCGCCGCCGAACTTGCCCCCTGCGTGCAAGACGGTCAGCACGACTTCGGCAGCGGTGAGATCTTCGTACTTGGGATGTTTCCCGACGGGAATGCCTCGACCATCGTCGCGAACCTCAATGCCACCATCGGAAAGAATCGACACGTCGATGCGGCTGCAATGACCAGCCATCGCCTCATCGACAGAGTTGTCGACGACTTCCCAGACGAGGTGGTGCAAGCCGGTTGGGCCAGTTGAGCCGATGTACATTCCCGGGCGTTTGCGGACGGCCTCAAGGCCCTCGAGAACGGTGATGTCCTGAGCGCCGTATGACGACGGTTCGGTGGTGGTCAAAGGAGACTCCTGGCTGGCCGCGGACGTTCCGCCATCGGAAGGCGTTGCGGGGGTGTTCAGCTCGCTGTCACCGCTCACTCCGACCCTCCGAAATCCCTGTCGTGGCGAGCGAGATCCAGGGTTTTCGCGTTACTCGAGGCGATCACATCGCGCTGGTCGAGAGGGCTGAACACGGTCCCTCCAGCTTACCAGTTACACGCTTGTGATTCGTGGCAGTCAGACCTCTTACGAGCCCCGCGAAACGCGCACGTGAAGTCGGCGAATTCGATCGCTCTCCGTCGCTTCCGCAAGGCGAGCGATGACCTCGCGTTCGAGCCACCGGAACTCTGCGGCCCAGGTCGGATCATCGGCCGTGACGGTCAACAAATCACCATCGATTGAGCCGGGTCTTGTGTGTTCTGCTAGGTCGGGCCCGACAATCGACGACCACGATCGAAAGATCACATCAAGCACATCGACCGATGGAGCGTTGAGGTTTCCCAACAGCTTCTCCAAGCTTGCGCCGATCTGTCGCGGACCTTGGTTGGTGTTCATGGCGATTCCAGAGTCAATGCGCTGTCGTGTACGCGGATCACCTGATCAGGGCGAGCTCCTGAAGGCAAACCGGTTGCCGTCGTGAGAATCCGCTGCGCGTCTGGGAGGGCCTCAAGCAGTGCGGCGGCTCGATTGGGGTCGAGTTCGGAGAAGACATCGTCGAGCAGCACGACAGGGGTCGCTCCCCCGACGGCGCGAATCACGCCGTCGGCTGCCAAACGTAAGGCGAGTGCGAGCGAACGCTGCTCACCTTGCGACGCGTGGGTCCGAGCGGGCGCTCCGGTAATGGTCATGTGAATCTCGTCGCGATGAGGTCCGACTGTGGTGACACCGCGACGGAGATCGAGATCGCGGCTGGCGGCCAGCGCATCGCTCAGCGGACCTGTCCACGACGACTCGTACTGGCACTCCACCATCGCCGCCTTTTGTGCCACGGCGTCGTACGCAGTGGCGAGAATCGGCGTTATTTCATCCAGCATCGCACGTCGGGCAGTCCGCAACCGCTCCCCCACCTCGGCAAGCTTTGAATCCCACACATCAAGCGTGAACTCGGCATCGGCATCCAGCCGGCCGTGAACGCTGCGCAAGAGGGCGTTCCGTTGTTTAAGCACCCGCTCGACCTCACTTCGAAGCGCGGCGTCACGAGGATGGCGAGTTGCAACCGCGGTGTCGATCCACCCACGACGCAGCGCAGGACCGCCCTTGACCAGCTCAAGATCGTCGGGCGAAAACACGGTGACGTGCACGACACCGAGCAGATCGCTCAGACGGTTCATTCGTTGCCGGTTGATCTGAATCCGGTTGCGTCCGACGCGCGGGATTTCGACTTCGACCAGCTGTTCTCGACCGTCGTCAGCTTCGACGTTCGAGCGGACAACCGCAGCGTCAGCACCGAGTCGAATCAGTGCGTCATCGGGGGCGCCGCGGAACGAGCCGCCGCCGGACATCCATGCGATGGATTCGATGAGGTTCGTCTTGCCGTGGCCGTTTTCCCCTACGACAGCCGTCAAGCCGTCGCCGAACGACACTTCGGCGCTGCGATACGAACGCCAGTCGGTGAGCGACAGGCTTCGGATCTTCACGCGTCGATCAGCTGACGCGTACCGGCATTAGCAGGTACAAGAAGTTCGGATCGTCAGAGGACTTCAGCAACGCCGGCTTCAGCTCATCGACCGTTTCGAGGGTGATCTCATCGCCGGGGGCGACCTCGATGCCGTCGATCAGATACTCGGGGTTGAACGCAACCGTGAGGTCGTCGCCGTTGTATGACGCTTCGACCGATTCGTGGGCTTGGCCGACGTCTTGGGTCACGGCTACGAGCTCGAGACCTGCTGCTGACATCGCCAGTCGGACAGGTGTCGACTCCTGAGCGAGCAATCTCACCCGACGCACGGCGTCAAGCAGGGTCTCCCGATCGACGGTGAGCGCGTTTGGATGGTTGCTGGGAATCAAGCCGCGATAGTTCGGGAAATCACCTTCGATCAACCGGGTGGTGACCTTGACCGGGCCCACTTCGAAGCCGGCGTCGCGTTCGCCGAGGCGGAGGGTGATCTCGTCGGCATCGCCGACGACGCGGGAAAGTTCCTTCAATGCCCGGCTCGGAACCAGCACCTTCTGGCCTTCCCCGAGGATCGCAGTGCCCGCAAGATCTCGGACCGAGAGGCGGTAGGAGTCGGTAGAGACCAGCCGGAGGCCGTCTTCTTCTGCGGCCATCAGTACGCCAGTGAGAATCGGGCGAGCGTCATCGCTCGAGGCAGCTTTCTCGACCTGGTCGATCGCCGCGCGGAACGCCGTCGCATCGAGTGTGACTGCGTCGCCGTCGGCGGACGACAGCGCCGGAAACTCGTCTGCGGGGATCACGCGGATCGAGAACTCGGAGGGTGCGGAAACAATCCGGGCATCCTCGTCCTCAATCGAGATATCGACTGCGCCAGGACGCAACGAACGAACAACGTCGGAGATGAGCTTCGACGGAAGGACAGCAACACCGTCTTCGCCACCGGCTACCTCAACCTCAACGGTGATCGTCAGATCGAGATCGCTTCCGGTCACGGTCAGACGATCGCCGGCCAACTCCATTCGTACACCGGCAAGGACCGGCAGGGCGCCCCCTCGGGTGGTAACCGCACGACCGGCGGCGCTGAGTGCTTCGACGAGCGTGTCGCGTTCGCAGCGGAACTTCATGCTCATGGTGTTACGACTTCTCCGAGTTGATTGAGATCCAGATAGTAGAGGTACATAGGGCCTG
>Ga0181574_10001312_pt1 | contig 23205 bp, 19 predicted proteins | sample 101ome_24_FD_145600 | JGI IMG/M metagenome (GOLD analysis project Ga0181574, IMG submission 145600) | Coastal salt marsh microbial communities from the Groves Creek Marsh, Skidaway Island, Georgia - 101410AT metaG (spades assembly) | ecosystem: Environmental > Aquatic > Marine > Intertidal zone... | reverse complement strand
TATCGGGATGGGACGCATTGGCAAAGCGGTGGCGCAGCGGGCGGCATTGGGCTTTGGCATGAAGATTGTGTTTTATAACCGGTCACGGATTGACGAAATATCGGCCTATCCGGCACGCCAGCTTGATGATGTTGAGAGCGTTTGCCAAATCGCTGACTGTCTGTCGCTTCATTGCGCGGCAAGTGCTGATACATTCCATATTTTGAATGCCGAGCGGTTGGCGATGATGAGGCCCGATGCCTATGTTATCAATACGGCGCGCGGTGATGTTATTGATGAAACCGCATTGGCGGCGGCGCTTTTGGCCAAAAAGCTTGGCGGGGCGGGGCTTGATGTGTTTCAGGGTGAGCCGGTGATTGATCCGGCATTGCTGGCGGCGCCAAATACCGTTTTATTGCCGCATCTGGGATCGGCAACAATCGAAACGCGAACTGCGATGGGGCTAAAGGTCGTTGAAAATGCGCGCGCCTTTTTTGCTGGCCAGCCTTTGATTGATCCGGTTTGAGGTAGATCGCATGCATTTTGATGCTTCATTCGAAGCGTTGGTTCGCAACAGTTTTGCCGCGGCGCTTGCCGCCGGACAGCCAGATCGCATTACCCGATCAGCCTATGCGGCGCGTGACCAGCAACCAACGGCAGTTATTGCGCTTGGCAAGGCGGCTGGGGCGATGGCAGCGGCGGTTCGCGATGGCGGCTATGATGGTTCGGGTCTTGTGATTACCACCGATGAAAACCATCGCCAGATTGATGGTTTTGATTGCTTTGCCAGTGCGCATCCGGTTCCCGATGAACGCGGTCTTGCTGCGGCAATTGCGGTGGAAAATCTGGTCAAATCCCTTGGTCAGGCGGATCATTTGCTGTTGCTGATCAGCGGTGGCGGCTCGGCCTTGTTGCCAGCACCTTCAAATGGCATCAGCCTTGCCCAGAAAATTGCGCTGAATGATGCGTTGCTGGCAAGTGGTCTTGATATTCACGCGATGAATGTGGTTCGGCGGTTATTTTCGCGGCTGAAAGGCGGACGATTGGCGCGGTTGGCAGCACCCGCCGCGGTGACGCAATTTCTGTTATCTGATGTGCCGGGTGATTTGCCTGAATCAATCGCCAGCGGCCCTGCCGTTGCCGATCCGGTGCCGTTTGATGATGCGCTTCATCTCATTCAAAAACACGGTCTTGATCGGCTGGATTTTGTCATGCCGCATTTGCAGGCAATCCAGAACGGAACCGCCGATGGGCCAGTGCGATCGGGTGATCCGGTTCTTGATCAGGTGCAAACCAGAATTTTGGCAAGCAATGCACAATGCCGTGATGCGGCCGCAGCCTATATCCGCCAAGCGATGCCTGAAATGCAGTTTCTTGATGCGCCAGCCCTTGATGGCGAGGCTAGTCAGATGGCAGCGCATTTGGCGGCGCAGGTCATCGAACAGCGCCATGCTGGCAAGTCTTATGCGTTGGTGGCTGGTGGCGAAACAACCGTAACCCTTGATATGGCTAATCCCGGCAAGGGTGGGCGGTCGCAGGAACTGGCGCTTGCCTTTGCAGCGGCAATGACAGCAGCCGGATCAAACGCCCCTGAAAACTGGGTGATTTTGGCTGGCGGCACCGATGGCCGTGATGGGCCAACCGATGCGGCTGGCGGCATGATCGCCGCGTCACAAAATTTTGATCAAACGGCGGCGCGTGCCGCGCTGCTATCGCATAACAGCTATGATTATCTAAAAGCGCATGATCAGCTTTTGATGGTCGGGGCAACAGGTACCAACCTTGCCGATCTGGTTTTGATCATTGCGCAAGATTGATGTTTTTGCCAAGGGCGAAATGCCGTCCAGAATGATTTGCCCCAGTTATAATCTGGATAAGAAATAAGCCGCATAAGAAAAGGGTCGGACAAGACATAAAGTCCTGACCGACCCTGATTTGCGGATAGGATTGGCAAACCAAACAAACTCCCCCAAGCTGGCTTTGTCTGCCGCAACCTATATCGCAAAGCTCTATAATTGCCGTCTAAAATCGCCGGCTAAATTCGTGCAGATCATCTGCGATTGATACGTCTGATCCGCCCTTTCCTTGTGCATTTTTTGCGGGGTTGCGGGCAAGGAAAAAAAAGCAAATTTGAAAATTGTAAAATATTTACATTTTCCATTTACAGGCTATGCTGAATTTGTAAGCAAAGCGAAACAGCAGCCACGATCAGGGAGAGGGCGCGATGCAGGAGAAAATTCTTGTTGGACATAAATTGCGGCGTTTTCGCAAATCCATTGGCCTGTCACAAACAGCGATGGCGGAAGCGCTGGAAATCAGCCCATCTTATCTGAATCTTCTAGAACATAATCAGCGTCCTTTGACCGTTGGGTTGCTTCTTCGCCTTGGCAATAGCTTTGATATTGATCTCAAGGACTTTGCCGAAGATGACGCGGCAAGCCTGTCAACGGGCATGTCTGAAATTTTTGCCGATCCATTACTTGCCGATGAGCAGGTGCCACGCCGTGAAATTCAGGACATGATTACCGCCGCGCCGGGGGCGGCACGCGGCTTGGTGACGCTGTTTCAGGCCTATCGCAAAGTGCGTGATGAATTAGAAGCAACCGCTGGGGATGGCGGTGTTCGGCAGATCAGTAACCCTGTTGAAAAAGTGCGCGCCACATTGCAGCAGTCGAATAATTACTTTCCGACCCTTGAAGACGCGGCAGATGAATTGCGCCGCGCGGCCAAAATTGAAGCGATCAGTGATTTCGGTCTGACGGGCGATAATACGCTTGCCAGCCTTGCCGCCCATGTGAAAGACACGCTTGGCCTTCGGGTCAGAATCATGCCGGTAGAGGTGATGCAGAACCAGCTTCGCCGTTATGATCTGCATCGCCGCGAAATTTTGCTAAGCGAGGCATTACGCCGCCCACAACGGCAGTTTCATCTTTTGATTCAAATCGCGCTTCTTAGCCAGCAGGCGGCCTTGGACAAAATCTGCCAAGATCAGGCGGTTCAGGATACACAGGCGCAATCGCTGTTGAAAATCACGCTTGCCGGTTACTTTGCCGGTGCGGTGATGATGCCCTATTCGGCCTTTCTGGATTCGGCCAAAAGCCTTCGGTATGATCTCGATCTTTTGGGGCGCCGGTTTGGGTGCAGCTTTGAACAGGTCTGTCATCGCCTGACAACATTAAATGCATCAAATGCGCGTGGGATTCCGTTTTTCTTCATTCGGGTTGATGATGCTGGCAATATTTCCAAGCGGCTTGCCGCCGCCGGTATGCAATTTGCCACGCATGGTGGTACTTGCCCAAAATGGACGATGCATAAGGCCTTTCGGACACCGGAAAAGATTTTGGCACAGGCGGCCGAATTGCCGAATGGACAGAAATATTTCATGCTTGCCCGCACCGCACCGCCATTATGGTCGCCAACCTTGGCGCAATCACCGGAATTTGCTGTTACGCTTGGATGCGAATTGCATCATGCCCGCGATATGATCTATGCCGATCAAATTGATATTTCTAAATCGGCACGGCTTGACCAGATTGGCGTTGGCTGTTCGGTTTGCGAGCGCATGGATTGCACTCAAAGAGCGCACCCGCCGATTGGCCATGAATTGCGCTTTGATGGGCCGATGCGCCGGATCGGTCTTTATGACCTTGGGACCAAAGGCACAAACAGTAAATAATCCACAAAATTTTTTTGCGAAAACGTCACTAGCTTGGCGGGTCGGTGGTGCGGTTTTAACCCATGGCAAGCACGCGCCAAATTTTGAAATATTATTACAAAAATTACGATTCCAGCTTTTTGAAATAAAATTACAAAGCAAAATTTGCCTTGGTTTATTGCCATTCGTTATTTTAAAACCAGCCGTGACCTGCTAGCCTCTTAGGCAAGATATGAAGCAAGCTAGAGCGGGCATCGATGCGATAAAATCTGACGGAACAGTCACCAAGATGGCGTATAGGCAATGATGCAAGATAATGAACAGATTGAACGCAGGGATGACGGTATTGACCGGCTTGCGGCGCTTTACGGCCTGACTCCAAAGGTTGAAACGGCAATTGTTGAGGCTGTTCAGACGGGTGCCGTTCGCCGTCTTCGCTCGCTTGTTGCGCCGCTTCACCCCGCGGATCAGGCCGATCTTTTAGAGCGCATGCCAGCGCGGACAGCTGCGTCTCTTGTGCGGTTTCTTGGCGATCATCTTGATGCTGAAACGCTGACTTATCTTGATGAAAACACGCGTGAAGCCATTGTTGAAGTGATGGGTGCAAAGGCTTTGGCGCGCCAGATTCATGATCTATCAACCGATGATGCCATTGATATTATTGAAGAACTTGAAGATGATGCGCTTGCCGATGTGTTGGCGGCGCTTTCGGCCGAAGATAGGGTTCTTGTCCAAGAAGGCCTTTCTTTCCCTGAGGATTCGGCGGGTCGTCTTATGCAGCGTGAGATTGTCACGGTGCCGTCTTTCTGGACGGTTGGCCAGACAATCGACTATTTGCGGGGCGGCAAATCGGCAACCAATGATTTCTATCTGATCTTTGTTGTAGATCCGGCGCGCAAACCGCTTGGCGAAGTGCCGCTGAGTAAACTTTTATGTGCGCAGCGGCCCCGCCGAATTTCCGAAATCATGGAATCTGATTTCCGCTCGATTCCGGTTGATATGGATCAAGAAGAAGTGGCGGTTCTTTTTCGGCGCTATGGCATGGTCAGTGCTGGTGTGGTCGATCTTGGCGGGCGGCTTGTTGGCATGATTACCATTGACGATGTGATTGATGTTATTGACGAAGAAGCCGAAGAGGATTTGATGGCGCTTGCAGGTGTTGGTGAGGCTAGTTTACGGTCGAGTATCCGCGAGACTTTGCAGGGACGGACAACCTGGCTTTTGGTCAATTTGCTTACCGCGATTTTGGCGTCAGTGGTGATCGGGGTATTTGATGCGACGATCCAACAATTGGTTGCCTTGGCGGTACTGATGCCGATTGTTGCGTCAATGGGCGGCAATGCTGGTACTCAAACAGTGACCGTTGCGGTGCGGGCGATTGCCTTGCGTCAATTAGATGCGGTTTCGACGCGCAATTTCGTTATTCGCGAAGGTTTGGTGGCATTGCTGAATGGATCGCTTTTTGCGGTTTTGGCCGGTGCTGTGTCTTTTGTATGGTTTGGTGATCCGGAAATTGCCACCGTGATGGCGGTTGCCATGTTTGCTAATTTGTTGATTGCGGGCCTTAGCGGAACCTTGGTGCCGATCGGGCTGCTTCGTGCGGGAGTCGATCCGGCGGTGGCATCAAGCGTTTTTGTGACAACGATAACGGATGTTGTTGGTTTTTTTTTATTCCTTGGGCTTGCCGCAGTCTATTTGATGTAGGCGGCGTCAAAAGGCTAGGGTGATCGACGCGGTTTTGTCGTCAAAAGATAAACCATACCGATATGTTGCGGGTTGAATTTGGTGTTTTCATGACGGTTCATTTAAAAAAATTATCAGTTGGCTCGCAATCGCTTGATAATCTTCGTGACTGGCAGGCACTTCGTTTGGCGCAAGGCGGCAGGTTGGTTCATGTCACGCGCAATCGGCCGCGCCGGGCTGACGAACTGCTTGATGGGGGATCGATCTATTGGATCATAAAGGGGGTTGTCACCGCGCGTCAGGCTATCATTGACCTTGCCGAGGCGCAACGCGCCGATGGAACACCGGCCTGCGGCATTGTGTTGTCACCTGAAATCATTCAAGTTGCTCCAACCAAAATGCGTATTTTCCAGGGCTGGCGTTATCTTGAAGCAAAAGATGCACCGCCTGATATTGGCGCGGATGATGCTGGTGATATGCCTGCCGAACTGGCTGCCGAATTGCGCGATCTAGGTATTTTCTGAACCCGATTCCGTGCCATTTGGCTTGGTTGGTTTTTGGCTATTATGGTGATTATACGATTGGTTCATAGGCTTTTGGGCGTTCTTATGCTAAAGGAGAACTACTGTGATTGGCGCCACGTCCATGGCGGGACAAAGGCACCTGCCCACATGCCCAATTTTGCGGTTTTGGCACTATCTTCATCGGCGCTATAGATGGATGAATATTGCCGATAAGCCAGCGCCAGCCCAGCCCGAACAAGCGCTGCGCCTAGATCGATTTTCCCAGCAAAACACTGCATGACAACGCGGCTGTAACGATCAACATCAATCAAATCACATTGCAATTGAGGTGCGGTTGCCACTAACGCAGCGAGCGTCTTTTGCGCTGCCGTGCCGCAATCCCATTTCGCGCCATTGGCATTGGTGCATTGCTGTTTCTTTTCAGGGGCATCAATGCCAAAAAGACGGATCCTCAATTTCCCACTTCGGAGAGAATCACCATCGCTAATGTGGGTAATGGTGACGCTTCCAGAAATGGCAAAATTCTCCGTAAGGGGCTGATTTTGTGCAATCGTACCGGTAGGAAAGATGCTGCTAAAGACAAATGTGATTAAACAAATAATTTGATAAAAAGTCATCAACGGCTTTACAATTTGCTATCCAGAAGACATAGCGGTTTCAAGCAAAGAAAATCGAGTACCGAATAAATTAACGTTTTAGATGCTTTATATACAATGATCAAAAAAATAAATTTTAAAAAGTTCTAAAATAGAGCGCGTGCACTAGAAAATGATGTGCCGTTTGTTTGGAGTTGTGGAGCAGTAAATGAAATTTACGATACATGGTGTTAGAGGCTCAGTTCCAACACCAGGAATTGAATTTGTGAAATATGGTGGAAACACTAGCTGCTTTGAAATTGAAACTTGTGAGAGCCAAATATTTTGTGATGCTGGCACTGGTTTTCGATCGGCAAAACTTTTAAATGATAAAAAAAATGTCTGGGTGTTTTTGACTCATTTTCACCATGATCACATACAGGGCTTTCCTTTTAATCCTGGTTTATTTTCTGAGGGTCAGCAGATTTCCGTTTCAAGTGCGTTGCATGCCAAAAAGACTACTAGCACAATTTTAGACCGTTGTTTTTCTGAACACTTTTTTCCAGTAAATATTTTTGCATCTTTGAATCATTTGTCGGTTGAGAGCTTTGATGTTGCTACAGACGATTTGAAACAGGACATTGATGTAAGTTTTATTGAATTAGATCACCCTGGAGGTGCGGTCGGGTACTCATTTGTTAAAGAAAATAAAAAAGTAGTAATATTACTTGATAACGAATTTCAGGAGCCTCAACTCGCAGGACTTTTAGAGTTTTGCAAAGATGGAGATTTGCTTATCTGGGATGGGATGTTTACCAAAGACGAATTGCTGAACAAGGGAGGTTGGGGGCATTCTTCTGTAGAACAAGCAGAGGAGTTCACTGAACTATCTAACGTTAAAAAAACTGTGATTTGTCACCATGCCCCGTACCGAACTGATGCAGATATTGATTTTCTAAAGTCAAGAATATCATCAGACCGGGTCAGCTTTGGTCGCGAGGGGGAGTCGTTTTGTATTTAAATTTCACAGAAAAGTACAGGTACGGGTTCTGAAAAAAATTATTTGTACTTGTCCTTAACTTTCATTATTTCCAATAAAATAGCATTTGAAATTTGATCGGCAACAGTGTCACTCACCAAAGCCATTTGACTCAATGGACCGCCAGTATTACCAGACCATAGAGTTTTTCCACCAGGCGCTTTTAGAACAATATCAACATCAAAATTTGGCGCATTTGCGGTTATGCTACCAATTAGCTGGTAATCGTCCTCACTGGGATTTTGCTGGATTAATGAATCAATCCAATCTTTTTGATCTAAATATTTTGCTAGATCATTGGTCAAATCGTTTCCAAAAGAAGCAACTTGCTCACCAGCACCCGTGAATGGCTTAATAGCGATTGCTGGTCCTTCACTGTCTCTATCCATCCCTTTTGAGCCTACGTTTAGCCTGCCCGTACTCCAAACTTCGACTGGAGTAGCAATGTTTTTAAGGGTCTGCTTTCCGCAATTATTGAAAACTTTGGCTTGATTTTGGTCTAAACACAGATAGGTAGAGGTGGAGATGGCAACATCTCCTTGCTCCGCAATTGATTCCAATCTTGCTGCAATATTAACGGTGTCGCCGTAGACATCAGGTGGCGGCCCTTCTTCATGCTCAACGTCGCCTAAGTGAATTCCAACCCGTAGCGAAAGTTGCCCCTGCCTTTTAGAGGTTTCTTGCCACTCCATAGCACAATTGACCGCATTTGACGCGCTGTTAAACTCTATAAGCCATCCGTCTCCTAAGGACTTTATCATGTTGCCATTATGTTTTTCTAGAGTTGGACGTATTACTTCTTTTGTAAAATTACGCAGCTTTTCTAGGGTCCCCGGTTCATCTTGGGCCATCATTTTGGAGTAACCAACGATATCAGCTAGAAATATCACCCCTAAACTACGCATGCTTCTTCTCCCAAATTTCACTCAAATGCCTATTTAACAGTAGGTAATTGACTTTGATTTCATGGATGCCTTCAGAAATAGATTTGTATTTATAAGTCCTATTGATATCAGTTTTATCAATTTTTACAAAGATTTTTTGAGTATGGGTGGAACTTCTGCAAGAAATAATCGGGACGTTCTTCAACCATATTTGAGGCGGTTGGATACTGATAAGTCGACATCTAGTAGCCAATGATAAAATACAATCAAATTATTTTGTGTGCTCCTAAACCTCGAATGGACTATGCTTTTTTGATATTTTGTAAAGTGACTGGATAAGCTGTGGAAACAAAAATAGTGAATCAAAGTCAAACGGAAATAATGCACTTAAAGGCAACAATAGTTGTGCTCAGGGAGCAGCTTGAGGCGCTGTCTTTTGACAAAGACAAGGCTGTTCAGAGGGCAGTTTTACTTTCTTCTGATGAAATCCAACAATTGAAAGACATGGCGAGTTGTCTTCGGAATGAACTGGAAAATCTGCGATTTGAGAAAGATGCTGCCGTGCAGCGGGCAACACAGAGTTCTGCAGCTGAAATTCAGCAGCTGAAAAACGCCACTTCCAGCCTTCGGAATGAACTGGAGAACCTGCGATTTGAGAAAGATGCTGCTGTACAGCGGGCAACACAGATTTATGCAGATGAAATTCAGCAGCTGAAAAACACCACTTCCAGCCTTCGAACTGAACTTGAGAACCTGCGATTCGAGAAAGATGCTGCTGTGCAGGAGGCAGTACAGAGTTCTGCAGATGAAATTCTGCAATTGAAAAACACGATAACAAGTCTTCGGTCTGGGATGGGGAATGAACAATAGAGTGAGCACAGAAACGTACGAAATCTGGCTCAAGAGTAATACCTTAAATCCTTCAGTAAATCTCTTCATAAGAGGGTAATAATATGTTGGAAAATATAAGTGCTACAATGGATCTTGAAGAACTTAAAAAGCAGTTTGAAAAATTAGAAAAGAAATCCCGGCGTGCAGAATTGCTTCTGTCTGTAAACCGGAAGGTTTCAGGTTTAACAGACCTCAACACTATTTTGTTCAACATTATCGATGAGGTTGTCTCTGAGCTAGACGCTGAGAGGGGAAGCCTCTTCTTGAACGACGCGTCTACTAATGAGCTGTATTCACGCGTTGCGCAGGGAGAGTTGACGCGAGAAATTCGATTTTTGAATACTTCTGGTATCGCAGGTTATGTTTTTCACTCGAAGAAAGGTGAAATAATTCATGATGTAACAAGCGACCAAAGGTTTAATAAATCTATAGATGAACAAACAGGTTTTGAGACAAGAAGCATCATTTGTGTGCCAATCTTGACCGCCCAAAGCGTGGTAATTGGTGTTGTTCAGGTGCTTAATAAGAGGAAAGGTCGCTTCACAAAAAGTGATCTGGAAATGGTTCACGCTATTACAGAACAGGCGTCTGCAACTTTGCAAAATGCCCAAGGTTTAGAGCGACAAGCTCTAGCTCGCGAGAAAGAAAAATTATTTATTGACCTGGTTTCGGATGTTACTGCAGAAATTGAATTGGGTTCGTTGCTCCAGCGTGTGATGGTTGAGGCAACAAAAATGTTAAATGCAGACCGAGCTACTCTTTTCCTTCATGATCCTAAAAATGGTGAATTATTCTCTAGGATAGCAATGGGAGATAATGTGGGGGAAATTCGTCTTCCTGATAATGTTGGGATAGCTGGTTCAGTTTTCCAGTCAAAAGAGACAATAAACATACCACACGCGTATGCAGACCTTCGGTTTAATCCGGCATTTGATAAAAAGACAGGATATTTCACCCGGTCTATTCTTTGTGTCCCCATAATGAATAAAGATGGAATTTGCATTGGCTGCACCCAGGTTCTTAATAAGAGCGGGGGTGGTTTTACTGACGAGGATGAGTCACGTTTGAAAGCGTTCACCCAGCAAGTTGCGATTGCTCTTGAAAATGCTCAACTGTTTGAGGAAGTGGCAAAGGAAAGGACCTATAGCAACAGTATGCTTGCTAGCATGTCAAATGCTGTTGTTACGATCAATGAGGAAGGAAAAATAGCGACCTGTAACAAAGCGGGTTTGAAGATTTTTAGAGTTAGCACGTCAGGAATTGTTGGCAAAACCGTGGAAGATTTTTTTTCAGGGAGCCGGGCGTGGATGCTTGAGAAGTTTAATCAATGTAATGAGTTAAGAGAAAACATTGATTTGATGGACGTTACATTTGAAGTTGGAACCAAAGAAGAAGGCAATTTTGATATTGTCTCATCAAACGTAAGCTTTTTGCCATTGGAAAACAATGACTCGGAGGGAAGAACAGATCAAAAATCCCAGCACCTGGGAACACTTGTTGTGATTGAAGATATCTCAGATGAGAAAAGAATGAAGTCAACTATGTCACGATACATTGATCCAGGGATTGCTGATCAACTGATGGCGGATGGAACAGACATAATGGGTGGCCAGGAAACCCTTGCGACGGTGCTCTTTTCTGATGTGCGAAGTTTTACCACCATAACTGAGACTTTAGGCGCCCAGGGGACCGTCACCTTATTGAATGAATACTTTGATATAATGGTTGAAGCAATTAGTGAACAAGGAGGGATGGTCGATAAGTTTATTGGCGACGCTATAATGGCTGGTTTTGGAATTCCATTGGCTCATGATGATGATGAGGATAGGGGGGTGCGCGCTGGCATTAATATGATCAAGCGCCTTTGGGATTGGAATAGCCTGCGGGAAAGTGATGGGAAGCCTCCAGTAGATATGGGCCTTGGTTTGAATACTGACAAAGTGGTGTCCGGAAACATCGGCTCCAGCAAGCGGATGGATTATACCATGATTGGTGATGGCGTTAATTTAGCAGCCAGACTTGAGAGCGCTTGTAAATCCTATTCTGCAAGGATTTTGATTAGCGATTTTACATATCAGAGGCTTAAAGGAACCTATCAAATAAGGTACATAGATGACGTTATAGTGAAGGGTAAAACAACACCGATTGGTGTGCGTGAGGTGCTCGACTATCACACGCCAGAGACGTTTCCAAACCTCATGGACAATGTGAATCATTTCAATGAGGGGCGTTTATCGTTTAAAAGTGGTAATTGGAGCAAAGCCATCAAATCCTTTGATGAGTGTTTGAAGTGTAATCCGAATGATGGGTTGTCAAAAACATATTTGGAAAGATGTGAAATTATGCAAGAAAAAAATCCAGAAGACTGGGATGGCATTTGGGTTATGACGTCAAAATAACTTTGCAGTTTTATTTTCTAGCTCAATTTGTTGATAACAATAGTAAAAGTAGTAATTGATTATCCTTTTTAATCCATGGTTATATGATTACATATTTTTTACTCTTTTCAGAACTGGGGATAGAGCGTGAAACACATGCAATTTGGTGGCAAAGTGATCGCACTAACCTTTGCATTTGCTTTGGCCCCTTGGTCTGGCTCAGCGGCAAGCCTGTCGTTGGAAGAAGTGCTAATCCAGAGCCTCAAAAACTCAAATAAAATTGCCTCGTCAAGGGATAGCTGGATCGCTGCAAGGGAGTCTGTTTTTGCAAGTAATGCCACTAAGGAAGCGTCCCTAAAATATTCGGGAAGTGGGTCATTAAGCGAAGCGGATAGTGGTAGTGGGTACACTGATTCAGACTCTTATTCTAACAAAATTACTTTTTCAAAAAATATTTTTGACGGCGGGCAGTCTCGTGAGAACCTTAAGCTCGCAGAAATTCAACTGGAGCGGGCAACTGCCAGCTATAGAAATACTGAACAAGGGGTGATGCTTGAGGCAGTCCAATCATATTTGGACTTATCTCAGTCTTATCAGCAAGTTGAATTACAAAAAAAGAATATAACCAGGCTTGAAAAACATGTTGCCGCAGCCAAGGTCAATCTTGCAGAAGGAATTGGTACGCCGACAAGCTTAGCTGAGGCTGAAGCCCGTTATGCAAGGGCCAAAGCAGATAGAGCCTTATTCGCCACTAGTTTAGAAAACGCAAAGGACCTGTTTTCTAAGCTCACACTCATGCAGGCGAATACTGATCTTGGAGAAGCCCAGTTACCGGGGATTGAGATAACTCTTCCTCAGGATCGACAAGAAGCTGAAGAGTTGGCTTCAAAAAATAGCCCTAATGTGATTATTGCTAGGTTAGCTGAGAGAGCTGCGGGTCAGGAATTGCATTTGGTTCAAGCCAAACAAAACCCCACCCTAGGGTTCAGCCTTTCTGCTACACAAAGCAATACCTCAGACTCGATTTCAGCATCGATTTCGGTTTCAGCGCCTCTTTATTCAACTAATTCCACAATATCCAGTGCGCGAAAAAAGGTCGCTTTACATTCTCAGTCGATGAGGGATCTAAAAGAGGCCATAGGTAATGCTAAAATTGAAGCAAGATCAGCGTTCCGCGATTATGAAGGTGCAAAAATCACACTGAATGCTGTAGTAGCTGAAGTCAAAGCTTCTCGTTTGGTGGTAGATGGAGTGTCAAAAGAATTGAAATATGGTTTGAAAACCACGTTGGATCTGCTTGATGCCGAGAAAGCCTTTAACGACGCTGAGCTTCGCCTTGTTCAAGCGAGACATGACATCACCTTAAGGGAGTTTAAGTTGATAGCGGCGACGGGCGGCTTAACAGCAAATAAGCTTGGAATTGGGCATGTGTTAAATAAGCTGTCTGATAGCCCGCGGCCAGAAAATCCACTTAAAAAATCTCTTCGTTTTTGGTAAGGTGGGCACCTTCAAAAGAGTAGTTTCTTCAGCAGATCGTTAGCCCTTAAATTGCTCAATCTCACGGCTCCCGGAATGAAGTTTCGAGTGTTTTAATGACTGGGAACATCAAGAAAGTCATCACTGTACGCTTCCCAGACTTAATGTTACCGGCAACACTCATGCTTGGCATTAGTTTGAAACCTTCTGGCAATTCAACGAGATTGTTCTCAACTATTTCAATTTCAGCCCGGTAAACGCTGTTCTTTTCTCCAAAAACATCCTCATCAACAGTGTCTTTTGATAATAGGGTAACGGTTCCCAGCAACTCGCCATGTTTTTGCGAAGGGAGAGAATCAAGCATGATTTTGACCGTCGCTCCCTCATAAACATGGGTAATGTCAGCTGGATCGATATCGACTTCAACGTGGAAGTTCAAATCATTTGGCACCAAAGTAGCAATAATGTCTCCAGGTTTGATCACCGTGCCTTCGAATTGATCTTCAAGCTTGAGAACAGTTCCATCGATAGGAGAAGTTAGGCTTACATCTTCAACCTGACGTGTGAGTTTGATAACTTTTTCTTTTAAGCTTTGTTGCTTCAATGTCAGATCTTTTAGTGTTGAGTTTTTGTCACTCAACTTTCCTGAAATAAATTTTTTGTGCTCTAATTTAGCCTTCATCAAATCTAAAGAATTTTCCTCAAGTTCAAGAGAGTTCTCCTCTCTATCAATGTCTGTATTTTTTATATCAGAAACTAGTTTTCTCTCACGTTGCTCCAGACTATTCAATTCAGTAGTGAGGCTCTGTATTTCTTCAAAAGTAGAAGCAATTTGAGAAGTTAAATATTTATCAAAATTAATTTTTGCCTTTTCGAGGTCATGAACCTTTTTTTCGTATTCTGCCTTTGGAAGTATCTTTGCAGCTAATAAACCTTTAGACCGTTCAACGTCCTTTTGTGACAGCGTCATTTGCCCTTTTAGATCTGAGAGTGAGGTTTGAATTTCAGCGGTTTTACTATTGAAGTATTCTAAAGCTGGACTGTTTTCATCGAATGAATATGGCTTGTTCTGCAAAAAAGCGAGAAGCTGCCGCTTCACATTTAGCCTTTGTCTCTTTGTTTTAATATCTGGGCGCACTGCTTTTTTCAATTCGTCGCGGAGAATTTCACTTTTCAGGATTGCGCGATCCAATTTAATATTTGTGCGCTCTAGCTTTAACTCTAGCCCTGAAATCTTTGTCTCATGATCCTGTTTTTGCATTTGTATTTCAGTGACCTGGCCTTCAAAGACTGCTAACTGAAGTTTGTCGGCGGGCACTTCAAACTCTTTATCTAAAATAAAATTTAATTCTGCTTTTGTTCGAGCGATGTCTTTATTAGTAGCGGCTAATTCATCTTTTGTGTTGCGGAAATCAGATGCTATCAAAGTCTCATCAAATTCAGCTAGCGCTTGGCCTTTAACGACGCTGTCACCTTCCTTAACAAGTATCGTTTTGACCACTGATGAATGATTAGATTGAACTTCAACATTTGGAATTGATGTTAGGATTTTTCCACGTGTTGAGACTGTTACGTCTATTTCAGCAAAACTGGCCCAAACACCAAAAGATAAAACCATGGCTATTATAACCATACCGGCTACTGTCAGAGGTTTCTTTGGCGAAATCTTTGCAAATTCATCCAAGTCATCATTGAACTCGCGCAGGATTTTCTTTGTGTAAACGTCCACATCGTCTGATTTGTCAGAGGAGTTGTTACTCGTGCTATCGGTTTCGGGCACGTCAGCAAAAGCGTCTCTATTTAAACGTTCATTCGCATTCCTCACATAGCTAGCTAATCTTCGCATCATGTCTAGTGAGGCAGTTGGTGAGCTTGAGAGATGTTTCTTGAGCTGTTCTTCTGAAACAACTTTTAAAACACACTCTGTTTTAGCACGAGCAGATGCGCTTCGGGCGCTACTATCAATGATAGCCATTTCACCAAAAAGCGCGCCCTTTTCAAGTTCGGCTAGGACCGACTGTTGGTCACCCGTAAATTTTACAAGTTCAACTGTGCCACTATTAATTATATAAGCGTGTTGTCCAAATTCACCTTCGCGAAAAATATAATCACCAGGCAAGAGGTTTAGAATTTCTTCTTTGCTCATGACATCACACTCTTAATCGAAGTCTCGTAGTCTTGTTCAAATTTGGGACTTATAACGCGGAGTTGTTTTTTCATCAGATCTTTAGCTGGACCATCTTGCTCGAGGATTGCTGCTGTTGGACCATACTGGGCAAGCTCAGTTCCATTAAAAAACATTAACTTTTTGCATGCCGTAAGATTATGAAGCTCGCGTGAAACTAAGATCATAGTTCTGCTCTTAGATATTTTGTCAAACGTAGTTTTAAACCTTAAGATGCTGTCGGTATCCATATCTGAAAAGATATCATCCAAGATAAGCACCTTTGGGTTTCTAATCATTGCTCTTGCTAAAGAGAGTTTAATTTTGAAGTCCGCGTTCCAAATTCCTTGTAAATCGTCCATCTGTGTCTCAAGTGAAACATTGAATTTCTGCATTTGCTCTGTTGCATTTGCAGTCTCGCATGCCCATAAAATTCGATCATTATTTGCATTTGGGAGAATTCTCTGGAAATTGTCTCGCAACGACCCCGGGAAAAAATGGTTGGTCTTGTCGACAAGAGCTATATTTGAACGTAGATGTCTAATATTGAAAGTTGAAACGTCATTACCATCAAGCAAAATAGAACCAGAAGAGGTGGGAAAGAGGCCTTGTAACAAATGTCCCACTGAGCTTGCTGTGTCAGTGTTATCTTGCGAGTAACAGATACCAACAGTTTCATGTACATCGATTGAAAAAGAGACATTCTCCAAAATCGGTATTGTTTGATCTCTTATAAAAGATACGTCCTGAAAGCTGATAGAGCCTATAATATCATGAAAATTCCCTGCTGCGCGATTCTCAGCAGTTAATGAGCTAGCTGATGCAAAACTATTAAGTAGTTGCGAGAGTTTTTTCATCTCCCCTGGAAATTCAACTAACGATTGTGCAGGCCTAAAAATTTTCCCAATAAGCATATTCACACCAATGAGAACGCCAGCAGACAAGCTGCCGTCAAACACCATCAAAACACCGACAAACAACACTACGACCGTTAGTATGTTGTTCAACAATGTGCCAAATTCGCTAATAAATGCGCTGCTTGATAAATTACGGTCATTCGCGCGGAGAAAATTACCTTCTGCAGTTTTCCACTCATTAATGACATCACGCTCAAGACCAAGTCTCTTAATATCTATGAAGTTTTCGCCTACAGAGGTGAGTACTTGTTGGCGCTCGCTAGAGCTCGATGAGTAATCTTGGGAGACGGATTGGTTTCGACGTTCGTGAAGTGCTTTTATGATGCAATTTAAGAGAGATACAGCGACCACTATTGCTCCGAGTATTGGGCTGTATACAATTAAAATCGGGACAAATAGCAACACCGCTACAAGATCCGTTATGATGCCAAGGAATTTTGTTATTAGTATTGATCGAATATTATTTAGGCTTTGCCCTAAATTGGGGAATTGGCGACTTTGTTCTTTGAATGTTGAGACTGGCAGGTTCATGATTTGATTGAAAATAAGCATACCGTACTTAGCTTCAATCTTGGCGGATGCCAGGTTAATAATTGCTGACTTGTAATAGGTTAAAAGAAAGTTGAAGACGTGCGCAATTAACACTCCAGTTGCAACAACGTAAAGAGTTGCGTAGCTCTCATAGTTGACGACCTTGTCGAGAACTATCATTAAAAATACAATGGGAGCTAATGCAAAAATATTTATAAAAATAATGATTAAGACAAGCTGCGCACAAACCCATTTATCTTCTAAAATATCATCAAAAATCGCCCCCACGCTAACTTCACCAGACGCTTGTCTTAATCGCCGTGATTTCTTGAAGATTAACCCGGTGCCGTTCCAAACAGAGTTGAATTCAGCAATACCAATACTTTCAGCTTTAGGGTTGGAGGCCTTGGGATCAATAATTGTAACTGTTTTGCTTTGATCGGAACCTTCAGAAAGTTTAAGAACAATCACATAACGCCCATTTTTGAGCTGTGCGAGCACAGGTTGTTTTTTTACAGCCGCAGAGAGACCGTTAGAGTTGGTTTTTAGTGCTCGGCATACAAGCGAATGATTGCCACTTAGCCTTTTTATTTCTTTGAAGGTAAGTTCACGTTTATCAATATCACTAAAATTGCTAAACTGTTGTTCGCCTAATTCAACTCCGAGCCGTCTTGCAATGATTTGGAATCCAATGGCGCCAGATAACATAGTTACTTATCCTTAAAATAGAGACCAGCGCTAGTTTGATTAAACTGGCGCTGGATAGTTTATTTAGCCTACGTCATCAGTGGGCGCATCATCAGCAGGGGCATCAGCCGCCGCTGCATCAGCAGCGTCAGCAGCTGTATTAGCTGCATCCATACCTTCGGCCATGTTTGCTGCCGCAGCGCCATCCATTGCTGCCATTGCACCATCAAATGCTGGAGCGCCGCCCATCGGATCACCACCCGTCGGATCACCACCCATTGGAGCGCCGCCACCAAATGCGTCACCCATCGGGTCACCGCCCATTGGAGGCATGCCATCGCCGCCCATTGGAGCCATGCCATCAAGAGCACTTCCGCCTGCTGCGGCGCCATCACCCCAGCCTCCAGCATCCATGCCTGCCATAGCCTCTGGTGGTATGTGAGCCATCATACCGGCATCCATGCCTTCCATGCACTCGGGCGGCATATGTGTCATGTGATCACCACTCATACCGTCCATACAGTGTGGAGGCATATGACCCATCATGTCAGCATTCATGCCAGCCATTGCTTCTGGCGGCATATTGCCTAACATACCGGCATCCATGCCTTCCATGCACTCGGGCGGCATATGACCCATCATGTCAGCATCCATGCCTGCCATAGCCTCTGGTGGCATGTGAGCCATCATGCCGGCATCCATACCCTCCATTGCAGCTGGCGGAATTGCTTCCATCATAGGCGCATCCATCCCAGCCATAGCATGGGCTGGCATATCGCTCATTATGTCAGCAGTCATATCACCCATGTCAGCAGGCATATACGGATCAGCAGCACTGCCAGCTGCGTCAAAAGCGTCTGCAGGGCTCATGCCGTTTGCAATGCCCTCTTGGAATGCTGCAATACCGGCATCCATTGCTTCTGGCGGCACATTAGCCCAGTCGACTTCAGCAACAGCTTCTAGAGGAATTTGAGTCAGCATACTCATGTCCATGCCAGCTATAGCTTCTGGTGGCATTGCTGCCATCATATCACCGTAGGCTCCAGCCATTGCCTCTGGAGGTGTGTTTGCCATCATGTCAGCATCCATGCCTGCCATAGCGTCTGGTGGTATGTGAGCCATCATGTCAGCATCCATCCCAGCCATTGCAGCTGGTGGCATTGCTTCCATCATAGGAGCATCCATACCGCCCATTGCTGCTGGCGGCATCATCTCCATATGCATTGGTCCCATGCCGGCCATTGCATCAGCTGGCATTGCTTCCATCATTGGCTGATCCATGCCAGCCATAGCCTCTGGTGGCATGTTTGCCATCATGTCAGCATCCATACCAGCCATTGCAGTTGGTGGCATTGCTTCCATCATAGGCGCATCCATCCCAGCCATTGCAGCTGATGGCATTGCTTCCATCATAGGAGCATCCATACCGCCCATTGCTGCTGGCGGCATCATCTCCATATGCATTGGTCCCATGCCGGCCATTGCATCAGCTGGCATTGCTTCCATCATTGGCTGATCCATGCCAGCCATAGCCTCTGGTGGCACTGTTCCCATAACTGGGGCAGTCATACCACCCATCGCGTCGGCCGGCATTGATGCCATGTCTCCAGCTGTTGCACCAACAAATCCTTCGGTTGGCATGCCCGCCATATCCGCGGCAGTCATAGCCCCTGGATCCATTGGTCCGTTAGGTCCGATTATCGGCATATTCTTTCCTCCCTATAGTTTCCCAAACAATCGCAAACTTAGATGTTTGTTTTGCGTACGTCTGTGAGCGTGGTCATTACCGAACCGGTGTCAAAATTTTCCGCGAACCGGTAAGATGCAGCCCATGGTCGCCGCCGTTATTTCCGATACTTAGATCGATTAGTTGACGGCTTGTTCGTGATAAAGAGAAAGTTTAACTTTCTCTTTATCCTACGGGCGCCTGTACACGCATTATGGTGTGTAATTTGAGCTATCTCAGAGGCGCCCATGCACGCATTATGGCGTGCGATTCCGAGACGGCAGAACACAACTAATCCACAAATTTTAGCTTGAGGCAACCACTTCCTTTTAGCTCGGTTTAAATTGCAACCAACCTCTAACCATGAGTTTAGTTTGAACCTTGGTAAAAAAGTGGGAAAAGTTGATTACTGAATTTTTTGACTACACCGTAAAAGGGCTGCAGATTCAAAAACAAATCCCTCCTCACTGTTGTCAATTTTCAGCTTTTCTGCCAAATTTCCAAGAACGTGGCTTTTTTGTTTCGCCTCAACAATCATTGTGATTATCGCCGCTTCACCAAACTCACCAAACTGTTTTTCAGAAAACAAATCATTTGAACGGCCAGTTTCCAAGAAAGCATAAACGACACCCTTTGAAGTTGAGACACTATGGTAAGCCTCTAAACCATGTTCTTTTTCAACCAAAGCACCAATTTGGATATATTTAGCCATGGCGTTAACTCAGCTTCTCAAAAACATCATCAGGAATGTAAGTTGCGACCCGTTCTAAGGCACTCATGAACATTATACCTCTGCCCGGCTTGTCTAACTGTCCTGCTAGGTACATCGTTTCAAATACAATATCTGATTGTTCTTGAGACACAATTATTCTGATCACTTCCTTTTGTTCGTCAATTGTGACGCCCATCAATCCCATTCTTTCACGCACCCCAGTTCCTTGAGCGTAGCTTATTGTTGCACCTTGGGCGCCGGCGTTTTTTGCAGCTTCAAGGACAGGCTCTGCGAGATCCTTTTGGATCACGCAAGTGATAAGATTGGCATCAGTCAGGTATGTAATAGTACGTTCTTTCATGGTTCAGGTTCCTATACTGCGACTGCATTGTCTGCTTTCTTATTGATGAATTTGATTACAAGCCCCATGGACAGCACTGCTACGATTGGGCAAATGCTTGCAAGCGAGAGAATTCCAAATCCATCAATTGCCGAAACAGCGTTGCCCAGGCCTAAACCCATTGCGAGAACCAGAGGCACTGTGACAGGTCCAGTGGTTACGCCTGCACTATCCCATGCAACATTTACAAACTCTTCAGTTGAAAAAATTGTGAGGACAATTCCCAAACCGTAAAGTGGCAGCAGCACTTTCATTAGGTCAAAGCCGAGAACAACTTTGCTGACGCCAAGCGCAATGCCAACTGCAACACCTCCAGCAACGCTATACATGAGCATCGATTTTTTGAAAGCACCGTTCGTAAGCTTTTGAACAGTTAACCCCAGAGCGTTTAAAGCAGGTTCGGCCAATGTTGCGCCAAAACCAAGTATAAATGCAAATCCAATTACAATGGATAATCCAGTCATGATACCAAAAATTGGAGAGCTCTCACTCACCGGAATTTCCATAAACGCAGCTGGTAGAACTCCTCCAGTTTGAGAACCAATTGCACCAAGGCCATAAGTTAAACCAATATTAAAGATGCACATGCCTAGAATTGATAGCGTCAAACCGTAAACAGTAATCATTTTGTTTGGCAACGTTGATTTAAGGACGACAAAAAGAACAAACATCAAAAATAGCACAAGTGGCAGGATTGCTCTTACTCCCAGAACCACTTCAACGAGGGGAGTTTGATCCCAAATCGATGGTTGTTCTATGACAACATTACTAGCAGTTTTTGCGGCAGCTATAATTTCGTCAGGTGTGATTGAAAATGACACAAAAATAGCTAATATCAGAACCGCGAGAATAGGAAATAGAGATGCCATGGTCACAACTCCAAATCCAGAGAGTGATGATCCACCTTTTCCAGCAGCATTAGCAATCCCAATGCCAAGGGACAAAACCAAAGGAACTGTTACCGGACCCGTTGTTACCGCGCCACAATCCCAAGCTAAGCCCAAAACACTTCTGAGATTAGGGTCGAACCACGCATAAATTGTTAAAACAATCACAGGAGAAATGGCAAGGTAGATCATTGGTTTCAATGACCATCCTTTGACAAACCTCACCGTTCCTAGGATTGCAGCAAGACCAACGCCTGCGCCAACCATAAGGACTAGGGGCAGTGCCCAATTGTTTAAGAGTTCAAATAAATAGGGCGCTTTTGAAACATCCACGGATGAACCGAACGCTTGAAGTGCACCGATGGCAGGTTCTGCAAACGTGACGCCAACCCCAAGAATGCCAATAATAACTAAAACCACAAACATCGAAGCTTTTTTGGGTAAATTGTCCCCAATTATCGTGCCAAACGGCATTAAGCCAGTGCTCAAACCTTCCATAAAAACGGCCAGCCCGATTACAACTGCAATTAGCCCAAAACAAAGAGTTAACGCTGACTCTACTGGATGGCGCAAAACTAACAGTTGGAAAAGCATTAAGTAAGCTGCTAACGGCGCCACCGCTTTGAGCTGATCAAGCACCCTAAGTCCACAGTATGGGGCCAAGAGTTCAATTACTTGGTTAAAATTTAATTTAATTCGGTCCGGTTTTTGACGCTGCCCATCAATAACTGGCGCTAGTGAATTATAGCTCACAGACCGATGCCTGACAGCTACCGCGTTTAAGTATTGAGAATATTTTATAGGCATTAAACTACTCCCCAACTTAACTGTAGTTTTTATACTGGTACAAAAAATTGCTTCAGGTCAAATTTATTCGGTATTTTAGTTATGTGAAGGGGAGGGGCTGAGCCAATAAGCAATGGAGCAGCTACGAGAACAATCGAAGAAAAGAATGTAAGTTATTACAATAATAACCACTTCAAATAACAATCTAATTTATTTTCAAAACGCTAGCGCAGCTATTCATTTTCACATTTAGTTGTTTTGTAATCATGGGTGCCAAATTCTGTGACGATACGATAACCCTCTTTGCAGTGTCGCTTTGCCGAGGATCAAATCTAATTGACATAAGGGTTGTTTTTGAACGGATCATTTTCGTCATCATCTTCCTCCTGATCCATCACCCATTCAACCTCGGGGCTCAAATTCACTGCAACGCCGGATGATGCATCAGGAATGGCAACAAACGCACCTTGCGCTTCGGCTGGAACCGCGCTGCGCATTCTCATCCGAAACAGGACAAACCCCGCCAATAAGAACAGAAAACTGGCAATTGTTGGCATGAGTCCACGGGTGCCAACAATTTCGATAACTAATGCGGCAAGAGGCGACCCGATCACTGCACCAGCGCCATTGACCATCAATAGGCCTGATGACATGGCCACCATCTGGCTTGGTGCCAAATAGTCATTGGCATGCGCGATGAACAACGAATATAGCGAAAAGATAAGCCCACCAAAAATCAACATCATTATCAAAAGCAAGCCAAATTGATCCGCGCCAAAGAGGCTGGCGATGCCAATTGCAATGCCGCCAATCACCGTCGCGCCAAAAATAACAACCCGTCTATCAAATTTATCGGAAAGACGGCCAACCGGATATTGAAGCGCCAAGGTGCCAAGCGTGATTGAAGTCATGAAATAGCCGACTTGGGTATTGTTCAGCCCGATATTGCGTCCATAAACAGCGCCCATCCCAAACACCATCGAGATCACGATCCCGACAAATACCATGCCGACAACGGCCAAGGGCGAAACCTGAACCAGCCGGCGAAAACTAATGCGTTCGGGAGCGTCAAAGCTTGGTGCCGCGCTAGCGGTAATCAAAATTGGCACAACCGCAATCGACACCATAACCGATGCCAACAGAAACAAGCCCGCGCCACCAGCCTCGCCAAACGAAATCATCAGCTGTCCGGCGGCCATGCCAGCCATATTGGTGATCATATAAAGCGATAAAAGCTGGCCGCGGGTTTCATTTGTGGCTTTTTCATTCAACCAGCTTTCGCAAACGATATACATGCCAGCAAAACTAAAC
>Ga0181574_10001299_pt1 | contig 23283 bp, 16 predicted proteins | sample 101ome_24_FD_145600 | JGI IMG/M metagenome (GOLD analysis project Ga0181574, IMG submission 145600) | Coastal salt marsh microbial communities from the Groves Creek Marsh, Skidaway Island, Georgia - 101410AT metaG (spades assembly) | ecosystem: Environmental > Aquatic > Marine > Intertidal zone... | reverse complement strand
CCAGCGGCACATCAGCCGGGTTTGCTCCCTCGGGAAAACCAACCCACTGCAACAACAGACCGGCGATAAACGCACCGATACCCTGGTTTGTTTTCTTGATAAAAGTGACCGCCGCGTAAAAAACACCTTCACTGCGACGCCCTGTTCTGACTTCAGAGCTTTCTACCAAGTCGGCAACCATCGATGCGAGGACCACCTGCATTGAGATCATTAAACTAAGCTCAATCGTGCTGAACGACAGCAGGAGAGGAAAAAGCGCGGGGTCACCGTTTTCAGGGAATACCCCTAGCAAACGCAGGGTGACCGGTGCTGGCTGAATAAACAGCGCTGCTCCCCCTAAGAAAAGCACGGCATGTCGCTTCCCAAGACGGCGCGCCAGCCTTGGCGCCAGAACCAGTCCAACCGTTGCCGCCACCAGTACCATGCAAGTCCACATGAACATTTGCAGGGATGAGAGCTGCCAAAAATAAGACATCATGATAAAGGTCAGCCCCGCGGACAGACCCGTAGCGACAGCCCCGGCCATGCTCGACAAGAACAACGCGAAGAAACTCGAATCAAATAGCGTTTCCCTGAGCTCAGCAAAAATCTGGGTTAGCCCCTTGCGGTCCGATGGCGCACTGGATTGCTGTGTCTGGACCGCAGTTTGGGTGCCCACGGATGAAACCAGAATGGCAACGAAAATGGCGATGCCCGCAATAACGCCGTAAGTCTCATAGCCCTCACGATTGAGCGTGCCGACCTCATATTCAGCCGTTGGCACAAGCAACACGGCAAACATCAGAATGGTCAACAACGCTCCGCCAAACCAGCCAAAAAAATGCCGCCAGGCCTGTATGGATGTCCTCTCATCGTAATCCCTGGTCAGCTCGGGCATCAGGGCTGAACTGGGGGTCTCAAAAAAAGTAATTAAGGTACGAATGAGGATCGCAAACGTTAGAAGGTAAAGAAAAAGCGCTTCATCCCCCCAATCGGGTGGCTGCCAAATGAAAAAATAGCAAAGTGACACAGGGACGGCGCTGGCGTACATGAACGGATGGCGGCGCCCGATACGAGTCCGGGTGTTATCTGACCAATAGCCAACAATCGGGTCACTGATTGCATCGGTCAGCAGCGCGATCAGTAATGCCGTGCCTGCGAGGGCAGGTTCCAGTCCCACCACGGTGCTGTAAAACATGAGCAAGAAATACGCAAACCCCTGCTCCTTGACTCCATAGGCGATCGATCCAACCCCATAGGAAAATTTAACTCGCGGCGGCAGAGGAGATGATGACACTACTAGTCATTCCACCAGGGTTTTCCGCTGAAGGGTCTGAGGTCGGTTTCAAAAGTCCAAGCAGAGCGGTGCTGATGCGCGATGTGATAGTAAGTTTCTGCGATCTCCGCTGGATCCATCAGCCCGTCGGGGCCCAGCATGTCGCGGTATTGAGCGAAACGCTCGGGCCCCAACAATTTGCCCAGGGTATCGGGAGAGTTAACCGCTCCGTCCACGATGATGTGCGCGACGTGAATACCCCTGGGTCCAAACTCGGCATTGAGCGATTGACAGAGCAAACGCCGCCCGCCGATCGCTGCTGCATGCGCGTGCTGTCCCGCGTTGCCTCGCGCCGCCGCTGTCGCTGAAGTTACCAGAAGCGTACCCGAACCTCTTTCAACCATGAGTGGAATAAGTACTTTCGCCAGTCGGAATAAAGCAAGACTGGTCATGCGCCAGGCAAGCTCAAACTGTTTGAGGCTTGTCTCCGCAAGCCCCCGATCACCTGACTGTGCTCCCAGATTGAAAACAGCGGTTGTGATCGGGCCATGGGTATTTTCGACCTTAATCACAAATTCCTCGATGGCATCAGGCGCAGTGGCATCCAGTAAGATTCCAGACGCACTGCCGCCCGCTGCTTTGATAGCGTCAACACTCCGCTGCAAACCCGCCGCATCTGTGCGGCGACAAAGGGCTACGTGGTAGCCCTCACGAGCAAAGCGAGTCGCGACATGAGCGCCGATGCCACTCCCTGCTCCAAGAATGAGGCACACACCCTCAGCGCTCACAACAAAAACAGCGACCGAACATGGTCGCGCTCCCGATAGGAGATGTCCCAGGCACGAAGGGCCGGACGCTCGCCGAGTAAATCTGTTTCTGTATAACGCATGAACTGCAGAAACGCGGCGAGCGTGCAGTCCGCTACACCGGGTGCATCCCCGCCGAGAAAAGCGCGCCCGTCAGATAACTCCCTTTCGACATAGTCAAAGCCCGGCTGAATCCTACTCGCGAGCTCTGCGGCCTTCACAGGGTCTGGTGTTAGATCCAAGGGCGATTTTTGGGCGTGCACATACCAGGCCAGATCGTAGGTGATGCGCATTTCAACAATGCGCTCCCTGTTTCTCGCCAGCGCCATTGCTTCAGGGTCAGTGGGAATCAGGGTTGGACCTTCAACGGTCGCTTCGAGGTAATCGATAATACTCAGTGACTCGGTAATAAATTGCCCCGATGGCAATTCAAGCACCGGCAATGTGCCCCAGGGATTTCTCTGGAGGTGTTCCGGTTGTTTATGGGCGCCCTTCAGCGTATTGACGATGACCTGTTCGATATCGAAGTGACAACCAAGTGCTTCACGCTCGGCACAATAAAGAGTCACTCTCATCGGGTTTGGCGCCAAGGGAACCGTGTACAACTTCATCATTGCTTCAGCCTTTTTTTAGACTCCGGTCAGCGCCAATCGCTGATGCATAAGCCCCACTACCGTACCAATAACACAGAGAACCCAATATACAGGTTGATACCGTTACTGCCAGCGCATACCGAATTGACTGCACGCCCATATCGCTGAACCAGTCGCTCAGTAAGCCTACAGCCAGAGGACCAAGTCCCATCCCCAGCAAGTTCAGCGTCAACAATAAAAGCGCAGATGCTTGAGTGCGCCAATGGGGAGGTACCAGATTCTGCACCGCCGCATAACTTGGCGCTATCCAACTCGCGGCAAACATCGCCGAGAGCATCATAAACAACAAGGCAACAGGCACCGTAATTTCACCCAGCTGAAAAACCAACGTCTCGGGCAGCAGCAAAAACGCCAGCTGGGTAGGCAACGCAATGAGGCAGCCAATCCCGGGCACCCAAAGCTGCCAGTGGGGGTCCCGCTGGGACAACCTATCCACTAGCATTCCGCTAATCACCGTGCCTAAACCACCAAAGAAAACACCAATCAACCCGAGCCATAAGCCGGCATCTACCAGCGTCATGCCGTGAACCCTGACCAGAAAACTGGGTGACCACACCCCCAATCCGTAACCGGACATGCCAGCGAAACCCACACCGGCGGCAATCCATACAAAACCGGGCAGCTTTACAATGTCGCCCATAGCGGACCACAGAGATCTGTCTAGCGGGTCCGGCGGAGGGCGCAAAGGCTCCTTCAGGGTCAGGTATAACAGTACACTCAGCGCTACCCCCGGCAAGCCGAACACTAAAAATACCGCGCGCCAACCCAGCGCCTCGGCAATCAGTGCGCCGCCGAACAACCCGACCAGAATGCCTATGTTGGGCGCTAATGCGAAAATGCCCTGAGCGAGTGCTCTTCGTTCAGGGGGAAAGTAATCAGTGATCAATGACTGGGAGGGTGGCGACCCACCCGCCTCCCCAATCCCCACGCCAATCCGCAGTAGTGCAAGGTGCACAAAGCTCGACGCGGTTGAGCAAAGCGCAGTCACCACACTCCAGGTTGCCATGGAGATGGCCAGTACATTGCGGCGCGACCAGCGGTCCGCCAGCCTAGCCACTGGAATACCAAGTGTGGCGTAAAACAGTGCAAACGCGAGTCCAGATAAAAGGCCCATTTGAGCATCTGACGCATCAAATTCCGCTTTGATCGGCTCAAGCAAGATCGTCATGACCTGACGGTCGACAAAATTAAATACGTATCCAAGCGTAAGCAGCGCAAGTACGTAAGCCCGGTAACCCGAGCTATAGGACTGATGGGGAAGCGCTGATGGTGATGTTTTGTTTGCGGAGGACATCAGAGCGCCAAGCCCTCCCCCATGGCTAACAACTTCGGAACAAGTCTGGGCGTGCGCGCGAGGTACGCTTGATACTCTGGATTATCCCCCCAGAGCTGATTTCCACGTTTCGCTAACGTTGGAATCCCGCTAAGCCGCGTGAGTAACAGGTAAACGAACAGCGGTGAGAGCCAAGCCAAATGCTGCGCTCCCGACATCGCAGGTGAGGCGGCCAGCGCGAGACCAAACCAAAACACAATCTCGCCGAAATAATTTGGATGGCGGCAGCGTGACCACAGTCCAGTCTGAATAAATCGGCCTTTGTTCTCTGGGTTTTTGCGAAAGCGAGCTTTCTGGTGATCGGCTATTACTTCAATAATTAACCCAGCGATCGCGAGACAGCATCCAGCGACAAAGACCGCGCGCGACAATCCTGTTGGTAAAAAATCGGAGGTCGCATTTCCGGGCAGCAGTGCAACGAGGACGGCACTAACGGTGAAGGAAACCCACATACCTTGAAGCGTCCACGCCATGAAGAATCGTGGCGCTGACACCTTTATATGACGGAAGCGCTGATCTTCGCCCACCTCAAGGACACGAAGAAACAGAAATGAGCCCAGACGTATAGCCCAAACAAATACGGCGATCAGAAGTAGCGTTGCACCTTGGGCTTGGGCATCGCCCATGAACCAAGCGAGAGTAACAACTGCAACGTAGGTCAGACTTCCCGTGAGATCATAATAGCGCTCTGTGCGAAGAAGCCAGGCAATGGCAAACCCCACCCACTGGACAAGAAAAACGCCCAGAAAGAGTGCAGCAATGACTGGCAGTCCCATGAAAAAGCGACCGGGGGAAATTGCCGCTCCGAATCCGATGGTCAAAGCGGCGGCCACAAGAGCCAGTATTATTGATTTCATAGCCACCCGTACAGGCGATTGCGTCGCTGGGACGTTAACACAGCTACCCGGATAAAAGATGGTCCATTCGACTGACCGCCTAACGCTGGACGTCGACACTCCGATTCCGTAATGCAAAGGCATCAATCCAAGTGCCAGATGGTTAAGCCACACGAAACAGCCAGCCATAACTGGTCTTCTGCGAAATTGGGCAATTTGCCACAACTCGCCACTACGGGAGACGAGGCCATGGTTTCATAGGGTTTTGGTTTTCGCCTTTGACCCAAGCCCGCGCCTCGATGGAAGAACAAGACATCACCCTCATTCGCCACCTGCCCATTCAAGTCTCAGAGGTATTTGAGCAAGAGGGGGGTTCAATGGCTGCTGCACTGAATGCCGGGGGCGTTACCGTCGAATCCTTGCGGCAAATCCACTATCGAATGCCCCATGATCAATTCAAGGCCATGCTTACCTTTTGCACTGAAGAATTGTCCAGGCCGGAGTTTGGTCTGTTGGTAGGCGCCGCTCTCAAACCGCTTGGATTCTCGTCGCTTGGTATTTCATGCTTGGCAAGCGATACCGCGGTTCTCGCTCTACAGCGACTTTCTCGATTCGCCACCTTGCTCGCAACAGGAGCAAAAGGAACGCTGGATTTAGAAGGTGATTGCTACGTTATTCGTTTGCGAGGCGCCCGTACTCGTTATACCAGCGCTGAAGAGGTGGATCTGGTTGCGTCGTCTCTTGTGCGACTGGTAGGCCTGACCATTAACAAGGACATTAAACCGGTGAAGGTGGCGCTCAAACGGGTTAAACCAGAAGACCCCTCTCCATGGTATGAAGTCTTCGGCAACAGGATTGTCTGGGATGCTTCGGAGACAAGCATCTATTTACAGAAGGAACCGCTGCAAGCGGCACGGTTATCCGCAAATGAAGCCCTGGCACGAGCAAATGACGATTACACCCAAAAGGTCATTGATGCACTGCACCAATCCGACTTCATACGGCGGGTAAATGAAAAAATTGCGCTCCATCTACCGGACGGACCACCAAACCAATCACAGATCGCCAGCGAACTCGCGATGTCTGCGCGGACTTTGCAACGACGACTCAAGGAGGAAGACACTCACTTTAGTCAGCTGGTCGTAGAGCTGCGTAAAAATCTCGCGGTGAGCGCCCTCAGAAACGGTAGCCGATCGATCGCAGAAGTCGCATTCCAGCTGGGCTACGCTGAGCACAGCACCTTTTCCAGAGCCTTCAAGGGCTGGATGGGTATGTCGCCTCAGGAGTTCGTTGAGCGCTGCGGGAGTTAGATTGTGAAAGTTAGGCGTTGAGAGTTAAACAGCGCCCTCAATAATCCTCATCGGGATTATCCTCAGGGCGAGGACCCCAACGCCACCGTGGACTCGGCCCCTTCAGGATTGTCACGAGCAATAATAAACCCGTGGCAAAAGCGATAGCAGCTACTGACCACCAGGAATCCCAGTAGGCGATGATGCCTACGGCAACTAGGTAGATCGCCACGACAACCCAACCGTGCCGGGTTACAGGGTACCAACCCCAGCCATAGCGGCGACGCTTGAACCAGAGTGCCTCGGGCGCTTTAGGGTGCAGGGGGGAATCCCGCCAAGAGCTCGCGAGTCACCTCTACGGTGACCTTGTAACGCTCATTCATCGAAGGATGGTCTTTGAGCCGACCCTCTGCGACACCGCGCCAAACGATTTTCTGGGTGGCTGCGTCAATAATATCGAGAATCGCCGTTCCCTCTTCGTACTCCCGCACCGATGGCCCTGAGCTATAACCGACACTGACACTCTTGCCATAGGTACCCGCACCGACACTGCCATGCATACCCTGATCGTAGCCAGTGGATCTGGAAATCTGCTGGCGTTGCTTGGATATGGTGTAGTTAATCCAAAAATCCGCCGATCGGGAGCCGCTCTCTTTGAAGCCATGACGAAACAACTCATTGCCAACCACTTCCCGGATGCGTTTGTCGGAGGCGTTCATTTTCCGATAGGTGGACATCTCCGATTTCACCATATCGTCGTACCAGTGATAGGTTTTGAACTGTGCAAAATCGAAGCCGCGATCGTAATCAAATTCATAAGTGGGCTTGCTGCTACACCCTCCAAGTGAGGCCAGCAACACCAAGAGCAAAAGTACATATTTCATGACGACTGTTTTTCTTGCCTGCGGTTCAGATAGCATACCCTGTCCCCCCTCGGGTTGGCCAATGAGCACCTATTTATGAAAGCCGCTGCTTGTCTGTTTGATCTCGAGAGCATTGAGCAGGAAACCATCGCCATGTGGCACGCCGCTCTTACAGCCACAGAACGGGCCCGACTGGAGGCATCCCGGGGATTCGCCGCAAAAAATGAGTCAACCATCGCACGGTTTCTTTTACAGGAGCTGGCTGCGGCAACCCTGGCTGGTCACTGGGCCGTCGAAACCCAACCCGATCGGTCAATCCGCTTGGTCGGCGATGAACGCACCGTCTCCGCCAGCCTTTCACACACGGCAGGCGCCGTTATGGTTGCCCTGTGCTCCAGGGGTGATATTGGGGTCGATATCGAGCACCACCGCGATAACGACGTGGAAAAAATCGTAAAGCGCTATTTTTCCGATAAAGAGAGAGAGGCTTTTTACGCCACGGCACCTCGGGATCGTATGGCAGTCTTCTTGCGAGCCTGGTGTGCGCGTGAAGCACTCATTAAGTTTCAGGGAACCGGCACCATGGGTGCGCTGCTAGGCTCTCCGCTCACCTTGCCCGATCAGGTAGCTCACCACGAGCTAGCCTTTCAGCGCGAGGGATTTCAGGCCGCCATCATCTGCCATGAACCCGCCAACATCGAGCAGTGGGAGGCGCACATTACCGGGGATAGACTTATCCAATTCCGGAAGGTTTGACTACCCAGTCAGCGCAATCTGCGCCCTTTCAGTGTTTAGCCCGGTAACCACATCAACGATTCTGATTGGCCTTATCAAAAACAAAGACAAGGTAGCGAGCTGATCTGCCGGGATCACGTAATCCCTGTGATCCTCATAAGCGACTGAACCGACTTTGAGTTTTTTGACCAACTCCTGAGGAAGCGCAAAACAGGCTATTGCGGCCTGGCCAAAGCGCGGCGCCCACACTGTTTTTGCTACCGATTCAGCACGATGACGTGTTGGTTTGATCAACGCAAAAGTGTCCCCCTTCGCAGACAGCTGGAGCTGCAATCCCTGAGAGTCTTTCAGCGACCTTACAGCCCAAGGTGTCATCGCCTGCCAAAGCGTTACTTCCCGCTTCATTGTTCTCGTCCCCCCTTGCCTCAGTGGTTAGGCCCCATTAAGCACGGGAACTCTGGTGTCTAGAGGAGGAAAAACGGACAACTGCGCTCGAATTCTGACAAAAAATGGCAGTCTGACGTGAAAAGCCCAGCCGGTGGCGCCCAATGCCAATGCTTCGGAGGGGCAAGACCGGGAGACTAGCCCTCTCTTTCATCGCATGGAAAAAATGGCGACATGACCCCCGAGCTACCTCCATGGCACCAAGCAATTACGATCTGTAGCGCCCGACATGACTGGCCCACGGACGTCGTTAGTCATCTCAAATTCATAAGCCATTACTGGACGGCGGAGAGCAGCGTCGCCTTAGCCCGTGATATCGGATGGCGACATACTCCGACCCCCTGGGAGCTCGAGCCCATGCGCCGCTGCTGTCTGACTCACTCCTTTGACTGGTACAGTCATTTTCTCGCTCTCACAGAAGGCACCCTTGAGGTAGTTGGCCGCATCACCCCGCTCTGCCAAGTAGAGGAGCAAATCGACCACCTGACAGCGGTGCTGGTCGGGGGAGCACAACCTGTCCCACGCTACCTTAACAACCGAATTCGGTTCTCTACGAAAAACCTGGCGCACTGAACAAACCACCCCCAGAGTGCTTCCCTAAGGCGCATTTACCGCGCATAGCCCCACTGGCTTTGATTAGAATGTCGACTTCTTCGCTCCGCGTGAGCGGCCGCCGTAACATCATGGGTGTATCGAGTGCCAGTAAAGACAGTTTTTAACATCGACTCCTTTCAGACCAAGCAACTACATATCGAGAGCTGGCGTATCAATAAAGGCGATAGCTGGTGTGTGGTGGGACAGAATGGCGCTGGCAAACAATTTGTCTATCAGCTACTCATGGGCGAGCTGCCCTTATCCCCCAGTGAATCCACGATTTCCCCCAACCCTGATGAAAAGGTCCGGGGAATTTCTTTTGAAAACCAGCAACGTATTTATGAACAGGAACTGCGTCTGGCCGCGAATGATTTGCTGGCGGAGGAGGACACTGCCACCCTGGCTAGGCACTTTCTGCCTGAAGCTAAGCTTGATAACCCCCTGATTGATCTGCTCAATCTTCGGCATCGACTGGATGCGCCCTACAGTTTGCTAAGCACGGGAGAGAGCCGAAAATTACTTGTCGCACAAGCCATCCTCGACGGCGCAACCTGCCTTATTTTGGACAATCCCTTCGACAGTCTGGATGTCGAGTCCTGCCAGCGTCTCGCGGCTGCGCTTCAAACCGTCGTGGACGGTGGGCTAACCATAGTCTTCATGATCAGCAACAGGGATGATGTCCCCATCTGGTGCAGGCAACTCGCCACGGTGACCCACGGTCAGGTCACTGTGCACGGTGAACTCGAAGCAGCAGAGATCCAGCGGGTGCTTGGGGAATTATTTGCCAATGCACCACAGCCGGATTGGCCCGACACCGCAACGCTTATTAATGACTACCCGCATCAGTTCCTCATTGATATTCCGGGAGCCACCGTTCGCTTCGGGGAGAACACGGTACTCAATGACCAACCCTTGCAAGTGCAGCCGCTGGAACACACCCTCATCACTGGCAGTAACGGTTCTGGGAAATCTACGTTACTGGGATTAGTCACCGGGGATAATCCTCAATGTTATTCAAACGCTGTAGAGATACTTGGTGTAAAGCGGGGCACGGGAGAGTCCATATGGGAACTCAAACACAACATGGGCATCGTGAGCAGTGACCTTCACCGTCGCTATCGCGTACGGTGTAATGCTCTCACCGTCGTCTGCTCGGGCTTCTTCGACTCCATCGGTGTCTACGATACGGTATCGGAACACCAAACACGCATCGCGCGGCAGTGGCTTATCGCCGCGGGCCTCGAAGGTTACGACAAAGAGCCATTCCAACACCTCAGCTATGGCGAACAGCGACTGGTCCTGATCGCGCGTGCGCTCGTTAAATCGCCGCTGTTGCTCATCCTTGATGAACCGACACAGGGTCTCGACGAGCCCAATCGATTTCGGGTGCTTGATTTAATGGATACCTTAGATAAACGGCGACACACGACGCTATTGTTCGTGAGCCATCGTCTAGATGAGCGTCTGCCCCTTTTTAAACAACATATTGATCTTGATAGCCGCTAATACCAAAGGGAAGTCGATGTTGGTCTGGCACGCCTAAGGTACTCACAAGAGTACAATTGTGGGGCAACGACACGGGTTACATGCCAGCGGGAGCCCATCGCCTCGACAGCACTGGCATAACGCTCTACCCTCAATCTCCAGCGATAATCTGTCGGAAAAATCTTGCGTCTACTATTTCGTACCATACTGTTGCTGCTCCTCGTTCTGGCAATCGGGTTGGCATCTATTTGGTTTGCCCGTGACAGCGGGAGCGTACGAGGGCTTGCCACGCAACTTGCCTCCTCGATTATTGGACGAACTGTTTATATAGGCAGCCACCAGATCGAAATTCACAAGGGTCAGCTGAAACTCGTCATCACTGATGCCGTGGTGGCTCAGCCAGCCAACTTTTCAGGTCCCGCCTTTTTCACTGCGGATCAACTGGAGGTAGAGGTCGCTCTTGCTAATCTGCTTAGCAAACCAGTTCTCCTCGAATCAATAACAGCAAAAAATCCCTCTATTCACCTCAGTAAAAATGTTGCCGGTGAAGTCAACTGGACCTTCAAGTCAAATCAACAAGATGCCCAAGCGAATCGCTCGATGGGGCGCCCGTCACTTCCGCTTTTAACCCGCAACGCGACGATAGACGGGCTAAAGGTAGTGTTTGCCCAGCCAGACCGATCACTCATGACGTGGGAAGGAGACTTAGACCAAGGCATTGAGAATGATCAGGTGGTTCTCGCCATCGATAGCACCCTGAATAACACCCCATTGGCCGGTTCATTTTCTCTGTCGTCAGTCTCTGAATTACTCGCTCTTAGGAGAGTAGCGCTGCGAGGCCGGGTGAATTATGGGGAAGTCATTTTTTCCAGCCGAGCGGATTTTGTTGATCTCCTGGCACCCTCCCAGCCAACTATGCGGGTGGATATTCAAGGCCCCAGCATTGAGTACCTTACCGACCTATTGGGAATAGACCGCTTCAGCACCGGGCCTTTGGATGTGGAGTTGGAGCTGGCGCGGTTTTCGGGGAATACCTCTATCAACCTTAATGGCGAGGTGGGTGAGTTTGCCCTGGTAGTGGCTGGTACCCTCGATCACATTCTCAATCCTCAAGTGGGACATCTTGGGGTGTCCATATCCGGTCCTGATGCCTCGCGAGTGGCGAACATATTTACCAGCGCGTCCATACCCGCGGTTCCTTTTTCAGTTGCCGCGCGGGTTGATCGAAATGGACCCACCCTGTCGGTCGACGGAGCCCGTGTGAGCGTAGGCAGACTCCAGTTTGACGCGTCTGCCACTATGCCCGATATCAGCACGCCAACACGTGCCAATATCCAGATCCAAGCCTCTGTGCCTGATGTCTCAATCTACAACGAACTGATTGGGGCGCCGTTAGATTTCGCAGGGGCCCTAAACACCACGCTGTCAGTAAGTGCGCTGACCGACGGCTCTACCATCGATGCGAAACTGGAAACTGACTACGGCGACTACGTTGTTACAGGGTTAACAACCGACGAAGAGTCACTGGTCGGAAGCCGTTTTACTGTCATGGGAAGCGATGATGATATTACCCCTATCACTACACTACTTGGCATTCCTGTTGCGCCAGTCGGCGCTTGGAATCTCGAGTTACCCCTAGCAATAGCCGATGAGGGCGTGTCCTTTACCAATGCGACATTACGCATCGCGGCGGATTCAGTGGAGGCATCCGGCCTAATTCCTTTTGACACTGAAGCCATGGCAACGAAGGCAAGCGTTAACGTAAAGGTGGCATCACCACACCCTTATCTGGACCGCTGGCTGGCGTCGACCCCGGCTGACCCGCTAATGGATAACGCCCTGACGGCTACGCTGAATCTACGAGCTACACCGGGAATAATTGAGCTTGAAACGGATTCATTCGAACTAGGCGACTTAACGGCCACCGGCAAAGCATCAATCGATATCGGAAATTCTTCGGCCACCATTTCGTTGGAGGCAAGCTCTCCGAGCCTTTCGGGATTCCATGGAGCTGATTGGCTGCAATCCCGATTCCCGAAAATTTTCAATGATGGGCTCGCGGCTGCACCCTTCTCCGCGAAGGGGGACATCGAAATCCGCCCCCCTCAATTTACCCTTAACAACGTGAAGCTCAGATTGGGCGATACGCGGGGGTCCGGTAGCTTCACAGGAGATACCGACGCCAATAAGTTTGACCTCTCGGCAAAACTCGGGAGCGCGAATATGCTTGAGTGGCTGCAAGAAGTGCCAAGAGGAACTGCGATTGGTGGCGACGTCATTATCAACGGATCCTTTAGACCCGAGCAGTGGACAATAAATACGCTGGAAGTGCTTCTGGATGATAGTTCCTCGCTTTTTGCACAGGGTATCTATAGTCACGGCGAGAGCTTCGATAATACCGACCTGAAGTTAAGGTCGGCGATTACAGACATCAGCCATTTCAGCGATTTGCTGGGCGTTAGCCTGCCTCCTGAAAACCTGTCGATCAATCTCCTCCTTGAGGGCGATAAGGAACACCTAAACGCGAGCGAATTCCTCATAAGCAGCGGCGAGAGCGAGATTAACGGCTCACTACATATCGAAAATCCGGCTCGCCCCATCATCACGATGGACTTACGTGCGCCTAGCATCGACCTACGGCCCTTTACAAAACCATCCGTGGAACTCTCGGAAGGCGACGCTGCAGCGACAAAGCAAGCCGCGGACCCCGTGCCAAAAAAACGTCGGTTGATTCCGGAGAAGCCGATTGATCTGGATGTCCTGAATACATTCGACGGCGACATAAAACTGGCTTTTGGGCATATTCAGGGCCATACGCGAGATCTCGATTCTTTTGATCTTCACGCCACTGTGAGACGAGGCGGGCTGATCATTGAAGATCTACAGATTTTTGATGAGGGCTCCGGAAAAGCGCAAGTGAAGGGTTTTGCCACTCACCTGAATGGAGAGAATCATTTTGGTCTTCGGCTCTCGAGCGAGGGAATTAATGTGGGAGTGCCCATTCTCACCATCGAGGACATCGATGCGCTGCCGCGTTATCACATGCGCCTGGCGATCTTTGGATCCGGAAACAACACGCGGGATCTCGCCGCGTCGGTATCTGGGGGAATTGAAATCACCGGTGGGCCGGGGCGGATTGTCTCGCAGGGGCAAGGGTTTCTCACCAATGCGTTTTTTGATGAGTTGCTGACGCTGGTAAACCCACTACGCAAGTCTGATCCCTACAATCAGGTTGAGTGCTTGGTAGCACTCGCCAGCATCAAAGACGGGAAGCTCAAAGGCGATCCGCTGGTGACTTTTGTGACCAACAAGCTTGCTATTATTAGCAAGGCCGAACTGGATTTTTCGAGCGAGAAAATTTTTGCCACCTTCAACACTGTCCCACAACGAGGCTTGGGTATCAGTGCGTCGTCAGCATTCAACCCTTTCGTGGGCGTGGGAGGCTCTCTCGCCGAACCGCAAGTCACACTCGACCCAGAGGGAACCATTATTCAGGGCAGTCTTGCAGTTGCCACCGGAGGCATCTCGTTAATTGGCAAAAGCGTTCTGGATCGGTTCACCGTATCTAAAAAATCCTGTGACAAAGAACTCAAGAAATTCGCCTCTCAACGGCAAGAGGCGATTGATAGCTATGCGAGTTTCAGGGAAAGAGCACTCACTCCAGCGCAATAATCAAAACTGAAGCGCCTAGCTGCTCGATACTTTGGCAGAATCTACCCAACCATTGCAGCGATCAAAAAGAGAACCGCTGCGCCACCTGCGCCAATCAGGGCGTATGGAAGCTGGGTAATGGCATGGTCATAGGTTTTACACCCCGCACCCTGAGCACTAAGAACCGTAGAGTCCGAATAGAAGCAGGCATGACTACCAAAGCCACTCGCGGACAGCAGAGCACCCACGACCAGAGGAATGCTCACATCGAAGGCCTCTGCCAAAGGGAATGCGACCGGCATGGCTATCGCGATAACGCCCCAATTAGAGCCCGTGGTGTAAGAGACCGCGGACATGGTAATAAAGATCAAAACCGGCAACATTGCCCCGTTCATATAAGGCTCTACAGCGGCGATCACATAATCCGTAAGCCCAATAGCATTGTTCGCCTCAACAAAAACAAAAAGCGCTAGCAGCATGGATAGCACTGGCACCATCGATTTCAGGCCTTCCACGCAGGTATCAAACAGCTCTCTCAAGGGCATGATCCCCATGACACCATACTGAACCAGAGTAAGTACCACACCAAGGATCACTCCTCTAAGGAGATCTACCGTTGGAAATACGGTAAAGAACAGCAGCGAAACAATGGGAAAAAAGAAGACCCACATCGTTGCTTTTTGTGATGACTGAACCGCGAGCGCAGGGTCTTCGAAAACGCCCAAATCTCCGGTTTCCTCGGCGCGTTGTTCGGCAGTTCGCATACGACCCATAAGCGGAATGACACCGAGAATAACCAAAGGAACCACGACCACTGCCAACAGGGGGTAGAACATATAAGGAATAGATTCGACAAAAAGCGCTATTCCCTGCCCGGATTCCGCAACCCCATTTTTCTCAAGCAATCCCGCGAAGTACACGCCCCAACTCGAAATAGGAATTAACAGGCACATCGGTGCGGCAGTGGAATCGACCACATAAGCCAGCATTTCCCGCGAGGTTTTAAACCTATCTGTGACCGACTTCATGGTCGCGCCAACCGTCAGGGAATTGAGATAGTCATCAAGAAAGATCACCAAACCCAACAACCAGGTGGCCAGCAAGCTGCTGCGCTTGCCCTTCAATCTTCTCGTAAGCCATTCACCAAACGCGTAGGACCCGCCGCCCTTGACCAGCAGCGCAATAAAGCTTCCATAGAGTGCACAGACCAAAATAACCCAGGCGGTAACGTCGTCGGCGAGCACTTCGGTCGAAACCGTCGCCAGGCGATCTGCGAACTGCCACCCATCCATGATAATGAACGCCAGAATCGCACCTGCAATTACGGATTCGAGAGTACGATGACTCCAGATTGCCAGCACCAGTACCAGGGCAGTCGGCACCAAACTGATTGCTCCGTATTCCACACGCGCTCCTTTCCACCAACAGGCCTCTCCCGGAGGCTACCCGGCGAATGTAACCGAGACCGGTGAAAATCGGCTACCCCACCTGTGATTTAGTCACCTGTATTTTGCGTCGAATTAGCTTTTAATAGCTTTTTGGCTGCCGCGTACTCACGTGGCACTGGCCGGGGGGCCATTACATGTTTCGAATTCGTCTGTTCAGGCATAAGTCATGACGCTTAAGTCATTGATCGCTGACATCCATGCCGCCGAATCAGGGCCGCAGGTAGCCGCCCTTTTCGACTTCGACGGCACCATCATAGCGGGTTACTCTGCGACCGTGTTTCTACAGGATTCACTGGCACAGGGGGAGCTCCGTGGGGAGGAGCTCGTTGAACTGACGCGGGCACTTACGGGATTTGGCCTAGGCAGCATGGGGTTTTCCGCACTGATGGCGGTACATGCACAGTACCTGGCAGGCAAAGAGGAAAAAACCTACATTGCCAATGCTGAGCGGCTGTTTCGCAAAAAAATTGCACGCCTCATCTACCCGGAAACCCGCAAACTTATCGAAGCCCATCGTGCCAAAGGTCATACGATAGCCATCATTAGCTCGGCGACGCCCTATCAGGTTCTGCCCGCGGCGCGAGATCTTGATATCGATCACGTCTACGCCACTGAACTCGAGGTGAAGAGAGGTGTGTTCACTGGCGGAGTAATCAAGCCCACCTGCTTTGGTCAGGGCAAAGTTGACGCTGCCGAAAAACTAGCCTCCCTCGTGGGCGCGGATTTGAATAACAGCTTTTTCTACTCCGATAGTACCGATGACATCCAGCTTCTGGAGCACGTGGGACGTCCAGTGACACTGAATCCCCGAAAGAAACTGAAAAAAGTGACTGCTGAGCGAAAATGGCCGACCGCGACCTTCGACAGTCGGGGAAAAGTCAGCGTTAACCGTTTCCTGAGGACGGTCGCGGCGACCGGATCGGTGGTGAGTAGTATTGCCGCTGCGTTGCCGGTTTACGCCCTCACCGGTTCGAAAAGAGACTCGCTTAATTTCTCAATGTCTCTGTTTGCGGAAACCTGCAACGCGCTGATCGGACTTGAACTAGATGTGACCGGGGAGGAACATCTCTGGAGCCAGCGCCCTGCTGTGTTCATGTTCAATCACCAGAGCAAGGCTGACGTAGCCATCATGGCCAGCTTGGTGAGACGTGACGTGGTTGCCGTGGGCAAGAAAGAAATTCAGCGCATGCCGCTCATCGGCCAGGCGATGGGAATTGCCGGCGTTGTCTTTATTGACCGATCAGATCGTGAGAAAGCGATCGAATCAATGAAGCCCCTTGTATCGGCCATGCAAGAGCAAAACAAATCTCTCGTCATCGCCCCCGAGGGGACCCGAACGCCAAGTCGCAAACTGGCGCAGTTCAAAAAAGGGGGCTTTCATATTGCCCTTCAAGTTGGCGTACCCATCGTGCCGGTGGTCATTCATAACGCGGGAGATATCGCGCCCAAAGGAGATTTTCTTTTCAAGCCGGGTAAGGTCCGGGTAGACGTGCTACCTCCAGTTGATACCAGCGACTGGTCACTGGATCGAATGGATGCACAGGTAAATCAGGTGAGAAACCTATTTCTAAATGCGCTTGGGCAACCGGAGCAATCTCTAGAGGAAGTTGTACGGGACAAAAGGAACCTGCCTGACGATATGCGTCCGGAGCTTAAAAAGCGCGCTTCGCGCACCAAGACAGCCAAAAGTAGCGCCACCAAAAAAGCAGCCTCCAAGAAACCCGCGGCTAAAAGGGCGAGCGAAAAAAGCAGCACAGTAAAAAGCAAAGCTGCAGCTGCCAAGAAAAAAACCGGCGCCCGAAAACCAGCGGGAGCAGCGGCAAAGTCCACTCGAACTGCAAAGTCCACTGCGTCGAAGAAAGCTCCTGTTAAAAACGTTGCAACCCAAAAAGCCCCGACAAAAAGAGCGGCGACCAAAAAGGCTACGAACTCGCGGGGCAAGCGGTAGAACCCCATGGCCGGTCTGGAAAGTTTAATAGAGCCAAGCAACTCACCATGGCCGTCTGATGGCCGCCCAGCGATTTTCCTGCTTGATACCAACAGCTCACTCGAACAGCGATTACTGGAAGCCTGGATAGAACATCATCGCCCTGCTGAGGCAACATGCCAACAGATAGTTCTGGCACTGGGAGATGATCGGAAGCCTCTGCAAACCCTCGGGCTGAGTAACGCTATTAGCCTTTCTACTGAGGCCATCGTTATTCCCATTCGCATTGCCTGGACGCCCAGCGACAAAGCCTATGCTTCGGGGCCTCGGTTGCGCCATCTCATTCAAGGGCCGGAGCGGAGGCCTGGCTGGTTTCGTGCCAGACGCACGCTCAAGCGTCATCCAGAGCGGGTTCATCTCATCAAGGGAGCGCCTGACACAGTCACTGCGATGGGTGGGCGCTTTCTATCCAAATATGACCTTGCTGCAGAGGAGCGCCCCGAGGATTTTGCTGTCTTTATCGCGCGGCAGGCAGCGATCGTATTGGACATGGCGGAGCGCAAGCTGCAGGGGGGCCGCTACAAGGTCCCTCGATACGTCGCTCAATCCCTGAGAAATAATCAGGAATTCAAAGCTCGACTCTACGCAATTTCCAACCAAGAAGAACGCTCTCGCTCTGATGTGATGAGAGAGGTGAATGACTACTTCAAAGAGATGATCTCAATCCCGACAAGCTTCTGGCTGGATGTCTGGATAAAGTTCTGCAATGTTTGCCTGGGTCTGGGCTATGAGCCTCGCCTGCACTATTCCGCCGAAGACCTAGAGCGTGTGCGCGCCATGGTGCGTAACCATCCGTCCGCTCTCCTGTGGACTCACAAAACCTATATCGATGGTTTCGTGGTCCCAAAGCTGCTCTTTGACAATAATTTCCCGGTACCCCATTTCTTTGCTGGCGCAAACTTAAACATGCCGTTGCTGGGTGGGCTTGTCCGACGTGCCGGCGGCATTTTCATCAAACGCAGTTTTAACGACAACGATGTCTACAAAGCCACGCTTCGTCAGTATGTGGGTTACTTAATGGAGAAGCGCTTTCCGCTGACGTGGTCATTTGAGGGGACTCGCTCACGTTTGGGCAAGCTGATGCCCCCAAAATACGGCGTTCTCAAATACGTGCTCGAGGGTTGCTACAACGCGGGTGCGCAAGATATACACATCATACCGGTCACCGTGTCCTACGACTTGATTCGGGACGCGGAAGAATATGCCCGTGAACAATCCGGTGTGCCAAAAGCGCCGGAATCTCTGAGCTGGTTGGTCGGGTACCTGCGCAGCCTCGCACGTCCCATGGGAAAGATATACGTCGACTTTGGAGATCCAGTAATACTGGCATCGGCACCAGATCCAGAAGACCGCCTTGCGCTATCGAAGGTTGCTTTTCAGGTGGCTGTTGAAGCTAATCGAGTCACCCCGATTACCTACCCTGCCGTGGTTTCCATGGTGTTGCTAGGGGTTTACCCCCGTGCGCTGACAGAGGCTGAGGTCGCCTCGGACGTCGCAGATATCATTGCCTGGGCGCGACAACGAAATCTGAGAATGTCGCCCGATTTCGACCGGCAGTATGCAGAGGGTACTGAAAAGCTTCTGGATCTGATGATCGAAGAAGGTCTGGTTGCCCGGTTCACCGGGGGACCTGCCACCGTTTATGGTATTGAATCGGGACAGGCGGCAGTCGCCAGCTATTACCGCAACACCATCGTTCACTTCTTTGTTAATCGGGCCATTATTGAACTCTCGCTCACCGCCGTTGCCGAAATGGATAACAGTGAGAGAAATCCTGTCGACATATTCTGGAGCGACGTGCTTGAAACCAGAGATCTATTCAAGTTTGAATTTTTCTATCCGCCCACTGAGGAGTTCAGAGTCGAGATCGAGGAGGAGATGTCTCGAATTCACCCTGATTGGGAGGGTTTACTCGCTGATGGCAGCAGCGGCGCCCGAGCGCTTCTTGCGGACGTGAGGCCGCAAGTTGCCCATATGACGCTGCAAATGTTTGCCGAGTCCTACAGCATTGGTGCTGACTTATTGGCCAGTCTGAACGAGAATGAATCCATCGACGAAGAGGACTTCATCGATCGGTGTATGAATTATGGAAGGCAGTCTCTCTTGCAACGGCGAATTTCGAGCGAGGCCTCAATGCTAAAACTGTTGTTTAAAAACTGCTGGAGCATGCTCAGCGCCCGGCAGCTCACAGACCATTCGCTGCCTGATTATCTTTCTGCGCGCGCTACGCAGGCCGAGAAGCTGAACGCCTTGATCAGACGGGCGGAGATCTGTCGCGCATCGGCAATTGCACGCCGTGGAAACGCGACCTTAAGGGACAAAGCCCGTGGCGGCCTATAAGCTTGCAGTCCTTGGAGGCGGCAGTTGGGGGACCACGGTTGCCTCCCTTGTCAGCCGAAATGCCGAGGTGCAGCTTTGGGCCAGGGACAACACAACCGTCGCGGAAATTAACGACCGGCACACCAACAGCCGCTATCTGGGCGACGCAAAGCTCCACGCGTCATTGCGGGCCAGCACCGACATTGAAGCTGTTGTGGCCGACGCCGATGCCGTGCTCATTGCGGTGCCCTCGGATAATTTCCGCGCCGTGCTCACAACAATTTCGAACAGGCTACCTGCGGGTGCCCCGGTTATTTCACTGACCAAGGGCCTTGAGCGGGAGACTCGTCTCAGCATGACGGAAGTGTGCCGAGAGATTGCTCCCGGTAGACCGACCGGCGTCCTCACCGGTCCTAATCTGGCGAGGGAAATTCTGGCTGGTCAGGCAGCGGCAAGTGTTCTCGCTCTGGACGATCCAACACCAAATAGCTGGTTACAGCCGCTTCTCAACGTGGGCTTGTTCAGGGTCTATACCAATCCTGACGTGATTGGTTGCGAGTTGGGTGGCGTGCTTAAAAATATCATCGCTATCGCCGTTGGCATGGGGGACGGACTGGGTGCTGGTGATAACACTCGTGCCGCCCTGATTACCCGTGGACTGGCGGAAATTACGAGGCTTGGTACCGCGCTCGGGGGCAAGGCAGAGACCTTTGCCGGCCTCGCCGGCATGGGCGACATGATCGCCACCTGTACCAGCCCCCAGAGTCGGAACCGTCATGTGGGCTTGGAGCTTGCCAAAGGCCATTCCATCGAGACTATTATTGAGTCAATGCACATGGTTGCCGAAGGGGTTAAAAGTGCGCCGACGGTCATTGAGCTTGCGCGAGAGCATGAGGTCGCGATGCCAATAGCCGAGGACGTCTTCAAAGTCGTCACGGGTGCTTCCAACGCTCGCGGGGTCTATCGAGGCCTCTTAAGAACGACCGCAGGTGCAGAATCCGAACCTGGCTAGTCCACATTTATGAGAGGGGATAGCATGACGACTTCACTCATCAGACCTCTGGCTCTTATCCTCATCGGAACACTGTGCGCGGGGTGCGCCAGCAGCCCTACCGGGCGCAGTCAGTTCCTCTTGATATCCCCCGAATCTGCGATTGTTGAATCGGAAGCGGCTTATTTGACAACGGTGAAAGCTCTGGATGAAGAGGGAAAACTCGTTTCCGATCCAGACACTGTCGGGCGTGTTGCCAACATCACGGGTCGCCTTGTCAGCATTGCTGAACTGAACTTCCCGGAGAGCAGGGACTGGGAATGGAGTGTTGCCATTATCGACGACCCTGAGACTGTGAATGCCTGGTGCATGGCTGGTGGCCGCATGGCTGTGTATACGGGGCTGTTCGAACAACTCAATCTCACCGACGATGAGTTTGCCCAGATCATGGGGCACGAGATATCCCATGCGCTTGCGAATCACACGGCGGAACGGATGTCGGTGGCCATTGCGACCACCGTTGGTGTGGTGACGATCGGAGCTGCATCGGACAACAGCGGTGCCGCGGTTGCAAGGGCCGCCTTGCTGGCTAATGTGGCACTGGAATTACCTAATAGCCGTACCGCAGAGAGCGAAGCCGATGAAATAGGTATGGAACTCGCGACCCGGGCTGGCTACGACCCAGAGGCCGCTGTGACCCTGTGGCAAAAAATGGGTGACCTCAGCGATGCCCGGCCTCCAGAGTTTCTGAGCACCCATCCAGCGCCCGACAACCGACAGGCAGCGCTGCAACAAATGGTGCCCGCAATGAATCAGATCAACCCCTCAAGGACCAAAGCGCCGGTTACCGAAATCGATATCGTGCGCTAGCTCCCGCACCGTAAGTCGCCCGGATGGAAAGAGCCGAAGCTGGGCACTGGGCGTTTTTTTACCATGACATTAGCGGAAGCTTGACGACCCCTTATTTCCATAAGTAACCGACCCGCCCTAACGCTCTCAGCGCAAGGTATGCAGGAAGTGCAGGTGGTCCTCATACTGGTTCAAGATGTCCAGCACCACCTGTTCACGAGTCCAGCCCATGATGTCGTAGTCCTGACCTCCCTCAGCCAAATGCACCTCAGCACGGTAGAAAATATCACTGTCCTTCATGGTATTAATCGCCTGTCCCACCTGCGTGGCATCGGGCCGAGGATGGGGACGACACTGGACTTCATAAACAAAATCCACGTCATCGCCTTGATAGACTTCCAGGCGGGAGGCGCCTTTAGTCGCGGTTCTTACGTCGGCATTAACACCGTGCCGAGAAAGTTCGCCAATGAATTCACGCATCGCAGGTACGACCGTCTCCTGCTGAAAACTGCGGATTGTGTCATCCGCCGGGTAAGCCAGCAGATTTTTCAAACGATCACGCCAGTGATCAGCCTCGGATTCGTTGGGCGGGTGAACTGAGACTGCCGTACGTTTTGCTGCATCCCGCAACAGAGCCCGCCAAAAGCCCCAACAAGCTCCCAAAAGTGCAACCGAAAATGGCAGTGCGCTGGCAATAGTCGCGGTTTGTAGTGCCTGTAAGCCGCCCCCCACCAACAGCACGGATGCAATCACTGCAATGACCACTGTCCAAACCGAACGCTGTGTGGCCGGCGTGTTGTCCTGTCCCCTGGCGCTCAACATATTGAGTACCATGGCGCCACTATCTGCTGAGGTAACAAAAAAGATCACGATCATCATCAGGCAGATCAGCGACAAGACTTGTGTGCCGGGCAAGAAATCGAGGAACTTGAACAGGCCCACCGCCTGATTTTGCTGGATCGCCGCCCCCAGTTCTGCATGGCCCTGATTACCGATCAGGTCGATGGCACTGCCGCCAAGCGTTCCCATCCAAAGGCAAATAAACAAAGTGGGGGCTATGATCACGCCGAGTAAAAACTCGCGGATTGTGCGGCCTCGGGATATTCGGGCAACAAAAATCCCGACAAAGGGCGCCCAGCTAATCCACCACCCCCAGTAGAAAATAGTCCAACCGCCCAACCAGTCCGACGGGTTGTATACATAGAGGTTAAAGGTTTTGGGAATCAAACTGGCCACGTAGCCACCGAAATTTTGCAAGGTGCCAGACAGGAGTAATACGGTAGGACCTACCAGCAAGATGCCGATCAAAAGCAACACAGCCAAGACTGTATTAGTCTCCGAGAGCCTTTTAATTCCAGCGTCTAAACCCAACAGAACAGAAATCGTGGCTAGCGCCATGACACAAAAAATCAGAATGACCTGCACCCAGGTGGCAATGGGAATATCAAACAGGTAGTTCATGCCGGCATTGATCTGCAGCACACCCAAGCCAAGGCTCACCGAGATGCCATAGGTAGTGCAGACCACCGCAAAGACGTCAACCGCGGCACCAATCGGCCCATAAATACGCTCACCGATAAGGGGATAAAACGCGGAGCGAAGCGTTAGGGGCAGGTCATGGCGGTAGGCAAAATAGGCCAACATCATGGCGACCACTGCATACACTGCCCAGGCATTGAACCCCCAGTGAAAGAACGTGAGCTGCAGGGCCTCGGCAGCAGCGTCTGAGGTCTGGGCCTCTCCTG
>Ga0181574_10001290_pt1 | contig 23369 bp, 22 predicted proteins | sample 101ome_24_FD_145600 | JGI IMG/M metagenome (GOLD analysis project Ga0181574, IMG submission 145600) | Coastal salt marsh microbial communities from the Groves Creek Marsh, Skidaway Island, Georgia - 101410AT metaG (spades assembly) | ecosystem: Environmental > Aquatic > Marine > Intertidal zone... | reverse complement strand
CCTGCTCGCGAGCGCCGGCCATTGCAGCGCCCGGGATCGAGCTGGCGAGACGCTCCAGCCGTTCAGGGTCGACCAGTGCAGGCAGCCAGCGAAGGCGAAACAGCCCACGATCAGCGGCACGGTCACGGTCCTTGCGTCGACGCTTGGCCTGGACGAGCTGGGGCACGACACGACCCTGTGCAACGATCTCGACGGCGATGGCTGCGGCCTGTCCCATCCATGTGACGCTCGCGCCAACAGACGCGTCATCCTTGGTGTCTGCCAACGAAACCAGCCAGCCGAGCGCTGACGAAACCGGCGCAGAGACGGTCGACACCCTTCCACTGCCGGGCACCTTCATCGTTGCCTGTTCGTCCCAGGTCACCGCCCCACCACCGTGCGCCTTGATTCGCTCCAGCAGGCGATCGTGGTGTTCCCCTCGCACGCCGTGTCCTGCGGCCCAGGCAACGATCCGGCCGTCGGTGCGAGAGAGATGCAGTTGCATCGTGCCGACGTAGGGCTCCGGGTCAGGATCGGACGCTTCTGGTTCAGCTGCCACGGGGGCCAGCTCATCTTCGCGGGGCGGCCCGGTGAGGGTGGTGAGCTGGGCGTCGATCTTGAAGCACTCTTCGTCGAGGTCGCTGAGGACGACGGCACGTGCTGCGCCCTTGACCGTGCGACGAGCGCTGGCAAGGGATTCTTCGGCGCGATCCAGGAGACGCCACAGACTGCCGATCCAGGCGTCTCGGTTGGTTTCGAGTAGTCGAATCTCGGCGTCGGTCGCCCGTCCGTCGAGGTGGGCCTGTGCCAAATCATCGAGCAACGACGGCGACAACACAGCCCTATCGGGGGTGATAGTGACGATGGCTCCTCAGAACATCCGCGACACGCGCTGCAACACACGCGAATCGCACGAGGGAAAGGCACCTTCGACGGCCGAAGCCGTGCTCGGTGCGCCAGGTGCTCTCGATGGCGAGACACCCGCAGGACGCTGCGATCGCCCGGACCGCAGTTCCCGTCCCTTCATGCTATGGCCGAACCCGCCTTTGCCAACCTTGTGATCGGTCAGCCGAACTCCGATGCCTTCTCACCAAGCACCCCGAGGAGTTCATCGAAACTTTTCTCGAACGCAGCGACACCCTCGTCCTCCAACTGCTGAGTGACCGCCGCCATGTCGATCCCGAGCTCGGCGAGACGCTCGATCGTCGAACGAGCGTCATCGAGTCCAACATCGATCGTTCGAGCAACCACACCATGGTCTTCGAATGCCTCGAGCGTGTTGTCAGGCAGGGTGTTCACTGTGTCGGGGCCGATGAGTTCGTCCACGTACAGGGTGTCTGCGTACTCGGGATTCTTGGTGGAGGTCGATGCCCACAGCGGTCGCTGGACTCGTGCGCCGCGCGCAACCAGCGCTTCCCAGCGGGAGCCGGAGAACGTTTGCCGAAAGAGGTCGTAGGCGAGCCTGGCGTTGGCGATCGCCGCCTTTCCTCGTAGCGCCCGAGCTTCGGGCGTACCCAGCGCATCGAGGCGCCGATCGACCTCCACATCGACTCGGCTGATGAAGAACGACGCAACGCTGCTGATGTCGCTCAGATCCCCCTCTGCACCTTCGAGCCCGCTGATATAGGCCTCCATCACCTGGGCGTAACGCTCGAGGCCGAAGATCAACGTCACATTGATCGAACGCTTCTCCTCGATCATCTGACGAATCGGCGCCAGACCCTCGCTCGTCGCCGGAATCTTGATGTAGAGATTCGGTGCGGCGAGACGCGTGTCGAGTTCGCGCGCAGCAGCCTCGGTGCCGACCGCATCTCGGGCAAGTCCGGGATCAACCTCCACCGACACGTAGCCGTCCAGACCTCCGGAGCTGTCGTAAACGGGCCGAAGAATGTCGAGAGCTGCACCGATGTCACTCGTGACGAGTTCCCAATAGCTGGCCTCCAGGTCGAGGCCAGCGGCGATCGAGGAACGGAACTGCTCGTCGTACTCGGTGCTGCCCTCGATCGCCTTCTGAAAGATCGATGGATTCGAGGTGAGACCGCGGACCCCCCGATCGACCCAGCCGGCGAGCTCACCGCTGGTGAGCCAACCCCGTCGGATGTTGTCGAGCCAGGGCGACTGGCCCTGAGAGGCGTGCAGATCGTGAAGCCGGGTCATCGGGGCGCTCCTGGTTGCGGTTGGGATCAGACGCCGAGCAGATCCTTCGCCCTGGCGACGACAGTGTCGACGTCGATCCCAAGTTCGCGCATCACCGTGCTACCAGGCGCGGATGCTCCGAAACGATCGATCGAGACCACATCGTCGACCCATCGATGCCACCCTTGCGAGATGCCGGCTTCCACGGCAAGGGAGGGGATCCCAGGCGCCAGCACGGACGCTTGGTACGCACTGTCGGCGTTGTCGAACAGCTCCCAGGACGGGAAGGAAACGACTCGTGCAGCAATACCTTCATCTCGCAGAACGTCAGCAGCTTCGATGCACAGCGACACCTCGCTGCCCGTGCCGACAAGGGAGATCGCAGCGTCGTCGAGTTCACGAATCACGTATGCCCCGGCGCTGACGTCACCGTGTGCGGTGCCCTCGAGCACCGGAAGATCCTGGCGCGAGAGGATGAGAGCAGTCGGGCCGCTCGATTCGACCGCTACCTTCCATGCCCCCACGGTCTCATTGGCATCGGCTGGACGGATCACTCGCAGACCCGGAATCGCTCGCAACGACGCAACATGCTCGACGGGCTGGTGGGTCGGGCCGTCCTCACCAACCCCGACCGAGTCATGGGACCAGACGAAGATGGTCTTTGCCTGGGACAGGGCTGCAAGCCGCACCGCACCACGCATGTAATCGGCAAAGACGAGAAACGTGCCGACAACTGGAATTGCACCGCCATGCAGGGCCATGCCGTTTGCAACCGCTCCCATGGCGTGCTCACGAACCCCGAAGTAGATCTGCCGACCGCCGGGATCAGCCGCAGAGAACACGCCGTGATCCTTGATGACCGTGCCAGTGTTCCCGGTGAGGTCGGCGCCACCACCGGTGAGTCCCGGAACCATCTCGACCAATGCCTGTAACGCTGCGTTCGACGCCTTCCGTGTTGCCACCGAGGCGCCGGTGTCGAAGGTCGGCAGCACCTCCTCCCAGCCGGGCAGGCCGGTGTTGTCGAGCTGCGCCCGGAGGCCAACTCGATCGCCCTCGAATCCTGCGAGACGAGCTTCGGACGCCTCCCGAGCGTCCCGACCGCGTCGTCCGATTGCGTTGTACGCCTGGAGGAGCTCGTCGTCGACAGAGAACGGCACATCGGGCATACCCATTCGGCGTTTCGTGGCCGCAATCTCATCATCGACGATCGCATACCCGTGGGCATGCGGCGTGCCGGCATGTTCGGTCGCTGGATAACCGATCACGGTCTGCAGCACGATGAGCGACGGCTTGTCGGCGACGGCCATGGCGCGGCGAACGGCAGCCTCCAATGCATCGCAGTCCTCGCCGATCGCCCCGACCTCTTCGACGTGCCACCCGTAGGACCTGAATCGCCCCGCAGCATCGTCGCTCAGTGCAAGATCGGTGTCTCCGTCGATCGTGATCCGGTTGTCGTCGTAACAGAGCACGATCTTGCCGAGACCGAGATGGCCAGCAAGAGACGCCGCTTCATGGCTCACCCCTTCGGCGAGATCACCATCTCCGCACAGACCGAACACATGATGATCGACGACGTCTGCCCCGTAGCGGGTCCGGAGTTGCGCCTCGGCGATTGCCATCCCGACCATGTTCGCCACCCCCTGCCCGAGCGGTCCGGTCGTGACCTCGACACCGGCTGTGTGCCCGACCTCGGGATGGCCCGGCGTGGCCGAGCCCCACTGACGGAAGTTCTTGAGATCGTCGAGCGTCAGTCCGAAGCCGGCGAGGTGCAGCAGGGCGTACTGCAAGATCGATGCGTGACCGCACGACAGGACGAACCGATCACGATCGATCCAATCGGGCCTTGTCGCGTCGTAGCGCATGACACGACTGAACAACACATGGGCAAGCGGAGCGAGGGACATCGCCGTGCCTTGATGCCCGCTGCGGGCGGCGTGCGGTGCATCCATCGCAAGGCCGCGGATCGTGTTGATCGCGCGTGCGTCGAAGTCGTCCACGTAGGTCCTCCCACTCACTTCCGAGACGTCCTCGGAGCGCCGCCGTCGACCCTACCCGCGCCGACGTGCGCGCGGTCGCACACCCAGAGGCACGTGACCCGTGGGCCACTGCCCTCGTTCATCCGTACAGGAAGAGCATCGAGGAGGTGAATCCGTGGATGTGGTTCTGGTTGCGGATCGGACCGAACTCGCCTGCGCAGAACATGCCGGCAACCGTATTGCGATCAGTGGCTCCGACAGCCGCCGTGGCGTCATGATCGGGCTCGCCGAAGAGGCGCGATCCCCGGCCGTTGCACGAGAACACGAGTGCAGCATCCGCATCGACCGTCCGCAGCATCTCCCGCAGATCGGAGCGGGCACTGTCACCGTCTCGCACGTGAAACTGCATCGTCGTCCCGATCGGCACCCGAGCGCCGATGCGCAGCGCACCCTCAGCCTGGTCGGCGCCGATCACCCCCCGCACGAGAAAATCACCACGGCCGAACGCTTCGGTGTGTTCGTCGACGACGAGGCCGACGTGCAATCCGTTCGAGATCAGGCCACGCTCGGCATCGTCGGCGCTCTCGTAGAGCTCGTTCAGACGCTCGAGCGCAGGCCGAGAGCCCAAACTTCGCACCAGATTGTCCGTGGCGTCGGTGACGGTGAGCGGCGTTCCCACAGGGCGACACCCTTGCGAAACCACCGTGAATTCGCCCAACCCCTCCGGCAACAGGAGGCCGACCGCACCATCGGTGTGCAACGAGCCGTCCACGAACAACCGGTTGCTGCCCGGACCACCGGGCGCCGAGGCCACGCCGCCGACGATGGCGAGTCCGGGGTACTGATCGTTGCTGGCGTGCAGGAAGGCATCAGCCGGAAAGGAGAACGGTTCACTGACCAAGATGAGGGTGCGCTGGCCAACGGCAGCATCGTCGGGCATCCCGATGACGGCCGTGCCCTCGTCGCTGCGAATCGTCTCGAGGCGAACCGCCTCCGCCCTCCCGACGCGACCCACCCACAGCGACACGGCCGGGCCCTCCTCGGCTTCGAGGTCACCGCCGATCACAGCGGTCGCAGTGGCGGCGATCATGGTCTGGGGAGAGAGCAACTGGTGCACCGCAGACGCAATGTCGTCGAAATCGGCAACGGGATGACCACTCACGAAGAGCAGGGCGACGTCGGGTCCAGGTCCGACCCGCTCCACCACGGCACCGACGACCTCACCAACCGCCGCAGCTGCGTCCGGGTGCTCCGAAAGTGCTGCGCCGAAGCTGCTCATCGGTCGATCAGTCCGCCTCGGGTGGCAGGATCGTGTACGGAACCGTGATGGGTGGATCGTGATTGATCCGACAGCGAGCCTCGACCGTGCCGTACTCGACGAAGTCCATCTCGGCTCGAACCAGTCGATACGTGAACTTCCCGGGCTCGACGTCGAAGGGTTGGACGTTGCGTGCGATCTGCTCGTCACCGCGGTGATACGTCACCTCGAGCACGCCCTGACCGGAACCGTGTTCCGGGCAACGGATGATCACGACGAGGTGTGGAGCCCAGGTGAACGGCAGGGGAGCGGGCGCAGCAGCACTGAACTGCACGCCGCTCAGGTCGATCCTGGTGGACGGACCGGCAACCTGCCGAAGGTCGATCTCGTCGATGAACAACGCGGCGATGATCTCCATGTGGCCGCACGTTACCGAAGCCACGAGCACTCGCCACTAGGGTTTGCCGTCATGAGTGGCCCCGCTACGCGAGATGCGATCATCGTCGCGGCACAGCATCTCTTCGCCGAACGAGGCTTCGAGGGCACATCGCTCAACCTCATCGCGGCCGAGGTCGGCGTTCGCCGCCAGAGTCTGCTCCACCACTTCCCGACAAAGGAAACGATGTACCGAGAGGTCTTCGAGCGGGCGTTGGCCGAATGGTACGAGCGGGTCGAGGCGGCCGTCACCAACCCCGTCGCAACCGGTTGGGAGCAACTCGACCACGTGCTGACAGCGGGCTTCGAATTCTTCAGGGCCAACCCCGACTTCGTTCGGCTGGTCCGACGCGAGGCGCTCGCCGGCGGGGAGCTCGGTCACGTGGAACTCGGTGTTGCGCTCCAGCCGCTCTTCGCCCGGGCGTCGGAGTATTTTCGACGCGAGATGGATGCCGGTCGGTTTCGTCGCCATGACCCGGAGCAACTTCTGCTGACGGGCTACGGAGCACTCCTGTCGTACTTCAGCGACGCGCCACTGATTGCCGGTCTGTTGGACCGAGATCCGCTCACCGACGCAGCACTCGACGAACTCCTCGCCCACATCCGGGCCTTGTTCCGGTCTGCGCTCGAGCCACCAAGAGCGCACGTCGATCATCCAGGCTGACGGCGCGCCGCCCTCTCGCCAGCTGTTCGGCCTAGCCTTTCCACCGATGCGGCGTCTCCTGCTTCCTGCGCTCCTGTTGATCATCGTGATCGCAGCATCGATCCAGATGAACACCGCGAACGAGGCAGCAGACCCTGGGCTTGCCACTGCCGTCTCCGACGAAGCATCGCTCGCCACACCGATGTTCAGCGCGCGGCGGGCACCTGGCTGGCTGCGAGCCCCGACGTCGGACCTGCTCCTCACGGATTCGATCGGCACGGTGCTTGCCACAGGCGATCGCCCGGAACGGGCCTGCGTGCTGGTGACCCGCGGCGACGAGCGACTCGCAGCGTCCTCCACAGAAACCGCCATCCGGGCGGCAGAACTCCATCGCTTCATCACTGCCACCCTGATCGACACTGCCGGCAGCGGCCAGGGCTTTCGGACCGAGATCGCCTATTCGACGAGTGCCGAACTCGTGCCGGTCGACGAGGAACTGGGAACCTTCGAATTGGTGGGGGACATCTGGATCATCGGCTCAGGCGACCCGGGACTGGCAAGCTGGGACTACATCTCTCGATTCCGAGACGGACGTCCCTACACCAGTTGGGACACGCTGACGAGCGATGCCATCGAGGCACTGCAGGCAGCGAACATCGTGTCGATCGACGGGCGCATCATCGGCGACGAGACGAAGTACTCGCCGAACGAACGGGACTACTTCGACGACGAGCTGACGATCGACGACACGACCGTCAAGATCTGGGGCGGTCCCGACGACGGGTCCGTCGGTCCGATGTCGGCACTGCTCCTCAACGACGGCTTCGTCAGCTGGCCTGCCGAGCTCGACCAGGCGACCAACACGCGCTCGGCGAATCCGGCGGTGTCGGCAGCCGACATTTTCGACGACCTCCTCGAAGCGGCCGGTTTCACGGTGCGTCGCAGTCCCGCCGACGGCGAGGCTCCTCCCCTCGCCGAACGAGTCACCATCGCCACGATCGACTCCCCACCGCTGATCGACATCATCCAGCGCAGCCTGATCGATGCCACCACGGCCGAAATGCTGCTGAAGGAGTACGGGATCCGGCTCGGCGGCGGACCTGAGCGGGCAGGGATCATCTTGGGCCTCGTGCGTGACGGGTTCGAACTGAGCGGACTGCCGTTCGACATCCTCAGCAACTCCACGATCTATGCCGACGGCTCCGGCCGATCGTCCCTGAATCGCACGAGCTGCGAGATGATCCATGCCACGATCGACGACCCATCCGGCATCGGCGCGGCGATACTCCGCAAGCCGACCACGTCGAATGTCGCCCACTGCGCTCGCGCTGGCGCCGGCACACTGCGTGTCTTCGCCACCGCCGACGGAGATGCCACCGGCATGGCAGGCACCTACGTCGCCGAGAACGGCGAACGACTGACCTTCGTCATGCTTGCGGAGGATCCCGGACGCCTGACGGTGCCGGAAGGGGCCCCGGACGACACCGAGCCCGTGGGTCCGTTCGAGTTCTGCAACCCTCTCCACGTTGCGCTCCTCGATGCCATCACCGGGCACCCCTACGGTCCGGCTCTCGAGGAGCTCTCGCCCATTGCACCGGTGGGCGACTGACATGACATCGAGCTACGACCTCCCGATGTTTCCGCTCGAGTCACCGATCGTGCCGGGCCAACCCATTCCGCTGCATCTCTTCGAGCCCCGCTACCTCGTCCTTGCCCGCCATCTTGCGCAACTCGACGAACCCGAGTTCGGCATCGTCGGCATCGCCCGTGGTCGCGAAGTCGGTGGTGACGACGTCCGCAGCGACATCGGCGTGGTTGCCAGAGTCGTCCGCAGCGAGGAGCAGCCGGACGGGCGTTGGGCAGTCCTCGCCACCGGAACGAGACGAATCCGAATCGATCGTTGGCTCGACGACGATCCGTATCCCAAGGCTCTCGTGTCGGATTGGCCCGATCCGCTCGACCCCGGCCTCGACAAACACGTTGTCGCACTGCGGACGGTGGTTGACGCCCTCATCGCCATGGTGGCCAGCCACCGGCCTGATCTCGAACTCGACGTACCCGAGTTGTCCGACGACCCCGGACAGGCCATCTGGCAACTGATCGCATTCGCCGGCCTGGGTCCGCTCGACCTGCTGCAACTCCTGGCAGTGCCAGACGCAGCGACGCGAGCAACTCGGGCCGCCGAACTGATCGACGAACATCGGCAGACACTCGACGCTCTCGGCTTGGATTGACCGGTAACATGATCGACCCATGGCCGAGAAGAACGGGATTGCCGACCAGCTCGAGCTGATCAAGGCGTACGCCCGCCAACAGACTCTGGATCCCCTCAAGGGTTCGGGGAGATGGGTGGGGATGGGTCTGCTCGGCAGCGTGCTGCTGGTCATCGGTGGTGTTTCGATGACAGTTGCTCTGCTTCGAGTGCTCCAAGAGGAGACGGGCACCAACTTCACCGGCAACCTGTCGTGGGTGCCGTATCTGCTCACCATGACCGTGCTCATCACACTGATGGTGCTCCTCGGTCTTCGCATCCGGAAGAAGACGCTCTGATGTTGGACGAGACCGATGCTCCCATCACCCGAGACGACATCGAGCAGGGCTTCAGCCAACTTGTCGACGAACTCCACGGGCAGGTCGACGATGCAAAGCCGAAGATCCTCACGGCGGTTGTGGGCATCGGCGTCCTTCTCGTGATCCTGGCGTACCTCGCTGGCCGTCGCGCCGGCACCACGAAGTCGACTGTGGTCGAGATCCGGCGAATCTGATGCCTCGCAGCTTCGGCCTGGCTTCCATCAAGGAGCGTGTCCGACACAACAGCATCCGACGGGGTCTCCTCGGAGGGGACCGCTTCTGGATGGTCGTGTTCGGGGTCGGCCGGCTGACGCGGGGACTCGGCAAACTGACCAAGCGGGGAGAAATGGTGGTTGCCTTCTCCGAGCGGCTTCGGCCCGGAGCCGCCCTCGAAATCCGACACGTCGAGGCACCGGCGCGGCGGGGCCGGCGCTCGTGACGGTCGTTCGTCGCAGTCCGTCCTGCGAACCGGAACCGCAGTTCGACGATCCACTCGTTCGAGCGTCTCTTCTGCCCGGTCTCGAGTTCGAGTCCTCGCGCGACCCGAAGACCGGATCGGCATGAACCGCAGCGGACCTCTGCGCGCCGGTGAACCAGTCTTGCTGGTCGATCGAAAGCGCCGGCGCTACCTCATCGACCTCGTCGCCGGCGGCGAGTTCCATTCACACTCGGGGGTTCTCCCGCACGACGACATGATCGGCAGCGCCGAGGGCGAGCTCTACCGCTCGAGTCGGGGCATGGTCTTCATCGCGCTGCGGCCGACAATCACCGACTACGTGCTCAAGATGCCCCGGGGTGCGCAGGTCGTGTATCCGAAGGACATCGGGCCGATCCTGATTCAGGCCGACATCTTTCCCGGGGCCCACGTCCTCGAGTCGGGTCTCGGTTCCGGAGCACTGTCGACCGGCATCTTGCGCGCCGGCGCGCACATCACCGGATACGAGCTCCGCGATGACTTCGAGGCAACGGCGCGCGAGAACGTGGGCCGATTCCTTGGGCCGGACGGCCTCGCCAACTACACGACCTACGTACGCGATGTCTATCAGGGCATCGACGAGCAGGACCTCGATCGCATTGTGCTCGACCTTCCCGAGCCCTGGCAGGTCGTGCCACACGCAGAGAAGGCGCTTCGGCGTGGCGGTATCTTCCTTGCCTACACGCCGAGCATCGTCCAGGTGTCCCAACTCCACGAGGCCTTCGAGGGGAGCCGATTCGGGATGGCAGAGACAATGGAGGTGATGCATCGCGGCTGGCATGTGCAGGGAACTGCCGTTCGACCGGACCACCGCATGGTCGCCCATACCGGCTTCCTCACGCACGCTCGTCTCCTCGCTGAATGAGGCGACGCTGGGCTGCCGTCCTGCTCACCACGGCACTGGTGGGCGTGGGGTGCGGTGGCAGCCAGTCGGACACGGTGCGTCCCCCGCTCGCAGATCCCCCCGACCCTGGTCCACCACCGGCGTCGCACGGGCTTTCGGCGAACGAGATCACTCGGATCGCTCCATCGACGGTTCGCGTCTTCGGTATCTCCTGCGGTCGCGCAGCCGAAGGCAGTGGCTTCGCCATCGCCCACGACATCATCGTCACCAATGCCCATGTCCTCCTGGGCGTCGACGATCCGACAATCGAAGTCGAGTCGGGACTTCGTGCCGCGGCTGACATCGTGGCGTTCGATGCCCACAACGACCTTGCGTTGCTGCGAGTCGAAGATGTTCGCTTCGAACCGCTGCCGCTGGGCACCGCCGACGACGGCACCACCGGTGGTGTCTTCGGTTGGGAGCAGGGCCCCACACTCGAGGTGACGCCATTCAGGGTCGACCGACCAGTCACGGTACGTATCGAGGCCGTCGGAACCGACGAACGCGTCGGCCGTCCCTCCTATCTGCTCGCTGCCGACATCGAGTCGGGCGACAGCGGCGCCCCACTCATCGATAAGACTGGAACAGTTGTCGGCATCGCGTACATGTCGACGACTCGCGATGCCAGCGTCGGGTACGCACTTCGAACCGCTCCGGTCGAAGACCTGCTCGAGAACGGCTTCGAGCAGCCCGTGACCGTGCCTCCCTGCGGTGTCACGACACAAAATGATGGAAGCGCCGGGGACGGATCGTGATGCGCACACACGTCCCCGCGTTGGCCAGCAGGTCGGCCCGAAGCGCATCGTGGGACGGCGTTCCCAGCTCGAGGTAGCGGTCACACAACCTGTTCACGAGTGCGTGGGCATCATTGTCGATCTCGGCATCACCATCGATCCGAACCCAGTACACCGGTTCGGCAACCTCCGCGCTGACGAGCACGGAGACACGGGGATCAGCCTCGAGTTGCGCAACCTTCGGCCGATCCGGACGCGAGAAGATCTCGATCGACGAACCGTTCCAGTCGAACCAGACCGGCACTGCGTGGGGGTAGGGGTCGCCGTGGCGGGCGATCGTCGCAAGGCGCGTCCCTCGAAGGAACTCGTGACCGGACAGTGGCAGCTCAGCGATGCGCATGGCGGCACCGTAGACCCCCGAACGCGACGAAGGGGGGCTGTCGCCCCCCTTCGTCCGCGATCTGAACTCAGCTGATCGAGAAGATCAGACCTCGATGAAGATGCACTCGCCGGGGCACTCCTCAGCGGATTCGATCGTGGCCTCTTCCTGGCCAGCCGGCACGACGGCGAGACCCTCCGGTCCACCCGGATCCGAGAAGATCTTGTCGCCTTCCTTCACGTAGGCCAGCCCGTCGTCGAGCAACGTGAACACGTCGGGGGCGATCTCCTCGCACAGTCCGTCACCAGTGCAGAGATCTTGGTCGATCCAAACCTTCATGTGCGTTTCATCCTCACACTTCGATGCTCACCCAACCCTCGGGCTCGCTGACTCGGATCACAGTGTATCGGCGGACGTGCGCCTCTCACGACACGGGCGATGCACGATCTGTCATCCTCGGCGACGGCGCAGTACGGCCCTGCGCTTGCGTCTCGCAGCGCTGCCCAGAAGGATGTCGCCCGGTCTAGGGTGAGGCCGCATCGGACGAACGGAGGGTTCCGTGGACGACCAGAGCGCAGAGGCAGAGATCAACCGCTTGCGGATGGTCGCCGCCGGGTTGGAAGACGAAGTCACCGCCCTGCGCCGCCGCCTCCAGGATTCGCCGAAGCGGGTCCGAACGCTCGAGGAGCGCCTGATGGAGACCAAGGGCCAACTGGCGCAGGCGGTCTCACAGAACGAGAAACTTTCTTACACGTTGCGAGAGGCCCGCGAGCACATCGCAACGTTGCGTGACGAGGTCGACAAGCTCACCCAGCCACCATCGGGGTATGGAACCGTCCTCGGAATCAACGACGACGAAACCATCGACGTGCATGCCGGTGGTCGCAAGATGCGGGTTGCCGTTCAGCCCGACCTACGCGGCACGCTCGAACGCGGTCAGGAAGTGGTCCTCAACGAGTCGTTCAATGTCGTGCTGGCCCGAGGCCATGAGCGCACCGGCGAAGTCGCCACCATCAAGGAACTGTTGGACGACGGTGTGCGAGCGACCGTCGTCGGGCGTGCCGACGAGAACCGCGTGGTCGACCTGAGCGATGCAGTGCGGGCTGCACCACTGCGCTCCGGCGACACCGTCCTGATCGAGCCCCGCGCCGGCATCGTCCTCGAGCGGCTCCCTCGGCCCGAGGTCGAGGACCTCGTCCTGGAGGAGGTGCCCGACGTGTCGTACACCGACGTGGGTGGACTCGATGCCCAGATCGAGCAGATCACCGATGCCGTCGAGTTGCCGTTCCTCCACCAGGCGCTCTTCGCCGAGTACGACCTTCCCGCTCCCAAGGGAATTCTGTTGTACGGGCCCCCTGGCTGCGGCAAGACGCTGATCGCAAAAGCCGTTGCGAACAGCCTCGCAAAGAAAGTGGCCGAGGTGTCGGGCGGTGACGAGGCCCGAAGCTTCTTTCTCAACATCAAGGGCCCGGAGCTTCTGAACAAATATGTCGGTGAGACCGAGCGCCAGATCCGGCTCGTGTTCCAGCGTGCTCGCGAGAAGAGCGAGGAGGGGTGGCCGGTCATCGTTTTCTTCGACGAGATGGAGTCCTTGTTCCGCACTCGGGGCAGCGGCATCAGCTCCGACATCGAATCCACGATCGTTCCGCAACTTCTGGCCGAGATCGACGGTGTCGAAACACTCCGCAACGTGATCGTCATCGGTGCGTCCAATCGCGAGGACCTCATCGATCCCGCAATTCTGCGCCCCGGTCGCCTCGACGTGAAGATCAAGATCGAACGCCCCGACGAGGAAGCGGCCTCGTCGATCTTCGGTCGCTATCTCACCGCCGACCTTCCGATCGATGCCGGGATGGTCGAGACGATCGGGGGTGGCGATCCCGACAAGGCGGTGCGGGCGATGATCGAAGAGACCGTCCGGGAGATGTACCGGGACGACGACGCCAACCGATTCCTGGAAGTCACCTATCAGAACGGGGACAAGGAAGTCATGTTCTTCAAGGACTTCAGTTCCGGCGCCATGATCGAAAACATCGTTCGTCGCGGCAAGAAACTCGCAATCAAACGGCAGATCGCCACCGGCAGTCGCGGGATTCGAACCGAGGACCTCCTGACCTCGATTCGACAGGAGTTCAAGGAGCACGAGGACCTGCCCAACACCACCAACCCGGACGACTGGGCAAAGATCTCGGGGAAGAAGGGTGAGCGAATCGTCTATGTGCGGACGCTGATCAGCAACGACGACGATGCTGGGGGCGGAAAGTCGATCGACTCTGTCACGACCGGCCAATACCTCTAGCCAGCGCCGCAGATCGCCCCCACACGACTCGGGTACCGGGGGCGGGGACACGCACCCGGTTTCGCTCGCCCGATTCTGGGACTATCCTCCAGCTGTCCCGAGTGGGACAACACTGGAGGAATGCAACTATGCGCAAGGACTTCTTGCTCCGGCTTCTGGCCGTCATTCTCGGATTCACTCTCGTTGCCGCTGCATGCAGCGACGACGACGGTGACGGCGGTGACGCGGCGGCTGACGACGCGGCTGACGACAGCAGCGACGACACCGTCGAGGCAACGCAGGGCGACAGCGACCTGCTTGTCGAGATCCAGGACCGTGGCGAACTCAACTGCGGTGTCTCGACCGTCTCGATCGGCTTCGCCGTTCAGGACTCCGACGGCATCTACCAGGGCTTCGACGCCGACTTCTGTCGTGCGACAGCGGTGGCGATCCTCGGCGATGCCGGGGCGATCAACATCATCGGCCTGACGGCTGCGGAGCGCTTCACCGCCGTCCAGACCGGTCAGGTCGACCTGCTCCATCGCAACACCACGTGGACCCAGAGCCGTGACTCCGACGTCGGTATGGACTTCGGTCCCACGACGTACTTCGACGGTCAGCAGTTGATGGCACGAGCAAGCGACGGCTTCTCGAACGCAAGCGGCGTTGCCGACATCGACGGTGCAGTCGTGTGCACCAACGCAGGCACCACGACCGAGAAGAACATCGCCGAGGCTGCCGACCTGCTGGGCATCACCATCACGCTCAACACGTTCGAAGACTTCGACATCGTCACGCAGAACTTCATCGACGGCGCGTGTGACGTCATCACCACCGACGGCTCCCAGCTCGTCGGGCGGAAGGCCGAACAGCAGCCCGCCGGTGAGGAGTGGGTCATCTTCCCGGGTGCTCCGATTTCCAAGGAGCCGCTCGGCCCGACCTACGGCCAGAACCAGTCCCGCTTCGCGGACGTCGTCAACTGGACCGTGTACGCAATGCTCATCGCTGATGAGTACGGCGTGAACCAGGCCAACGTCGACAGCTTCCTCGATGCCGAGGGCGAGCTCGGCCGAATCCTCGGTGTCGGTGACGACGAGGTGCAGTCCGCCATGGGCATTGCCCCGGACGCCTTCTACCAGGTCATCAAGCAGGTTGGTTCCTACAGCGACCTGTGGGAGCGTCACCTCGCACCCCTCGGCCTGAGCCTCGAGGGCACGGTCAACGATCTGCACACCAACGGCGGCCTCATGTACCCGCCGCCGGCGCGCTGATCCGCTAGGTACGAACACATCCCGAACGCACTTCCGGGTCGAAACCGGCCCGGGAGTGCGTTCGGACGCTTCGGTCATGTTGCCGGGCAGCCGTGACCGGTGCGATACCACCGAACACGGTGTCGCGCGTCTGACAGAGCTGTCTTGGGGGGCTTCTCGGTGACCGACACACAACCGTCACTTCAGGTCGCTGCGTCGGCCAAGCCGCCCTTCTACCGTGACGCAACCGTCGTCAAGTGGCTGGTTCAGGTTGCGACACTTGCGGTGACGCTCTTCGCCATCGCCTTCCTCGTCCGAGAAGCGGGCGACAGTCTGCGGGCAAAGTCGATCCAGACCGGTTTCGGCTTTCTGGAGGTCGATCCAGCCATCTCACTGGGCGAGGGCATCGACACCGACCCGGCAACCGGCGGGCGCGCCCTCTGGGTCGGCATGGTCAACACCATTCGGATGGCCGTTGCGGGCATCGCTCTCGCCACCATTCTCGGGACGCTGATCGGGATCGGTCGCCTCTCCAGCAACTGGCTCGTGGCCAAGCTGGCCAGTGCATTCATCGAGTACATGCGGAACATCCCGCTTCTCGTGCACATCATTTTGTTCTTCGTGACCATCGCCGTGGTGTTCCCGGAGTTCGGCGAGGACGTCGACCCGGTGAGCGGTGAGGTCACCCAGGGGCCGTGGAGCGGCGTACTCCATGTCTCGAACAAAGGCTTCTCGGTACCGAGAGTCCACATCGACGACGGCTTCTACCAGTGGACGATCATCATGGTGCTCGGCTGCTTCGCTGCGCGCTGGATCGCCAGGCAACGCCACGCCGCGCAAGATCGAACCGGCCGCGAGGCCTACCCCGTGCTCACTGCGCTCGGCGTCGTCACGGCGTTCGGTGCCGTCGGCTGGTTCATCCATCCGATCTTCGGCTTTGTGGGCGACGCCGTCTTCGCCCCGATTCGGGACCTGATCGGTGCAACACCTCCGAACCTGGTCCAACTGCTGCTGTGTGCAGCGGCGATCGTCGCAGCCGGACTGTGGATCAAGCGCTTCTTCGATGCACGCCGTACCCCCGGCGATTCGGCGAAGCTCACCGACGACGATTGGTTCCGAGTCATCTTCGCCGGGGTTGCGGCAGCGCTCGCGTGCGTCGTTTTCCTCGTGTTGTGGCCCGGACTCTCGAGTTGGCTGGTGAACTCGGGGCGTGATCTCTTCGATGTGCTCGCCAACAAATTCGGGGAGGGACGCGGCAGTGTGAGCGACAACCCCCCATTCAGCGTGAGCATGCCCGACATCGAAAAGCGCGGGAACTTCGCCAACATGGGGCCATCGGGCCTGAACCTCACGCAGGGTTTCGCGGCCGTGTTCTTCGGAGTCGTCCTCTACACCGCCGCATTCATCGCCGAAATCGTCCGCGGAGGCATTCTTGCCGTCCCGAAAGGTCAGACGGAAGCGGCTCAGGCCATCGGTTTGCGGCGCTCCACCATGTTGCGCCGTGTGATTCTTCCCCAAGCGTTCCGGGTAAGCCTCCCACCGCTGGGCAACCAGTACCTCAACCTCACGAAAAACACATCGCTCGCCATCGCAGTCGGCTACACCGACGTCGTTCAGGTTGGTCAGACGATCTTCAACCAGACGGGTCGCAGTCTCGAGGTTTTCATCATCTGGATGCTCTTCTACCTGGCCTGTTCGCTCACGATCAGTGTCGTGGTCAATTTCTTCAACGTCCGTCTCAAGATCGTGGAGCGCTGAGATGAGCAGCGAACTCGAACACCTTGCCGGAGGGACCGCCGAGCTCATCACCAACGCCGACGAGCGCGAGGCCGAGGAGGCGGCGAGTCGGCCCGATGAACCCAGCCTCCCGCCGCTCGAGTGGCTCAAGGTCAACCTCTTCTCCTCGGTGTTGAACACCGTCCTCACCATCGTGTTCGGTCTTGCGGGCGTGCTGGCCTACCAACGACTCCTCAACTGGGCATTCAGCCACGAACGAGAGTGGGACGCCGTTCGCGTCAACATGCGTGCGCTGTTCACCTTCACCTACCCCAGCAGCCAGTACGGACGCATCTGGGTGACCCTGGGGATCGTGCTGGCACTCGCCGGGCTGTCACTCGGGCTGAGTCGGATGGTCGGACAGGGCTTCTCCCTCAAGCGCATCAGTACCTGGTGCATGGCCTGGGGAGGCGCGGTGATCGCCGGCATCCTGCTGGTGCAGCCGCATGCCAAACGCTCGCCAGATGGTGAGGTCCTGCTCGATGCCGACTTCGAACCGGTGCGCGAGTCATTCGGAACAGCAATGGCCGACCGGGGCTGGTGGTGGCTCGTCGGGGTCGTCTTGTTCGCCGTCGGCTTGGCCCTCTGGGTCGTCCTCGGGGACGTCAAGCGCCGCACGACCTTCGTCGGTGCCGTTCCCTTTACGTTGGGTGTCCTCGCATTCGCCGTATCGACGCTGTGGTGGTTCCACTGGGGCAACTACGGCCAGCAGGGCGACATCATCGAGCCGGGGCGGACCGTCAAGGACAGTGCCAAGCTTCCCTGGACCGTGATGTGGCTCGTCCTGACCGGCGCCTATCTCCTCGGACGGCGATTCGCCACAATGGACAGGGCAGGATCAATTCGAGTCGTGCTCAACGTCTCGTGGCTGTTGGCACCGTTCATCACCTTCTGGGTGATCTTGCGCGATCCGCAGATCGACTACGCCCACGTCGTGTCGACCGATCTACCGATGGCGCTCGGGTTCATGATCGGTGGTGGGGCGGTGCTCTACTTCCTCACCAAACCGGGCGTGGGTGAAGTCGGCCGAATCGTCGGTGTCGGCTTGTTCGGCCTTGCGATCTTCAACTGGGTTGCCGCCTTCTTCGGCGTGTATCCGATGCTCCAGAAGGCCCGGATCAGTTTCCTCCTGCTCGCCCTCGTGGCGCTCGCAGCACACAACTTTGCCGGCGAGCGATCGCAGCGCCTTCGGTTCGTCTGCGCGTGGGCAGGTGTGATGGCGATGCTTCACTACCTCGTCACCATGATCAATGCGCCATCGACCGTGGATGCTCCCGACGAGTTCGTCGGTGGCTTCCTCGTGACGGTGTACATCGCAGTCTTCACGATGATCTTCTCGTTCCCGCTGGGCATCCTTTTGGCCCTGGGACGCACGTCGACGCTGCCGATCTTCCGCGTCCTCTCGACGATCTACATCGAGACCGTGCGAGGGGTGCCGTTCATCACCATCCTCTTCTTCTTCTCGACGTTCCTGAACATCTTCCTCCCCGACGGCATGGAGATCGAGCAGCTGGCCGCCGCCGGACTCGGCTTTGCCCTGTTCTCGGCTGCCTACCTCGCCGAGAACATTCGGGGTGGCCTTCAGGCGGTGCGACGCGGACAGTACGAAGCATCCGATGCGCTCGGGCTCACCACCGTGCAACGAACGGGCTTCATCGTGCTGCCTCAGGCGCTGCGGGTCTCGATCCCGCCGTTGGTCGGCGCAACCATCTCGACATTCAAAGAGACATCGCTGCTCGCCATCATCGGCATCATCGATTTCCTTCGAGTCGCCAACTCGGTGATCCCCGGCCAGACCGTTTTCCTCGGTGTGCGGATGGAGGGCCTGCTCTTCGTCTGCATGATCTACTGGATCGGCGCCTACGGCATGTCCAAGTTCAGCCAACGACTCGAGCGCCATCTCGGCGTCGGAGAACACTGATGCAGCACGTGTGTTCGTTCCGACTCGCCTCTCCCACGACTGACGTCACACCCGACCACAACTCCACGAGGTATTCACCATGAGCTTCAGCGATGCAACGGCGGCCGTGAGCGACGAACTGGCCGCGCGCGACGACATCATCATTTGTGACGGTGTCGACAAGTGGTACGGAGATTTCCAGGCCCTGAAGCAGGTCTCTGCGAACATCAAGGAGCAGGAGGTCGTCGTCGTACTCGGTCCCTCTGGGTCGGGAAAGTCGACCTGGATTCGCTGTATCAATCGACTCGAACAACACCAGAGTGGACGAATCGTCGTCGATGGTGTCGAGTTGACGAACGACACCCGCAACATCGAGAAGATCCGGTCAGAAGTCGGCATGGTGTTCCAGCAGTTCAATCTGTTTCCACACCTGTCGGTTCTCGACAACATCAGCCTGGCCCCGATCTGGGTCCGAAAGCGGCCCCGGGCAGAGGCCGAACGCCAGGCGCGAGACCTGCTCGAGCGAGTCGGCATCCCCGAGCAGGCCGAAAAGTTCCCCGGCCAGCTTTCCGGTGGTCAGCAGCAGCGCGTGGCCATCGCCCGTGCCCTTGCGATGGAACCGCGGATCATGCTCTTCGACGAGCCGACGTCGGCATTGGATCCCGAGATGATCAAAGAAGTGCTCGACGTGATGAAAGAACTTGCCCTCGGCGGTATGACGATGATGGTCGTCACCCACGAGATGGGGTTCGCACGCGAGGTTGCCGATCGCATCATCTTCATGGAGTCCGGCGAGATCGTGGAGGCCGGCACCCCCGAACACTTCTTCACCAATCCGCAAGAGGATCGGACCAAGCTCTTCCTGTCGCAGATTCTCTGACGGCTCGCAGCGGCATTGCACCCAGAGCAGGATGGCGGAATGCAGGTGGGAGCGACCGACGCCGAACTCCACATCGACCTGACCGCGCTGCAGACCAACTGGCAGCGTTTCCGTGCCCTTGCGCCCCGCTCCACCGTTGCTTCGATGGTGAAGGCGGACGCCTACGGCCTCGGCATGGACCAGGCCGCTCCAGCCCTTGCCGAGGTCGGCTGCCGGGAGTTCTTCGTTGCCGAACCGGGGGAGGGTATCGCGCTTCGACGCCTGCTCCCCGATGTCGACATCCACGTGTTGGCAGGTGTGGGCCCCGGCTCCGAAGCGACCTTCGACGAGTATCGCCTCGTGCCGGTGTTGATCTCGCTCGAGCAAGTCGAGCGATGGTCGCGGCACGCCCACAGCGACGGACACAGCCGGGCAGGCACGCTGCACATCGACACCGGCATGAATCGCACCGGACTCGACGCGAACGAGACCGCCACCATCGTGAACGATCCGTCGATACTCGACGGCATCGAACTCGTCACGGTCATGAGTCACCTTGCGTGTGCCGACGACCCTGCGCACGAGTTGAACAGCCGCCAACGGGAACGATTTGCGCAGATACGCAAGCATTTCCCGACCGGACGAGCCTCGTTGGCGAACTCCGGTGGTATCGGACTCGGACCCGACTACCACTTCGACCTCGTACGCCCAGGGATCGGGCTGTACGGCGTCGACCCCACTCCCGATGGTCGACTGGGCCTCTCACCAGTGGTCACCCTCACCGCCCCGGTGCTGCAGATTCGCACCGCCGCAGCCGGTGACACCGTCGGCTACGGCGCCACCCGGCGACTTGTCGGCGAGCGCCGGCTGGCCACCCTGGCGGTCGGGTACGGAGACGGCTATCACCGCGCCGCCTCCGACATCGGTTCGGTTGCCTTCGGCGGCCACCGAGCCCCCATCGTCGGACGGGTCTCGATGGACCTGCTCACCGTCGACATCACCGACCTGCCTGCCGACGTACGCGTCGAGACCGGAACCAGGGCGGAGCTGATCGGCGAGACGCTCGCCATCCACGAGGTCGCCTCTGCAGCCGGCACGATCGCGTACGAGGTCCTGACGAATCTGGGCCAACGGTACACACGTTCCTACAGTCGCTAAGTAGGGTCGCTCCGATGGCAATCGCGAAAACACTGGGAATCGAGACCGAGTACGGCATCGTCCACCGAGGAACCGACGAACCCAATCCGATCACCGCCTCTTCGCTCTTGATCAACGCCTTCCTTGCGTCGGAGGGCTACCGGCCCGACACCCGCTCCGACGTCATCGCCTGGGACTTCATCGACGAACACCCCGACATCGATGCTCGCGGCTTCAGCCCGATGGGCGCCATGGCGCCAGAGATCGAAACCCACCTGGTCAACGCGGTGCTTCGCAATGGTGCCCGCTACTACGTCGACCATGCTCACCCCGAGATGTCGACGCCGGAGTGCGCCGATCCGCTGAGTGTGGTGCGCTACGACCGTGCCGGTGAACTCATCATTCAGCGATCCATGGCAGCCGCCAACGACCTCCTGCCTCCAGGCCAGGAACTGGTCCTCTACAAGAACAACTCCGACGGGAAAGGGAACTCCTATGGCACGCACGAGAACTACCTCGTAAGCCGCGACACGCCATTCGGTGAGATCGTGCGCCACTGCACGGCCCATTTCATCACCCGTCAGATCTTCACCGGCGCCGGCAAGGTCGGGGCCGAACTTCCCGGTCAGCGAACCGACGAGGTGCACTACCAACTGACTCAGCGAGCCGACTTCTTCGAGGAGGAAGTCGGGCTCGAAACCACCCTCAAACGCCCAATCATCAACACTCGCGACGAACCCCACGCCGACGCCCGCAAGTACCGACGGCTCCACGTGATCGTCGGAGACGCAAACCCGTCACAGGTCGCAACATTTCTCAAGGTGGGAACCACCGCACTCGTGCTCGCGTTGGTCGAAGACGGTGCGATTCCGACGGAGTTCCTCTTCAAGGCGCCGGTCACGTCACTGCGCCACGTGAGCCACGACCTCAGTCTGCGCGAAGCACTCCCGCTCGTCGACGGCAGCACCGTCACCGCACTCGAGGTGCAGTGGGAACTGTTCGACCTGGCGCGCAAGCACGCCGAAGATCACGGTTTCGACGCGCTCGGGGGAGCGTGGGTACCAGAGGTACTGCGGCGCTGGGAGTTGGTGCTCACCGGTCTCGAGCGCGACCCGATGGAACTCGCCGACCAACTCGACTGGGTTGCGAAGTACCGGCTGCTCGACGGCTATCGCGAACGCCATGGACTGTCATGGTCCGACGCCAGAGTTCGGGCTCTGGACATCCAATACACCGACATGCGGCCCGAGCGCGGTCTGGCCTGGCGGGTCGGTCTCGAACAACTCATCGACGACGACGATGCGGCCGACGCGATCGGTGTTCCGCCGAGCGACACCCGTGCGTACTTCCGCGGTCGCTGCGTACGCGACTTCCCCGATGCCGTCGTGGCGGCCAACTGGGACTCGATCGTGTTCGATGTCGGTGGCGAGGCACTTCGCCGTGTCCCCATGATGGAACCGATGCGCGGGACCGAGGCACACGTGGGTACGTTGTTCGATGAAAGTGACAGCGCAGCTGAGTTGCTGCGCCGCCTTGGGAACTGAACGAGGGAACGAAGAACACCATGGCCGAACGTGAACAAGTCCCGAAACCCGCGAGCGAACGCGATTCCGACACCGACGAAACACCCGCTGCTTCTGAACGAGGAGCGGAGTTGAAGGCAGAACTCGATGATCTGCTCGACGAGATCGATGAGGTCCTCGAGACCAATGCCGAGGATTTCGTGAAGAGCTACATCCAGAAGGGTGGCCAGTAACTCGTGAACTTGCCGCTCTTTCGCGTTCAGGACGACCCAGGGCCCGACTTCAGCCAGTTGCTGCGGCGCAGTGGGTTCGCCCCGCCCTCGTCTCCGGGGGGCCTTGCCCCCGAGGATTACCGCCACGGCACCACATGTGTGGCCATCCGATATGCAGATGGTGTCCTCATGGCCGGCGACCGGAGGGCCACCTCCGGCCACCTCATCAGCCAACGCACCATGGAGAAAGTCTTTCCCGCCGACCGCCACAGCGGGGTTGCCATCGCCGGTGCAGCCGGCCCGGCGATCGAGATGGTCAAGCTTTTCCAGCTGCAACTCGAACACTACGAAAAGGTGGAGGGCACTGCGCTCAGCCTCGACGGCAAGGCCAACCAACTCAGCCAGATGATTCGAAGCAATCTGCCGATGGCCATGCAGGGCATGGCCGTCGTGCCGCTGTTCGCCGGATTCGACCTCTCGCGACATGAAGGTCGGCTCTACGAGTTCGACATCACCGGCGGCCGGTACGAAGAGGCCGACCATGCCAGCACCGGAAGCGGCAGCCTGCACGCCGGCACCGTCGTCAAGCTCGGCTACAGCAGTGACATGAGCATCGACCGGGTGATCGATCTCGCGATCGAGGCCCTCTTCGAAGCCGCCGATGAAGACTCGGCCACCGGCGGGCCCGACCTGATCCGTGGCATTTATCCGGTGGTCGCCACGATCACCGCCGACGGCTACAACCGAATCGGGGACGGTGACCTTGCCGAGCGCACACAGGCGCTGATCGAACGTCGACGGGGAGGTTGACCGAGATGAACATGCCCTTCTACGTCGCGCCCGAACAAGTCATGAAGGACCGAGCCGACTACGCACGAAAAGGCATCGCCCGTGGTCGGAGCCTCGTCGCCTTCCGGTTCGAGCACGGCATCGCGATCTGTGCCGAAAACACCTCCTCGACGCTG
>Ga0181574_10001289_pt1 | contig 23374 bp, 14 predicted proteins | sample 101ome_24_FD_145600 | JGI IMG/M metagenome (GOLD analysis project Ga0181574, IMG submission 145600) | Coastal salt marsh microbial communities from the Groves Creek Marsh, Skidaway Island, Georgia - 101410AT metaG (spades assembly) | ecosystem: Environmental > Aquatic > Marine > Intertidal zone... | reverse complement strand
CGGCACTAAATCCGCGTGCATATGAATTTTACCCCAAAGTTTACCAGAAATCCTTCCATGTAAGTTTTCAGAAACAAGTTGATCCTGACCAAAATTCTCAAACTTGAACATTAATTTGTCGAGATTAATATTCTTCATGCCGATTGTAGGACTGAAATAAATATTATTTCTGTCCGAGCCATTAAAATATCCTCCAATATCCATATGCCCACCAGCGATATCCATTTGCAGAGTATCCATATATAAATAATGTTCCTTTGTGGTGCGCATCACCGCATTAATGTTTGACGATAAATAACGGTGATAATTCATCTTCGCTATTTTAACATCATACTTCATATCAGGAAAAGGAATATCGAATACACTGAACACACTATCATGGTTTTCGGGTGGTTCAGCAGCTGTAGTTTCATACGATAGTAATTGGTCAAAATCTAAATTGCGAGAAACAAAAACTAATTGATTTTGCTTTTTCTGTTTTTGTTTTAACTCCCCGAAAAACAGATCTAGGTCCATGAGTAAATCTGATTTTCCAATTATCCCTTTAAATTTATTTACCGTAAGATGATCGTCCTCGAAGTGCACATTTCCACTAAAACGTTCGAGTTTCATTGGGTGAATCTTCATTTTTCCTGTGAATTCTGTAAGCTGCATGTCGATGGATTGAAAGTGTTCTTGACGAAAATGTATTTGAGTTTTCCCGTGTAGCTTTAATCCCTTAAACTCTTCTTCACGATAATCTTCTGGAATACTATTCTCACCACCAAATGAAAGTACATCCGCTAAATGAAATTCATCAGATGTTAAATCAAATTCCAACTCCGTATCACCCTCCAACTTCTCTTGAAAAAATAGTGGGTATTTATTTACGCCACCTGAAAAATGAAAATCAGAATCGTCAATCATACCAGTAAAATCAACCACACTAATATCCGCTGTATCAATATAGATATCGGCATGAAAATCATGCAATGAATGGGGGTAGTGTGTAAAATCAGCGAACAAATTCTCCACAAAAAATTCACCTACTGGAAGATAAAGAGATTCAGTAATTGCGCGTGCACTACTTTCAAATTTCAAGTCCAATTTCAAGTTCTTAATTTTCTCATTTACCACCTTGTCTCCTTTTGCACTTGTGAGTAGGTTCAGATCAATCACTTTAGATTTGATATGTAAATCAGTAACTACAGGAAGTGCTGTGTGATGAATAACAGCCGGAAGATCATCGATAGAACCGGAAATGGAAAGATCCGTATTTCCAACACGAATGAACAACTCCCTCAAATCCGCTTTGTGGCCATTCATTTTAAGTTCAACGTCAATATCATCAATTCGTTGATTATATCCAGGGATAATAAAGCTAAGATTCTCTACATTCAACTCCGTATAATATGACTCGTTCAGCTTCTCGATACTTTTCTCCGGATTTTCTAGGTCGATAATGTCATGAAAATTCATCTTCAATTCTACCATTCCCTTTAGCTCTTCTAAAGATTCTAAATTCAAAAATTGAGCTAAATAATCGAGATCAAAAAGAGTTGTTAGCTGAAGTTGTATATCCGGCGAAACAAAATTCTCTAAGGATAAATTAATATCAAACTTTCCCGTTTCTGGCTTCGCAGAGAAGTCGGACATGGTAAACCTCATGTTTTCGAGTGATGGCTCCTCTCCTGTTGTAAAGGCCCCTCGGAAGAATAAGTCATCCAGCGTTTTGTTGGTTTTCGGATTTTTAAAGAACCCATTATCGCACCCGAATTCCGCATTTATTTTAGGAATTTTCCCGTTTGCCGATTTACCTGTGGCAGTAGCTGAAAAAAATACATCTCCCCGATTTTCAAACAGTTCGAGTACGGGGATTAAATCATCAGGAGCTAAGGCGATGAATAAGCTAAAATCGGGCTTTTTACCCGACATTTTTAAATCCAAATCAAGATCATTAAAGATATCAATTTCTCCTTCTAAATCAAACTGGGCTCCAGAAATATTCAATAAACCACGTTGAATATCAAGAATTTCCGTTTTCTTGTAATAATCCAGCTCTGCATCCACATCGAAATGTTTGTCATGGATAAAACTAGTATCCCAATTTTCAATAATGGAGAGGTCAAAATTACCATCCAATGAAAAGAAAAGGTGCTCCTCTTTCGTGCTGAAACCAATCTCAGCCTTGTGAAAATAACTATCTAGCTTTAATCCTTGCGCATTCGTTTTTGCAATATCAACGTTTTCTATTTTCAATTTCTTCAACGCGAAATGAAAATCTTCTTCTATTTCTTCCGAAGGCTTGTCGGTTTTAAAGGCCCTTTCGATATTCAATTCTCCATTCTCATAAGCGAAGACGTCAACAATACCATTCGACAACTTCAAGGATTTAACATCAAAATTTCCACCAATTAAGGTAAACAGGTCGAACCCGATGTATACATGGCCAATATCAACAACAGGGGATTCTTTTCCTTCCTTACTGTCAAAAACGCGCAAATGCTCTAAATCAATTGATATATATGGAAAATTGGCAAATGGTGCAATGTGTGATTCCTCTATTTCTACCTTTCCATAAAAATCAGTATTCGCGCTTTCCAAGACACTTTGAACAATTGCATCTTGCTTCCAATACAAAACCAGCGTAATGAACGAGAATAGCACAATAGGCGCAATCAATAACAGTAGCACTACCCGTTTCCAAAATTTTCCACGCTTCCACATATTCGCTTAGTTCTTTACAAAAATAAAAAAAGGGAACCACAAAAGCGATTCCCTTCTTTTAGATTCTACTAATAATTATCTCAATGTAATTTTTCTTGTAAATACTCCTCCATCTGATTCGAACACAATCATGTATACACCGGCTTCAAAAGCAGATATATCAAAGTTTACCGGGGCGTTATCAGCCAACGCTATTGTTTCAGACAATCTTCTACCGATGGCATCAGTTAACCATACATTAATCGTATTCAATCCAGAGATTGTAATGGTAAAGTTACCCGAAGTTGGATTGGGGAACACAGACACTCCTGAATCCAATTCCGCTTCATTGATTGAAGTCGTATCCATTTCGAAATTACCGATTGCAGAGGCGCTACAATCAGAATTATTCGTCACCACTACTTCATACAATCCATTTCCTGTCATCGTAATAACTGGACCGTTTCCTATGGCATTTCCATTTAAGTACCACACCGCTGTTTCGCCTGTTTGAAGAACTACGGAAAGATCATTTCCAGTTTGACTAATTACTGGTGTAGATGGTACTGCATTCACGAAAATAGTCACCGTTTCTGAATCCGTTCCACAGTTATTCGTTCCTTCTACAGTATATGTAGTGGTAGCAGTAGGGGATGCTACAATGGCTGCTCCGGTTCCTGCGCTCAATCCTGTTGTTGGTGTCCATACATACGTATCAGCACCACTTGCCGCAAGAGAGGCGTTGGTTCCTTCACAGATCGTCAATGCCGACGAATTCACTGTAACCACAGGGAAGTCATTTACAGTTATCGTAACTGTTGAGGTATTCGAGCAGTTTCCACCACTTGTTCCAGTCACTGTATAGATTGTTGTTGTCGTCGGGTTAATTGTTTGAACCGCTCCTGTACCCAAACCATTATCCCAGGAATAAGTAGTTGCTCCACTACCAGTTAATGTAACAACGTCTCCAGAACAAACTGTTGTTTGGTTAGCAGTAGCAACAACACTAGGGCTTGCTATCACAGTAATCGTAATTGATTCAGACACTTCACAACCTAGTCCATTCGAACCTGTAACTGTGTACGAAGTTGTAGTTGACGGAGAAACCGTTTTAGTTGCACCTACTCCAAGACCATTGTCCCAAGAGTATGAATTGGCGCCACTTGCCGATAGCTGTGTTGATGTTCCCGCACAAATTTCATTTGAAACTGCAGAAACAGTCACTACGGGTATTGTATTCACGGTAATTTCATTCGTCATTAATATTGTCTCTGTACCGAAACTATTCGTAACAGTTAGCTCCACATTGTAGTTTCCGGCAGTTGAATAAGTAACAATTGGGTTTTGGTCCGTTGATGTTGCCGGCACTCCACCAGGGAATGACCAGGACCAATCCGTAATATTTGCGGTTGACAAATCTGTAAACTCGACAGTTCCATTTTCACAAATTGTTGTGGTATTGGATGTAAAGTTTGGAATAGGCGGTGCTGAATTTGGAACTCCGTCAATATTAATGTTGTCAATAAACAAGTTGTTCCCAATTGTCCCAGCATTATAAGATTCAAACTTTACAAAAATTTCCTGACCAACAAAGGGGGTTAAATCCACTGTAAAGCAAGTCGCCCCTACTCCTCCGGCAAAACACCAATCATCTGCGATGGAAGGGGTAAAACTAGCGGTATTCGTCGTTTGTGTTGCGAATGAACCTGTTCCATCTTCTGCTGCCGCAAAAACCGAGGTCCACGATTGACCACAATCGGTTGAAACATAAATCACCAATGAATCTGCTGCATTCTGGTTGTATCTTCTGTATGCGTGATCAAAGTTCATCTCAGCTGTATTATAGCCTGCGAGACTTATCCGAGGAGATATTAATCCATCGCGTTGCGCCGCAGTTGAATAATTGAAGAAATCTATTTTCGCCGCAGTTGATCCTGGTGTTATTCCACCAACTGTAGCCAATTCCCATGTAATATCAGCATCTGGATTCACAAGAGACCATTCGCCAGTAGTGAATACATTGTTCTCAAAATCTTCCACGAACGGAAGCGTCGCAATAGCCGCGTAAACGTTAAGTCCAATCGCACTTTCATCGTTGCTGGCGTCATCGTCAGCTTGACCATTTGGATTTGACGTATAGGCAGTGAGGGTTACATTACCACCAGCAGTTGATATAGCAGGCAACGTAACATTCGTAGTTTGCCCTGTTGTTAAAGAACCTGTCCAAGCAAATTGTTGAACACCTCCGGTTGTTTGGTAATTAATGGTTACCGAAGTAAGCGGATCATTTCCATAGTTTCTCAACTCGACCACAGGTATCACTGAGGACGAACAATTGATTCCACTTGGGGAAATGATAGTCGCAATGCCTGCATCGTTCATGTTATTAGGTGCAACTACACAGAATTCATGCGTTGTTCCGAACCCAAAATCTGCATTTGTGGCGGTCATCTGCACCAAAGTATTTCCATTCTCATCAGTAATTGTATAATCCCCGTTTATCGAACAGCTTTGCCATTGACTTCCGTACATTCCGTCTCCATATGTATCGTTGATGCTAAATGTGTAACAACCCACAGGAAGACAAAAAGATTCCGTAACATTAGCACCACCAGCATTGTCAGGGTATCCAGCACCAGAAGTAATCGTTACTCCATTCTCATTCACAATCGACCACGAAATTTCGCTACCAAAACAATCTAAATCTAGAGCAAGATCCACTGTCTGTCCATTTTCATCCACAATAAAATTAGCTATCGATTGGTTATTTGATGCATTTAAGTCTGTTCCGCCATTTGGATTTGAAGTAGACGCCGTGAACGTATACGCCCCGTTCGGAGCAATTTGATTTGGGAGATTTACAAGAACTGATTGCCCTTGGGTCAAGGTACCGGTCCAGTTAAATACATTCGGAGTACCATTCCATTCATAATTGATTGCCACACTACTTAGTGTATTTGTACCAAAGTTGCGGAGCAATACCTGAGGGGTAAAAGAATTACCACAGACTACACTAGAAGGATTTACAACTTCAATAATTCCGGCATCCAGCGCAACATTAAATGCACCAATACATTGTAATGCCTCAAAAGCATTGATTCGTCCAGAGCCTAACTGACCAATATACGAACCGTTCACGGCATCTATATTATCTGCCGTGGATGTCAAACAGTTAATTATATCCTGATTTGAAGCAGTAGGAACATACGATTTGATCAAACCTACGAGACCCGCAACATTGGGAGAGGCCATTGACGTTCCTTGGATTCTTGAGTATCCACTATTTGACGTGGCATAAGTACTGCGAATAGCGGAACCAGGTGCTGAAATAGTTATCCAAGTTCCATATTGTGAAAACCCTGATTTTGCATCATTCGTGGTCGTCGAAGCAACCGCGATTACATTGTCGTAAGCCGCCGGATAAAATTGTTGATTCGTTCCATCGTTACCTGCAGCAGCAACAAGTATTGTCCCGGCATTAAATGCAGCATTACATACGTTTTGACCATAGGTAGAGAATCCTCCACCTCCCCAAGACATATTCACTACATCTGCTCCGTTATTTGCAGCATAATTTATTCCTTCATAACCATGTGTTAAAGCACCAGTACAATTTCCGATTTTAATTGGCATAATACTTACATTATACCCAATGGAAGCAACACCAATTCCGTTATTAGACTGTGCTCCAACTGTACCAGACACGTGCGTTCCATGATTACCGTCGTTCGACCCACACGGATTAGTATTAGTTCCCCCTGTTGGCGCATCATATCCTTGGACCAACTTATTTTGAAGATCTTCATGCGTGGCCAAAATGGCATCATCCGTAACTGCCACCACAATATTTGGATCACCAGTTGACAAATCCCATGCTTGTTGAGCATTGATTCTGTATAAATGCCACATTCCGGTGCCCGAGGTAGAATTTGCACCTAAATCATTCGGCGTTAAAAAATGTTTGTGCAATTCCTTTTTCTCAACATAAGCAATATTTCCATTTTGCCGAATTGCCCGAATCAAATTTTCAACCTCATTCCATTTATCAAATTTCAATTGATACGTATGTCTGAGTAACACATCTGAATCATTTGGATGGAGTTGTGTCATCTCATAGATTCCATATTCATCTTTTATCTTCGAGATGAAACCAACTCGACTCATATCAACTTCCTTATTTCGGGAAGGAATTTTTATATCAGCATCGACTTTCGTCTGAAAAATAACTATTCCATCCTGGTACCACTCGTAAATAGTTTGAGCGTTAAGTGTTTGTAAGCCAAAAAACAGAAATACGGCTAATACAATTTTGTTAAACATTTTCATAGTTTTATCAGTTTTAATAACATTGATTTAGACAGCAAGGTGGGGAAGAACAATAGAAGTTTCGCTCGAATAAGCTACATCTCATTTAGAAAGTAAGTAAAAATAAGATGCGAATTTTTTGAATTCATGTTATAATATTAAACAAAAAATCAGTTTTTGTCTGCTCTTTTCTAGAAAAAAAACGAAATTTTGAATGCAGTGACAAATTTTAACAACCAAACATCAAAAATATGACACGCTCGAACTCCCTCCAAATCGTTTCATTTTATGTAGTCCTATTTTTCTTGACGTTCTCACTTTTCGGCCAGAATAATGTTCAACTCAATGAATTTAATTCAGCACGATTAACAAAGAATAAACGGCTCATGTTAACACTTGGTGGCTGGTCAGCAGTAAACATTAGCACTGGAATAGTAGGATCGCTAACTACTTCTGGAACCACACAACATTTCCACCAAATGAATTCTTTATGGAACACGGTTAATTTAAGCCTATCCCTCGGTGGACTTCTGCGTTACAATAAGGATACATCCAAATCATTTAACTTAATAGAAAGTATGCGCATACAACTTAAAACAGAACGCATCTTCCTGATTAATAGTATTGTCGACATAGGTTACATAGGGGCTGGAACATTTTTGCACAACCGGTCCCTAATTGGCGGAACAAATGCCGAATTAGAAAAGGGATTTGGTAACTCTCTTATAATGCAAGGTGCTTTTCTTCTTTTATTCGATACTGCAGCTTATTTTATTCACAAAAAAAATAGGCTCAAGTTGCTTGAGCCTATCGTAAATTATAAAAGACTATAAATTAACGCGGGGTTCTTGGTGTTGGAACAGTCGCTCCCCCTCCACCTCTTGGAGTTGTAGACCTAGGTGGCGGTGTTGAACCTCGAAATATAGGGATTCGTCTTCTGGGAGGAAAAACAGTCGTAGGCGGATTATTTACTCTTGGTGTTACTCCTGCACCTTCTGTTGTAACTGGCTCCTTTATAGTCGGCACCTGTGCATATGTGCTATCATAAGATGCTGGTAATTCCGGTGTCAATCCAACGTATCCTTTATCGTACACGCAATCCATAAGGTCTTCTTCCGCCACACCCGCTGCACGACATTCCTCCATAGCCTCCTTGATTTCGTCATCCGTTAAATCAGACAACGTAATGTATGTTTCAGGGAATTTTAATTCAGGAGAGAGTGGTGCCATTGGAACTTCAAACAAGGAACGTTCATTATCTACTGCGTAACGCTCTCCGAAATCCTCAGCCATAAATTCAAGGAATTGACGCTCACGTGTTTGGTTCGCTGTTTCATGGCGTCCAGCCCCAAATACCACATCAAAATCTCTATTTCGGTTAAATACTCCCCTTCCTTGAGTTCCAGAAGGCTCGTCGAATTCGGGCAAACGCGTTACATCACTTAATAAACCTGTATAGGAGCTCAATACACATGTAGGAACAAAAACATCAATATCTAACAGAGATGAACCATCAAATGAGCGAACCTTAACGTGCATTTGTTCTCCTGAGGGCCAATTAATGACATGACGATTATTCACATATCGAATAACCCCACCATTTTTCAAGAAAAAGGCCTCTTTATCATTTTCTAAAATGCTTCCATTAACACGAATCGGGCTGTTTCTAGCATCATCAGGAAAATCTTGGGCATAAACTGAAATAGTATCTCCATTTACATTTAACACGGCTGCAGCATTCACCGAAACTTTTGAATTGTGCCGTACTTGTCTAGTCTGTATATTTAAACGAGAGAACTCAGAATTCACCAAATCATATTCCCCTGCAGTTTGAAAATCGTATGTTTCTCCGTCAAATGTACGCATGTGAGGATCACCATTTGATCTACCCTGACTCATGGAACAGGAGGCTCTGCTGAAATATTCAGACCAGACCGACCAGTAAAACTGAGTCTGCTCTCTATCTGCTCCATTTCGCTCATTCTCAAGAGCTAATCTGGAAGCTTCTTCGACCCTATTTTTCCGGGTAGTACCCATAGAGGAAATCAATTCAAACGGCGTTTCAACAACTCCTTCAGGGCGAGCAGGAAATTCCGAATCCATTACTAACGCATCTAACGAAGCATATAGCCAATCTCCTTTGATTGGATCCCAAGAAGTAAATATTTCTTTTATGTGATCACTTTCTTGGCGCTGATAAGGCAATTCTGCAAAAACAACCGATACGAAAAAGAAAGACGAGAGAATAAATAGTGCTGCTTTCATAGTTCAAAGTATTTAAATTTAACATATCATTAACAATTAGAGTGCCAAGGTTATTTGTTTCCAAATATTTCAGTTATCATCTGCTCTCCAGGGGTTTCTTGAGTATAGCGCTTAAGTGTTTTTCTTACTGTGTCAACTCCAATAATTTGATCACTATATTGAATACATAATTCCAAATCGTGAGAAGTTAGTAAAATTAGTTTCTCCTTTTCCTTGGCAACTTTCTTCAATAGACGTAAAACCCTTCTTCGATTAGAATAATCCAAAAATGCAGTGGGCTCATCCAATACAATCACTTGTGTTTCTTGAGCTAAAGCCTTTCCAATCATCACGATTTGACGCTCACCATCACTAATTTCAGTTGTACTTTTATTTGAGATATCCTCTAAAGACAAATCACTAATCACTTGATTTATGACGCGTATATCTTCGCTTTTTAGAACATTTAACACGTTTGTAAAGGGTGCCCTTCCCATGGCAACTACATCAACAACTGTTAAATAATTGACTCCCTCAAACTTCGAAGCTACATGACTCAATAACTTTGTTTTATCTTTTTTTGAAATCTGAGTAAATGCCTTTTTATTAAGTGTTAAACTTCCCGAAAGAGGTTTTTGTAAACCCAATACTGTATTCAAAAAAGTAGTTTTCCCAGATCCATTCGGTCCAATTAATGTCACTAATTGCCCGGTGGATAGTTCCATGTTCGGGACCTGAAACAGCACTTCTTTATAACCTATTTGTATGTCTTCGAACTTAAGCATCTAGAAGCGTTTTAGAATTATCCAAACTACTAATGGAGCCCCCATTAGCGCAGTTAATGCGTTAAGAGGAAGTGATACAATCGGTTGTAAAAGATTCATCAAAATGTCACAAAATACAATCATCAATCCACCCAAAAGAAGTGTTCCAACCAACAAAAAAAAGTGATTGGTAGTTTTATACACCATCTTAGTAATATTTGGCACGATTAATCCAACAAACGCTATAGGCCCGCAATAGGCGGTTGATACTCCTGTGAAAATCGCCGTAATATAAATGATGGAGAAGCGGGTAAACTTTACATTGACCCCTAAAAAGGATGCGCTTGATTCGCCCAGAACCAGCAAATTAAGCGATTTAACAATAAAGAAAGATAATAGTACACCTATCAAAACGACTCCGCCAAAAATAGGAAGTTGAGTCATCTCCACATTTTGAAGTGAACCAAAACTCCACAACATGAACAACTTTAAATCGTCAGGACTACTGTATGACTGAACAACATTCACCAGCGCACCGGCAAAACTTCCAAACATAATACCTACCAAAAGAAGCGATACTTTATTCTTTACATAAAGCGAGCAAAATAGTATAAAAAGTCCACTAGCCAACGCACCTATAAGCGCAGCTGAGACCATATCCACATCGGAAGAGAAAAATGTAACCCCTGTCATGGTACTCAACGCAACAAGCAAACTCGCTCCTGAATTTATACCTAAAACATAAGGTCCAGCCAACGGATTTTGAAAGAGTGTTTGCATTAATAACCCCGCAATAGACAATGCTACCCCAGTAAAAACAGCAGTTAACACTCTTGGAATTCGAAATACCTGAACAGTCAATTCCTCTGATGAGGTGACATCGTAATCTACAATACTTTTAACAATTGTTGACCATGAAATGGAAACACTACCAAGACTCAAATCATATAAAACTGCAACAAGGAGAAGGAGAAGTAATCCGCAACTTACTTGTACATAATATCGATTATTCGTCTTATCCATTGCAGCAAATGTACATATTTATAAAATATGATATCTGGACCGATTGGATCACATAACGAAAGCCTTTTCGAAGTCTACGGCTGAATTAACGAATAGAAATTCAACTCATTATTTTTAAATAATTCGGGATAAAAGATGATACACAAATCCTTTAAAAATATGTGAGGCTGTATTGCAGATTGCTCCCAGAAGCAATTTACATGTTGATAATACGAATAAACTTTCCCGTTATCAATACATGCTAAAAGTTCAAAACGTGAATTCATTTGCACTAATTGTTCTCTATTTTTAGCAGCAGGGTTTAACCAAAAATCAGTTGTTCGATTCGTTGAAATTACATCTTCTAGTGTTAATGTCAAACTTCCTACACCATTAGTATTGGCATACACATAATGCACGTTCGCGTCTTTCAATAATTTGGCCATATAACTATCTCCTGCTGGCGCATTGAAGATATCACCGTAAAGTGTTCCGACGAATACGGTTGGCTTAGTGTCAATTTCAGCTACTATTTGTAAGGCTTCAAGATACTTTTCTCGAATCATTTCGAATAGCTCATTTGCTTTTTCTTCTTGATCAAATAGAATCCCAAAAACTTTTATCCATTCTGCTCGGCCTAATGGATGCGTTTCTTTCCAATCATAATTGGTGAACAAGGTAAGTCCAGCGGACCTCATTTTCGATAGGATAGGCGCTTTATTATCAAAACCAGAAGTAATTATCAAATCCGGTTGTGTTGCCAAATAGCCTTCGATGTCAGAAGAACCAATATCTCCAAGCGAAACTGTTTTTTTATTTTCAATTTGTGTAAGAACTGTTTTTGAACAAACATAATCAGCACTCGAAACTCCAACAATTCTATCCGACAGGCCTAATTCTTCCATCATCCCGACATGGGTAGAAGAAAGCGCAATTACCCGCGAGGGACTTTTAGAAAGTTTTATGCATTGATTATCCTTCCGCGCTAATCCAACAATATATTCAAAATCAACTTCTTTGGTGTGTGGATCTATGACATCAATTTGAATATAGTTCTCAAATCGAGTAATTCGAAAGGCTTCTGCATAAGAGTTTTGTACCTCAATACCTGGTTTAGCTTCATTTTTCTCAGTTGACGGTATTTCGGAACAACCTCCAAAAATGAATAGCGAACAAAAAAGTAAATAGCGATACATCCTTTTCATTTTAGACAACAAAATTGCTAAAATATTCTAAGCAATGCCAATTCAAAAAAATGAGTTAACTTTGTATAACGTTTTAGGTAGTCATTAGTAACGCAATGACTTTAATAAGGAATCTTGTGAAATTCAAGAACTGTATCTGCAGCTGTAAACTCTAGTAGTTTTGCTCATGATGCCACTGCTCGGCGCTCGTCGAATGGGAAGGTGAGTAAGATAAGGAGTGAGTCAGAAGACTTGCCTCAAACGCGTTAAAGGAAGACTTCAGAATAAAGTCAGACTTATCATGTATTGATATTTCTTTTTTTAGTGGAACATCCCATTCCCTGAGTCTTCATTTTTTTAATTTATTTAACTGATTAAATTTTTAAAATGAAGAAAATTTATTTTTTGGCAGGCGCACTGCTCGCTATGAACTCGTTAAAAGCGCAATTCATCACTGTTGATTTTGAAGACCTAACATTACCTGCTGTAGATACATTCTACAACGGTTCAGACCTCGAGGGACAGTTCTCATCAAAAAATGTGGTTTTTGGAAATTACTATGAAGAAACCGCTTGGGGCTATTATTGGAATGGTTTTTCGTATTCGAACATGACCGATAATACAACTGCTGGATACAGTAATCAATACAGTTCATTTTCGGGACAAGGTGCGAACAACTCAGAGAACTATGCCCTGTTTTATCCGAGTGATACAATCATATTTCCAGGCATAGGAGCACAATTTGGGAATATCGCTATTACCAACACAACGTATGCTGGATTATCTATGCGCGATGGCGATTTGTTTGCTAAACAGTTTGGTAGTCCGAATGGCTCAGATGGACAACCCGACGGTACCAATGGAGAAGATTACTTTTTCGTTACACTTTATGGATGGAACCAAAACCTAGACTTAATTGATTCACTTGAAATCTATTTAGCTGATTATCGTTTTGCCAACAATGCGGATGATTATATTCTAGAACAATGGACCAATTTTAACTTATCTAACTTGAATGGATCAAAGTACCTGACGTTCAAGTTTACGTCATCCGATGTTGGAGATTTTGGAATCAACACTCCGCAGTATTTCGCTTTAGATAATTTGGAGTACTCAGAATTGGTGAACAATCTTTCAGACGAAAAATTGATTACACAAATATATCCTAATCCAGCGACAGAGTATCTAGTCGTGAGTGGTCAGTCTGGAGAACTGAGTCTAACAGACATCAATGGAAAAGTTTTAAATCAAATAAACCATGATGGCTATTCTAAATTATCGGTTTCTGCATATCCAGCTGGTGTTTATTTTATTCATTTATCCACTAGTTCGGTTATACAAACTCAAAAAGTAGTTATTCAATAATTTACCATTGAGTAGCCAACTAAAATATCTCGTTTTCTTTTCCTTTGTTAAGAGAAAAACAGGCATTTGTTCAAATTCTTATTTCGGAGAGAGCGGGATATTATTGTTTTTCTGTTGGTTGACTTCTCTTACATATGCCCAAGATACGACCAAAGTATTTGAAGGTGTTACAATTCGAGGTGTAAAAGATTTTAACCAAGAAACGAAATACATAAAAGAAGATATTGAAAAATTAGCACCTTTCGATTTAGGTCACCTTCTTCAAAACTCATCCGGAATTGCTCTACGCGACTATGGTGGAATCGGAGGAATGAAAACCTTGTCCATTAGAGGACTAGGTGGAGAACACACCAAGCTTCTTGTTAATGGACAAACAGTAACCAATGCCCAAAATGGACAAACAGATTATGGGTTAATTCAAGTGGACAATGTTGAATCCGTCCATGTTTCTATGGGACTAAACCATAACCATTTAATTCCTGCATCAGCCCAAGCCATAGGCAGCGCCATAGAAATGACCACTTTTGAAAACATCTTCTCGGCTCACAAACATCAAATCATTACGAGCAGCACAGTTGGAAGTTTTGGTCAACGAGAACTCTATGGCGGTTACAAAAACACCAACAAAAATTACTTCGTAAGTATCAGTGGAAAATACCGAGAAGCCAAAGGGGATTATGATTATCGCATTCCTTTAGGAGACGATTTTATGGAGGGAACGCGCGGAAACAATGAACTTCAGGAATCATTCATCGCTTTTGGAGCAGGTCTAAAAACAGTCACAGATACCTTGAAGCAACGTTATCATTTCTTGAAAATAACCAGTCAAGTTAATTGGAGTGCTAAACAACTCCCAGGTGCTGTTATTTTGTATAGTGATTTTTCCGATGAATCCCTTCATACTTCGAGCTATCGCTTAGGGACTGACTACACGATGCTTCATAAAAAATACAAAGCACGATTATTCGGAGGGTTCAATCAGCATGAACTTCACTATATGGACCCCTCTTACTTTAACCAGACTGGATTTATCGACAACTATTACAAAAATTTGAGTACTCTAGTAGGAGGTTCATTTAACTACCAGTTAAACGAGCAATTTGCGCTTCAAGCTGGTACAGATACTGAAAAGAGCTTCCTTTATTCCAACAGAATAGATTTTGGAGTTCCGCAGCGACTTTTTTCAACAACCATGATTGGTTTAAGTCAGCAAAATAACTACATCGAAACCAGTGCAAAGATATTTCATCAATATCTTCATGATGAAAATCGACTCATTAATCACTCAAATACTTTTCAGCGATGGAATCCGCAATTTCAAATTATCACAGCTGAGAAACTTTCGAAAACCTTCTCCTTTTATACTTGGGCAAAGAAAACAATGCGCGCGCCAAGCTTTAACGAAATGTATTATTCCCAAATTGGCAATACTTCACTGATTCCAGAAGATAGTTGGCAGTTCAACCTAGGCGCAATTTTCAATAAACGTATTCACTCGACACAGCTAAGTATAAAATTAAATAGTTACTACAACCAGGTGACCAATAAAATTATTGCTATACCCACGCAAAACATTTTCATTTGGTCGATTGCCAACATCGGCGAAGTTGAGGTAAAAGGGATTGATTTTGAAACTCAATTGCATCACGAATTCAACATTTCCACTCAAATTAAGTGGCGAGCAAATGTGACGTATCAAGAAGTGATGGATATTTCTGATGAAAATTCGCCAACTTACAGACATCAAATCATCTACACCCCAAAATGGAACAGTAGTAATACACTCAGCCTTTACATTAAGGATTTTTCCTTTCATCAAACCACCAATTTTGTAGGAGAACGTTATAGTTTAAATCAAAATATTCCCTCCAACAGACTCGACCCTTTTGTGGTGCTAGATGCTTCACTCGAATATAGAATAGAGCTTAAAAAAAGTCACAAATTGAAGCTTCAATTAGGCATAAGAAACATCGCGAATAGTTCATACTCCTACATCCGAAACTTTGTGATGCCCGGAAGAAATTACTTTATAAAATTGACTTATGCTTTACATTAAATGGATTGCCATTATTGCGCTTTTAGTTGCATGTAAAAAAGAAGCGCTACCCGAAAATGACACACCTCATTCTTTGAAAAACGGTTTACTGGTGCTCAACGAAGGGTTATTTCAACAAAATAATTCCACCCTTACTTGGATTGATTTGGAAGACAATAGCGCAACAAGCAGTCTCTTTCTAAACATCAACAACCGTCCATTAGGCGACACCGGAAATGACTTAAAACGATACGGTGGAAAGGTATATGTCGTCATGAACGGGTCCTCAATAGTTGAGGTCATGAATGCTTACACGCTTGAAAGTATAAAACGAGTTTCTTTGACCTACAGTCAACAAGGTCAGCAACCCAGAAGTATTGCCTTCTCAGGAAGTAAAGCCTATATCTCTAGTTATGATGGATTTGTAAACATTTTGGATACGGCTAGCCTTGTAATAACTGATCGAATCGCTGTTGGAAATAACCCAGAAGGACTTACTACACATGGCAACTATTTATATGTAGCCAATTCAGGGGGGCTCAATTTCCCTAATGTAGATTCGACAGTTTACCAAATTAATTTAAATACTAAAGAGGTTGAAAATTCATTTCGCGTAGGAGCAAATCCTGGCCAAGTTGAAAGCGATAGTCAAGGTAATATCTATGTTGTTAAACGCGGAAATTATGGCAATGACCCTTCGGAGTTAGTTTACATCAATACTGGTTCAAATACAGTTACACAACTTGGTGTTCCAGCGACTTCACTTCATAAAAAAGGCGAATTGCTCTACATCAGTTACTTCGATTACAATACTCAACAATCCAGTGTTGCTCTTTTCGATTTGTCAAATCAGACCTTAGTAAATAATTCATTAATTGCAGCCGCAGGTATTCAAACACTTTATGGAATTTATGCATTCGAGAATGGAGATTTCATATGTTTTGACGCACAAGGATTTACGAATAGTGGATATTTAAAACGATTTAATTCAAGTGGAAACTTACTCAGTAGCATTTCGGTAGGCTTAAACCCCAATAAACTGATTCATTATGAATAGAAGTATCTTTCTACTCTTTATGGGATGGAATTTTTTGAGTATAGCACAAAGCTATGCTCCTCCTGCTGGCCATACGGGTTCAACCGCTATCCATATGGACAGCTTAATATTTACAAGCTGGGCCTCTGGAATTGAGGTTTATCGTGGATTTATCTTCATAGAAGACACCACCTTCCAAGCTAATGGAAGTTCGCTAGCCACATTTGGATCGCCTTCGTTCGCCCTAGGAAAGGCCACAGGAAATCCATCTGATGTGGTTTCACTTGGTGACTCAGGATTAGCGATACTCACCTTCGACAATCCGATTACCAATGGCCCCGGATTCGATTTTGCTGTTTTTGAAAATAGCTTTAGCGATGATTACTTGGAATTCGCCTTTGTTGAAGTGAGTTCAGATGGAGAACGATTTGTGCGTTTTCCCAATCATTCTGAAGTCCAAAGTCAAGTTCAGATTCACGGATTTGGACTAACCGATACACGCAGAATTCACAATTTAGCTGGAAAATACCGCGCAGGATTTGGAACCCCATTTGACCTCGAAGATTTGAAAGATTCAACCAGTATTAATATTAACGCCATCACCCATGTAAAATTGATCGATGTAATTGGAAGCATTGGCATGCATGCAACATATGATAGCCACGGAAACAAAATTAATGACCCGTACTCTTCTCCTTACGAGTCGGGAGGCTTCGATTTAGACGGTGTTGGAGTTATTCATAAAGAACTTAATATTCCACAAATGACAACGGATAAAGTGTCTTTCTTCCCAAACCCGGCACAACATCAACTTCATTTATGCCAACCTTCTGGAAGTTGCAGAGAATTTATCATTTACTCCTTAGAAGGAAAAAAGGTCCAAACTTTTGAAACGTGTGAAACTGAAAAAGAAGTTCTGTTAAAGCTTCCCAATGGAATGTACTATATCACTTATGAATTATCCGGGATTATAGAAAGAAAACCACTGATTATTTCAAATCAATTTTAGTGAAGTGGTTTTCATATTGGGAAAAAAAACGTACATTTCATGTAAATATAGCTTGTCATGAAAATTGTTTTTTTCGCGATTCTACTAACTGGATTCGCACATTTCTCAATAGCTTCATTTGTGGAGAATGCAGGTCAGATTACAAAGCAAGACCTCTCAAAAAATGAAGACGTGTTGTTACTTCACCAACAACCTGGTTTAAAAGTTCAACTAAGAAAAGACGGTTTTTCTTATGAGATATTCTCCATTTCAGACCATAAATTCAGCGAAAAAGCAGCTGACGAATATGAAAATGTCCTATTCGATTATCAAACTCATCGGATAGATTTCTCATTCCCGAATTCACCTTCCCGCATCGAGAGAAACAGAGAAAAGAAGAATCGCGTAAATGTTTATTTAAATGGTCAACACTTTTCCAACATCTACTCTTTCAACCAAATTATATATTACAATGTCTTTCCAAATGTGGACATCGAATTTTTGGTCAATGATGAAGGGACATTTAAATTCAATATTCATTGTCACAATAAAACCGACTGTGAAATGTTCTCACTTGCCTTCGACGGGGGAAGTAATTTGTTCGTTGATCTGAAAGAATCGCTAGTATTCGAAACGAAAGAAGCTGTTCTTGAAGAAACAATTCCACTCAGCTACATCGTTAACCAAAAAGGCAAACGGAAATTGACGAAAAGCGAATATAAACTAGTCGGAAATCAGATTTTTTATATCGTACCATCTTTCGATGATTCTGAGCTACTCATTATTGACCCAGAACCAGAAGGGGTTTGGGGAACTTATTATGGAGGAAGCGAATATGATATAGCCACTACTATCATGGGCGATTCCACAAACCATATTTATCATGCCGGAATGACGATGAGTTTTAATTTTATTGCAACGGCGGGAGCCCATGAAACTAGTTATCAAGGTGGACTTGATGGCTATTTAGCGAAATATGATCCTGAAGGCAACTTATTATGGTCAACTTATTTCGGTGGACCACAAACGGAGTTTCTTTTATTCCAGATCAAACAACAACTTATACTGTTACAGGAAATTCTTCGGGTTGCACGGCTACAGATCAAGTTCAAGTAACAATTAACCCATTGTCTCAAGTATCTTTTACAGGAGATAATTTAACGGGGTGCATCCCATTGACAACAGTTCTCACAAATAATTCTTCAATAACTGGTAACAGTTGTGTTTGGGATATAAGTAACGGGCAAACCTTATCCGGATGCAATAACGTTTCATTAATAACGACCGACCCTGGTTGTTATGATGTTACTTTAACCGTAACAACTTCCGCAGGCTGTGAATCACAAGCTACTGTATTAAATTATATTTGTACTGAAGGTCCTCCCAATGCAAACTTCTCTGCTGATCCAATGGTGGTTACTTCAAATGATCCATTTATTAATTTCATCAACGGAAGTTTCGGTGCAGTTAACTATGAATGGGACTTCGGAGATGGCAATACTTCTAATGAAATTAATCCTTCTCAACAATATGAATCAACTGAAGAAGGTTCATACACCGGTCAACTTATTGCATTATCGCAGTATGGCTGTTCAGATACAGCTTACGCTATAATTGAAGTCCAAGAAGATCTTATTTTCTATATCCCTAACACATTTACTCCTGATAATGATAATTATAATGAAACCTTCCAACCAGTATTTACATCAGGATTTGATCCATATGACTTCAATTTATTGATTTTCAATAGATGGGGAGAAATCCTTTTTGAATCAAATAATGCCAACGTTGGGTGGGATGGAACATACGGTGGTAAGTTAGTCAAAGACGGTACATATATCTGGAAAATTGAGTTCAAAACCAAATACACGGATGAGCGTCAAGTTCATGTTGGACATGTTAATATACTCAGGTAAGTTATAAATACATAAAAAAGCTGGCTAGTTAATAACAAGGTGGCTTTTTTATGTATAATCATGCAGATTGCCTAATTGTCTCGGATATGATAATGGTGTTCATTGATGTATGCCGTTGTTAATAACAAGAACCCTAAAACTGTGAACAATAACCTTCTTCTCTGGTAAAACAAACATATAAATGAAAATCAAAGATAACGGGAAGGTAGTAAAGTAAATAATATGCGATATACAGAAATATATCATATTAGAAAGAACATGAAATAATAAGAAACTCATGCAGGTAGAGGTTATAATTAGAACTACTGTTCAAATATCTCCAACAAAACTTCCCTCTTCAATTAGTACTTGTTGAAATTCAAAACACAATCCAAAAAAAGAATTGATTTGCGCTAATCAATTATCTTCAGTCTATCATCATCCATAAAGAAATTAGGCAAAAATTGGTATTTTCAGAACTTATTAGCTTCTGCAGATTGCATGTGTTCTAATACAATAGTTTGATTAAATTCCTTGAAACTCAAGAGAGTGATTGGCTCAGCGAATATAACACTCAACTTCAAATATAAATTTAGCTATTCTTCCCGTAGGAAGGTTTACTTTAGATTTCAGTGATCTATATCGGTGAGGTTAATGCTTGGGAGTAAAATGTCTTATTTACACTTCAAAGTACTCTAATGATTATAATTTATTATTAAATAAAAAAATGGAGCTGATGACAACTCCATTTTATAAACTAATTAATCCATTATCAAACTACAATAATCTTGATACTTAACTTTTCTCCTTCAATAAGAGCTGTAACTATATAAAAACCAGGATCTAAATCAAGTAATTCTATTTTCGTTTCCGCCTCACTTGGACGGATTTTTTTAACAAGCTCTCCTGCTTGATCATATACTCTAATTTCTTCTGCATAATTTGTCCATTTGATATTTACATCTCCTTCCGAAGGATTTGGATATGCTGTCAAAAGGTTACCTTTAGCTCCAAAATTCACCGAAATTGGTTGGTAAATTGTTTTGTCCCCATTGTAATTAACTTGAGTAAGCCTATAATACTGTACTCCTACCTTAGGATTAAAATCTAACTCAGAATAAGTCGTTTCTTCAGAAGTAGTCCCTTGGCCTTGAGTTATTGTCAATCCATACCAGAATCTTCCATCATAAGTTTTGTCTGTGACAAAATGTGAGTTATTGTTCTCAGAACCTGTAATCCACTCGATTTCAATCTTCTCACGAACAGGTTTTGCAGTAAAATCAATTAACTCCACAGGCAAGATAACTAAATTTGAATCTTCAAACACATTGAATTCACATTCTTCTACAATGTATTCTGCGGTTGACTTACATCCATAAATACTTTGGTATTCAACATCATAAACTCTGGCTTCTTGACCAGTTCCGAGAAAAACATAATCCTTAAATGTATATTTCAGACTATCATACTCCATCGTTCCGGTTCCATTTATTACAAGCTGAGGATCACCTCCATCTTTTATTACTTCATGTCGCAAACTGAACAATTCAAACTCTCGAGTTAAATTAAGTGCTGATCCAGCATCTAATCTCCCTTCACCAAGAAGTCCCTGATAATTTGTATTTAACGAATCAATATTAACTGCTGACTTCTTTAAAATATAGTCAACCTCGCAGTTTGACAAATTCGGCTCTTCAGTTATCATTAGACCAATCGTCCCGGTAACAATTGGACTCGCGAACGATGTCCCGTTGCCATAACCATAAGTGTTGTTAGGGAAGGCTAAGGGAACATTATATCCGGGAGCAACAATATCTACCTTGTCATTGTGTTGATGTGTAGTATTTGGGTTTCCTACTGTTTTTTCATGATTATCGTTCGCACCAATGCTTGACACGGAAATCACACCATCATATGATGCTGGGTATACATAATTACTAGGGCCTCCGCAGGTACTTCCATTTCCGGCAGAAGCAACGATAATCATCCCTGTACTCAAAGCCTCATCAATGGCTTGTTGCTGATAAATATTAAAATTACATCCTGAAGCCCAGCTTAAATTAATAACATCCACCCCTGAATACGCGGCTTGTAAGATAGAATTATAACTCATTGGGTACAACATTAAATCACAGTTATAACCAATAGAACTTTTCCCAAGTGAGTTATTAGTATTTCCAGCTGCAGCAGTCGCCACTGCTGTACCGTGCAGGTAGTCAGAATTATTACTCGGTACTACACTAGAATATTTGCCAACTAATTCTTCATGATCTAAATCAAAATTAGAGTCGGAAATTCCTATTTTCACCGTTCTTGAACCAGTGTTAATCTTCCAGGCCTCTTTAGCACCGATTAAATCAAGTGCGTAATCCGTTGAGAACACCTTGTCATAATCGTTTGTTTCTTCAGTTAACGGTGAAGGCTTCGCAACCAACTCTGCATTAGAAATTCCAATTAAGGCTAATTTGGATAAAACTGATTGTATATCACAATTATCACAACTAAATTCATATAGTGACTTTAATTCTGGATTTCTAGAATAGGAAAATGGCCGAGAAACAATTAGACCATTTACTTCAATTAAGCTATCCAAAAGAGGATTGTCATTTGGTAAATCACCATTAATTGTTCCCCATACCGCCGTTACTTCTGTATGGGTATTTGGTTCCTCGAGCTCAACAGTTTCCCCTTGACTAGGTACTTTTTGAGAAATCGCTGCAAATCCTAGTAATAAGGCCGCAATAGTTGAGAGTGTTTTAAATGTTTTCATAACTATTGATTTAATATTATTATCCAAAATTAAGGATAATTCATGTTGCAAAATTTAAACGATTAACTTTCAATAAAAAAAGTTACAAAAGTCACTTTTATAATGTTGAAAGGTCGAATTCTGTTGAATTCGACCTTCAAATAAATTAAATGGAATTATTTATAATTGACCATCAGATATGTAAATACCCTTCTTATAAACCTCAACTTTCAATAGAAGTCCGTCTTCATCATAAATGTATAACCTACCATCCCACAATAAACCGTTTTTAAATTCGCCTTCCATCCACATTTCCTTGTTTTCATTCAAGACTTTGTTATATGCATTTGGCTTAAAATCGGAGTCTGCAATTGGTTTAGGGGCTTTTTTCGCTGATGCAGTTTTTACGACATCAGCGGCTGGATTTACCATTGCAATTTCTCCTGAAGTTTCTTGTACCGAGCCATCTGCTCCATAGACCAACCGCTCTTTTACATCGCCATTCGGCCAGTAACGTGTAGCTGCGCCTGAAGGAACACCATTGTTAGCTTCGTATTCAAATTCTACTTTACCATTGTCATAACGATAAACAACCTTGCCAGACTCTTTTCCCGCCTCATTGTACGAAGCTTCATACACTTTGACACCTTTTTCATTGAACCGTGCTAAGGAATCACTATAACGTTGCTTAGAAAATGTACCTTTTTCTTTAATCGTCCCATTAGGATGGTAATGAATAAATGGTCCATTAGGACGGTTATTCTTGTACTCCCCCTCAGTGCGTGGAGTCATACCATCTTTGTAATAAAGAACCCATCTGCCGTCTTTTCGGTCGTTTAAATAGGTGCCTTCAGAAATCTTTCCGTCTTCTGGATACCCCTTATCTGGTTGCTCTTTACCAAAATGAATCCATTTCCCCTGTTTACGACCATTTTCATCAACGAAGTTCTTCGGGTCTTCCTGATCATCATCCCCTTGAATAGAGAAAGAGGTTGTAGCCCAACTTTCAAAACCAACTAGAAGTAAACAAATAAATAATAATATTTTCATTTCACCAACTTTTAAGTCATTATAGCAAGGGTAATTTATCAAAAATTTTTAATAAAATCTTACAAAAGTTTA
>Ga0181574_10001275_pt1 | contig 23457 bp, 22 predicted proteins | sample 101ome_24_FD_145600 | JGI IMG/M metagenome (GOLD analysis project Ga0181574, IMG submission 145600) | Coastal salt marsh microbial communities from the Groves Creek Marsh, Skidaway Island, Georgia - 101410AT metaG (spades assembly) | ecosystem: Environmental > Aquatic > Marine > Intertidal zone... | reverse complement strand
TAGGCCCTGATCAAAACTGATTGGCCTACTGCTGCAGCGGCCTGCAACTCATGAATATCGGTAGGTCGCTGCTCCAATCCTAGGCGCACAATGCCAGCCGCCACCGACCCACTGGAAACCAGGACGACCTCACAGCCACTCTCTTTAAGAGCCACCAACTGCTGGACCAAGCCATGGATTACGCCACGGTCCAATCGACGGCCACCCGCTGTCAGCAAGGCGCTACCAACCTTGATAACCCAGCGACGGGCAGACTGCAGGGATTGTCGTTCAATCGCGCTCAATGCCGGTACTCCACATCGACTTCGTCGTCGTCTTCATCCTGTTGGGCATCTCGCTGCGCCTTGCGCATCGCCGCTCGAGTCGACCGAAGGCTTTCAATACGATCACGCGCCTCTTGCTGCATGCGGGTCTGGGTGTCCTGCTCAATAGCCAACGCCTCCGCATCCTCGGCCTCGATAGCCTTTCGCTCCTCGATGCAGGTCATGAGATCGCCACTGAGCGCGCTGGTCCCGTCTTTTGAGATTGCCGCGATTTCGTAAACGGGTCCGGTCCAGTTGATCGCCTTTAAAACCGCATCCCGTCGCGCGCTGAGCTCCTCGGGAGAAAGCAAATCGACCTTGTTGAGAATCAGCCAGCGCGGCCGGCTTGCCAATGTGGGACTAAATCGCTCCAACTCGCGCACAATGGACGCAGCGGCCTCAGCAGGGTCTGACTCATCGAGGGGCGCGATATCCACGATGTGCAGCAGGATTCGATTACGAGTCAGGTGCTTCAGGAAACGAATACCGAGGCCCGCGCCATCTGATGCGCCCTCAATTAACCCGGGTATGTCCGCAACCACAAAAGACCGATAGGAATCGACCTTGACCACACCCAAGTTGGGCACCAACGTAGTGAAGGGGTAATCCGCTACTTTAGGCGTGGCTGCGGAGACCGCGCGGATAAAAGTTGACTTGCCGGCGTTGGGTAGCCCCAGCAAACCAACATCAGCCAGCACCTTGAGCTCCAGCTTTAATCGACGCATCTCCCCCGAGGAGCCGGGGGTCGACTGACGGGGCGCACGGTTTACGCTGGACTTAAAACGAGTATTACCGAGCCCATGAAAACCTCCCTGAGCCACCAGCAGATCCTGACCATGCTCTCTGATGTCGCCGAGAATCTCGCCGGTATCTTCATCAAGCACCGTTGTGCCAATGGGCACCGGCAGCACCAAATCATCGCCCCCTCGGCCCGTACAATTGCGACCCTTTCCAGACTCACCATTGTCCGCCCTGAACCGGCGGGCGTAACGGTAATCAATCATCGTGTTGAGTGCATCATCCCCTCGAAGATAGACGCTGCCGCCATCACCGCCGTCTCCACCGTCGGGCCCGCCCTTGGGAATATATTTTTCGCGACGAAAACTGACGCAGCCGTTGCCACCGTTACCGGCGTACACTTCAATGCTTGCTTCGTCTACAAACTTCATGGTCTATCGCCTTACCGCGTCTTCCGTGCATGGATTCCCGGTGCCTTTGGCAGGGCGCAAGCCACAAACAAAAAAGCCCCGTCGAGTGACGAGGCTTTCTGGTAGGGCTTCCGCTTCCTATCAGGCACTCACCACGCGCACCTGCTTACGGTTTTGCGGGCCACCGGTGTAAAACTCGACTTTACCATCGACAGTCGCGAACAGCGTGTGATCCTTTCCAGTCCGTACATTATCACCAGCATGGAAGCGTGTGCCTCGCTGTCGGACGATAATGCTGCCTGCAGATACTTCCTGCCCGCCAAATACTTTTACGCCGAGCCGTTTACTTTCGGAATCGCGACCGTTTCGGGTACTGCCGCCAGCTTTTTTGTGTGCCATCTCAGTCTCCTCTCAGCCCTTGATACCTGTAATTTTCACTTCGGTGTACCACTGTCTGTGGCCAGTCTCGTTGCGATAGTGCTTGCGACGATTGAACTTAACGATGCGAATCTTCTCATGACGACCGTGTGACACCACCTCGGCGGTTACCTTGCTCCCGTCAACCATTGGCGCTCCGATCTTCACGTCGCTGCCCGCGCCTACCATCAGAACGCGATCAAACTCGATAGTTTCACCAGTGGCTGCTTCAAGCTTCTCTAGCTTCAGGACTTCGCCTTCCTCGACGCGGTGTTGCTTACCGCCACTTTCAATTACTGCGTACATGGGTTTCTCCACTCAGTTAGCCGGCTCGCATATCAGGATCCGCGTTGCGGAGGCAGAGCATCGGCACCAGTGCCTCAGAGCCGTGGCCAGAGGTCAGGGGCGCGAATAGTAGGCGACTCGCCCCCCCAATTCAAGCCCATTTTTGCCGACTTTGCTTGGTATTTGGGGCGTCCGCGATGACAGAAGTGAGGTCAACCCTCTATACTCCGCGCTGATTTTGGAGACCCCCAGTGATTGCAGATATCCGCGCCTGTGTGGCGGACGAGTTTGAACGCGTCAACCAGCTGATCATCGATCAGCTGCAGTCCAACGTCGAGTTGGTTGAAAATGTTGGCCACTATATCGTGGACGCCGGCGGCAAGCGGCTGCGCCCCCTGCTCGCACTGTTAGCTGCTAAGGCCCTCGACGAGGCCGATGATCAGGCCGTTACCTTTGCTGCGGTAGTCGAATTCATCCATACCGCAACCCTGCTCCATGATGATGTGGTCGATATTTCCACCCTGAGGCGGGGTCGCCCCACCGCCAACGCACACTTCGGAAATGCCTCCAGTGTATTGGTTGGTGACTTCATTTACACCCGCGCCTTCCAGCTGATGGTGCAGCTGGCCAACATGGATCTGCTCGATCACATGGCCGACACCACAAATGTCATCGCTGAAGGCGAGGTCCTGCAATTAGTCAGAGCGGGTAATCCTTCGGTCACCGAAACCCAGTACCTGGAAGTCATTGAGCGGAAAACTGCCGCACTTTTTGCAGCAGCCTGCAAAGGACCCGCTATCCTGAAAGGCCACCCCGCCGAGATGCAGCAGGCCTTAGGAAACTATGGCCGCCATCTGGGCATTGCCTTTCAGATGGTTGATGACGTACTCGATTACACGGGTGATCCAGAGACGACTGGCAAACAGGTTGGCGACGATCTGAACGAGGGCAAACCCACACTACCCCTCATTCACACCATGACGGCAGGCAGCGATGATGATGCGGCGCTCATCAAATCCGCGCTGGCAGAAAAAAGCAGTGAACAGCTAGATGAGGTGATTGCGGCGGTGAAACGCTCGGGGGGCATTGATTACACTCAGGGCCAGGCCCAGCAGCATAGACAGCAAGCACTGTCTGCCTTAAACCACCTGCCAGACTCGTCCGCGACCTCAGCTCTTGCCGCGCTCGCGGATCTGGCCGTCGATCGGCAGCGCTGAAAGACAACAGCCAAATCGGTCTCAGGTAAGCCTAAAACTGATCAATAAACCCCAGAAGCTCCTCAGTTTTCTGGCGCATTAAAGTCTCATCGCCCCGACTCTCCACATTGAGCCTGACCACCGGCTCGGTGTTGGACATCCGCAGGTTGAAGCGCCAGTCGTCCATTTCAACGCTCAATCCATCGAGGTACTCCACACGATTGGCACCCGATCCGTAGTGCTCTTCGGCGCGGGTGATCAGGGTTTTGGGGTCATCAATTTCCCGATTGATCTCCCCAGAGCAAGGAAATGCAGCAGCACGCTCTGACACCAACTCCGCGAGACCTTTATCTCGAGTGCTTAGCAATCCCGCCACCAAAAGCCAAGGAATCATGCCACTATCGCAGTAGGCAAAATCCCTGAAGTAATGGTGGGCGCTCATTTCGCCGCCATAAATCGCGTCAACCTCACGCATCCGCTCCTTGATGAACGCATGGCCTGTTTTGCTCTGCACGGCCTCACCGCCGGCTGCCTCGGCGATCGATCGGGTATTCCAGGTTAACCGGGGATCATGAACGATTCGCTGCGCCCCGTGTTTCGCGAGAAATGCATCAGCAAGCAAGCCCACGATGTAATAACCCTCAACAAAATCTCCCGCGGCAGTGAAGAAAAAACACCGATCAAAATCGCCGTCCCAGGCAATGCCTAGATCCGCCTTTTCGGCCCTCACGACCTCGGCAGTGGCCTCGCGATTCTCGAGCAGTAGCGGATTTGGCACCCCGTGCGGAAACTCTCCATCGGGCTCATGATGGGCTTTGGTAAAGCGGATGGGGAGCTTGCTCTCGAGCGCATCGATCACGCGGCCCGCACCGCCATTACCCGCATTGCAAACGATATGAAGCGGCTTGAGTGACCCAACATCAACGTAACCGAGCAGATGATCCACGTAGGCATCAAGGGTCGAGACAGTCTGCAGGGCCCCCGGCTTTTCTGCAGGAACAAAGTCATTAGCCTCCGCCAAAGCCTGTATCTCGGCCAAGCCCGACTCCCCAGAAATCGGGCGTGATCCTTCACGGACAAACTTCATCCCGTTGTAGTCCTTTGGATTGTGACTGGCGGTCACCACGATGCCACCACCGGTCTTGAGATGGGTGGTGGCGAAGTAAATTTCCTCGGTCCCACAAAGTCCGATATCCAAAACGTCAACACCCTGCTCACGAAGCCCTTCAATCAGCGCTGCCTTCAGGGAGGGGCTGGTCAACCGGATATCGTGTCCAACCACGACGCTGCCAGGTTTTATAACGGCGGCATAAGCACGCCCAATACGTCTCGCGATATCGTCGTTGAGCTGGTCTGGTACCCGGCCGCGAACGTCATACGCTTTAAAACAGGTAATCGCGTTGCTCATGGTCAGTCTCTGCCATAGAGGTGTTGGTATACATGGTTGGTGGCCTCGACGAAGCCGGGAATGCTGCCACAGTCAAACCGCTGACCCTCGAATCGGTAGGCCATGACGCAGCCCGCGCGGGCCTGGGCCTGTAGGGCATCGGTAATCTGCACTTCACCGTTAGCACCTGGGGGAGTTTCTCGCAGGATGTCAAAAATATCCGGCGTCAAAATATAGCGCCCGATGATGGCGAGGTTGGATGGCGCATCCGCTGCGTCAGGTTTTTCAACCATGCGATCGACCCTATAAAGACCATCTTTCATTGCCTCTCCAGCGATCACTCCGTACTTATGTATCTCTGACTCGGGAACTTCCTGCACCGCAACAATCGAGCAGCGAAACTGGCGGTACAGCTCCGCCATCTGGGCAAGCACGCCCGGGCCGGCTTCGTTCAGACACAGGTCATCGGACAAAATGACGCCGAAGGCTTCAGGACCGATAAGGGCCTCACCTGTCAAAATCGCATGACCCAAGCCCAGCATCTCGCGCTGACGCACCATGGTGAAGGTTCCCCGATCGATGACATCGCGAATACTGGTCAACAGCGACTCTTTGTTACTGCCCGCGATCTGATGCTCTAGCTCGTAGCTGATATCAAAGTGGTCGGCAATCGCGCGCTTGCCTCGGCCTGTAACGAAAGCACAATTGGTCATGCCGGCTTCCATCGCCTCTTCCACCCCGTATTGCACGAGTGGCTTGTTGACGACGGGCAACATCTCCTTGGGCATACTTTTGGTTGCCGGTAAAAACCGGGTGCCGTAACCGGCAACCGGGAATAGACATTTTCGAATCATTGGTTTCCTCTTCTCTAGCGGGAGCCTGAGTTCATGCCCTAAGGCGGGATCAAGAGCCCTGCTGTTGTCGTCCATAGACATCCTCAAACCGCACGATGTCATCCTCACCCAGGTAGGACCCCGACTGTACCTCGATCAGCTCCAGTGGGATCTGGCCGGGATTAACAAGTCTATGGACGGTGCCAAGGGGAATATAGGTCGACTGGTCCTCGGACAGGGTAAATACCTCGTCTCCTCGCGTCACTTCCGCCGTACCCCGAACCACAATCCAGTGCTCAGCGCGATGAAAGTGCTTTTGCAAGGACAATTTCTGACCCGGCTGCACGATGATGCGCTTGACCTGAAAGCCGTCAGACTCCACGAGGGATTCGTAGGAGCCCCAAGGGCGATAGACCCGCTGATGGAGCGTGGCCTCGCTCCGGTTGGAGGCCTTGAGTGCCTCAACGATCTCTTTGACACCCTGCACCTGATCCCGGTTGGCCACCAGAACGGCATCTGCCGTCTCGACCACAACGATATTGTCAACGCCTGTGGTGGCAACCAGCCGACTTTCGCTTCTGATGTAGCTGTCGCTTGTCTCATGAGCCAGCACATCGCCTACCAACACATTACCCTTATCATCGGCGCTCCCCACATCCCAGAGGGCGGACCAGGCCCCAATATCGCTCCAACCGCAATCCAGTGGGACGACGGCTCCCTGCTGGGTGTGCTCCATCACGGCATAATCGATACTGTCGCTGGGACAAGCCTCGAAGGCGTCTCGATCAGGTCGCAAAAAATCCATATCCGCTGCTCTCCCCGCCATCGCGACCTGACAGGCATCGTAAATCGACTCACTGGAGGCTTTTAAGGCCTCCAAATAACGATCCGCCCGAAACATAAACATACCGCTGTTCCAGACAAAATCACCGGAAGCAACGTAGCACTCAGCGGTCGCCTCATCAGGTTTCTCAACAAATTCCGCGAGTTGAAGGGCTCCTGATGTCAGCTTTTCACCACAGCGAATATACCCATACCCGGTTTCTGCTCGCGACGGCACGACACCAAAGGTGACCAGGTAGCCTTCAGCCGCAGCCCGCTCGGCTGGCCCAATGGCCTGGGTAAACGCAGCGACATCCTCGATATGGTGGTCTGCAGGCAACACCAGCAGCACGCTATCATTGTGCTTCTCAAGGGCACTGAATGCGGCCAGCGCAATCGCCGGGGCCGTGTTGCGACCCTCCGGCTCAAGAATAATGGCCTGAGGGGCTGTCCCGACTTCACGGAGTTGCTCAGCCACCAAAAAACGATGCTCTTCATTACACACCACGATAGGCTGTCCAACCGCCACGGACGCCACCCGATCGTAGGTGGACTGCAGCATCGACAGTGAGCCATTCATCGGCAAAAACTGTTTGGGCCTGCCCTGACGGGAAACAGGCCAGAGACGGCTACCAACGCCACCGGACAATAAAACGGGGACAAGCATTCTGCTCGATTCCTGACTGATTCTAGGGGTGGCGTAGTGTACCCCAGCCGCTCACCACATTGGCACCCGGAATCTCGTCTAATTACGCGCTGCAGCCCTTATCGAGGCGTTTTAATAAGGTCCAGTGACAAGCCACAACTTTTTGATTCCCCCTCTCACGGGGCCCATCAAGGCTTGGACAGACAGGCCTTAGGCAGTACACTTCGCGCCTGAGCTCGCGTACCAGCCCTGCACCCGCGCACCGGGCAGGCTTCACCACCCCAGCTTTACGCCACTACTAACCCCTTGATGGACTCATATGACCGCGCCAACACATGTTCAACAGCCCAGCTACTCCAAGGAGGAACTGATTGCCTGTGGCCTAGGCCAACTGTTTGGTCCCGGAAATGCCCAGCTGCCCACCGAAAAGATGCTTATGGTGGATCGAATCAGCCATATCAGCTCAGATGGGGGAGAATTTAACAAGGGCGAGATCGTTGCAGAGCTCGATATTCACCCAGATCTCTGGTTTTTCGCCTGTCACTTCCCGGGCGACCCGGTCATGCCCGGGTGCCTTGGGCTTGATGCCATGTGGCAGCTCGTCGGCTTTTTTCTGGGTTGGCGTGGCAATCCCGGTCGCGGTCGCGCACTGGGTTGCGGAGACGTCAAGTTCACCGGCCAGATTTTGCCCAGCGCAAAAAAAGTTGAATACCGAATTTCCATGAAGCGGGTGATCGAGCGCAAGTTGATTATGGGCATCGCCAATGGCTCTGTAGCCGTCGATGGCGAAGTGATCTACACCGCTCAGGATCTGCGGGTTGGGTTGTTTAGCTCCACGGAGACTTTTTGATGGCCCGACGGGTTGTTGTCACCGGGATTGGCATCGTCTCCTGTCTGGGAAACGGCGCCGATGATGTCGCCGCCGCGCTGAAAGCTGGCCAGTCGGGCATTAGCTTTTGTGAGGCTCACGCCGAAGCCGGGATGCGCTCCCACGTAGCCGGCCAACCCGATATCAACCTCGCCGAGCATATCGACCGCAAACAATGGCGCTTCATGGGCGATGCAGCCGGCTATGCCTATTTGAGTATGCAACAGGCGATTGAGGATGCGGGCCTAACCGAAGAACAGGTATCCAACCCCCGCACAGGCATCGTAGCGGGTTCGGGCGGTGCGTCTTCTGCGAGTCAGGTGGATGCCGCAGACACCCTTCGTGAACGGGGTTTGCGTCGAGTAGGGCCCTATCGGGTAACCCAGACTATGGGGAGCACCGTGTCCGCTTGTCTCGCGACTCCTTTCAAAATCAAAGGGGTCAACTACTCGATTTCGTCAGCCTGCTCTACCAGCGCCCACTGCATTGGTAATGGCGCCGAACTCATCCAGCTCGGCAAGCAGGATGTGGTTTTCGCAGGGGGTGGCGAGGAGTTGCATTGGAGTATGAGCAGCCTGTTTGATGCCATGGGCGCACTGTCCACCAAGTATAACGAGCAACCAGCGCTGGCTTCTCGCGCCTATGACGCGGATCGCGACGGATTCGTCATCGCTGGAGGTGGCGGTATGTTGGTGCTCGAGTCACTGGAGCACGCCCAAGCACGAGGGGCAAAGATCTACGCCGAGATCGTTGGCTATGGGGCAACCAGTGACGGTCACGATATGGTGGCGCCATCCGGGGAAGGCGCGGTTCGTTGCATGCAACAGGCCATGGCCACCATCGACGGTAAAATCGATTACATCAACGCTCACGGCACGAGCACGCCCGCAGGAGACATACAGGAGTTGAAAGCCGTTCGTGAAGTCTTTGGTGAAGGTGGCGATACACCTTGGGTTGGCTCTACAAAGTCCCTCAGCGGCCATTCACTAGGGGCCGCCGGGGTGCAGGAGGCCATCTATAGCTTGCTCATGATGCGTGATGATTTCATCGCCGCTTCAGCCAATATCGACAACCTCGACCCGGGTGCCGAAGGTATTCGGATCGTGCAGAGCCTGATTGAAAACCCTGGGCTAAATCAGGTGATGTCCAACAGCTTTGGCTTTGGTGGCACCAACGCCACACTGATCTTTAGGCGTTTTAACGGCTGAGGCTCACAGCTGGCTCTTAGCAGGCGGCGCTTGGTGAGAGGAACTCACTGATTAGGATCACGTCGATCTCATCACCCACCTGAAACACGTCACCGATGGGGATGATGGCCAGACCGTCCGCACGACCTACACTGCTCAGCACACCGCTACCCTGATCCCCGGACAACCCGGCACTCATGTCATCGGCCATCTTAACGCGAAGGTACTCCTCACGGCCGCCTGGCCGCGGTCGATCAAAGGCCGCTCGACAACGAATGCGCCGATGGCGTGGCACAACCGCCCCTTGCGCAGCCAACAACCAGGGCTTCACGACCAATCCAAAGGTGACCCAAGAGGAGACCGGATTACCGGGCAAACCGAAAATAGGGCAATCAAGCACACGCCCAAAGGCAACAGGCTTGCCCGGTTTAATCGCCAATTTCCAAATATCAATACTGCCCAAAGACTCAATTTGCCCGCGCACATGGTCCTCTTCACCCACCGACACGCCCCCTGAGGTCACAATACAGTCAGCAATCCCCGCAGCCTGCTGCAACGCGCTCCTAATCTCCTTGGGGTCATCTCCTGGGGTATCCAAGACGATTGGCTCACAACCCAACGCCCGCACCTGACTGGTTAGCTGAACGCTATTGCTGTTGTAGATCTGCCAGTCCGCGGGTGCTTGCCCTGGCGCTACAAGCTCGTCCCCGGTCGATAATATGGCGACTTTGAGCCGTCGATAGACGTCGATAACTGGAGCACCCGTGGAGGCCACCAACGCCAGATCTTGGGGTTGCAGCACGCGACCGGCCTCAAGGACTGACTCCCCCGATGCCACATCACTCCCGCGGCGGCGGATGTGCTGGCCTCGGGTGGCTGGGTGCATGAAGGTGACGTGCCCCGCTCCCGACTCCGCGGGGGTGGCGTCTTCCTGCATGACCACAGTGTCTGCACCGGAGGGAATGAGGGCCCCGGTGAACACTCGCGCGGCGGTACCGGGCTCCAACTCAGTCGCAGGGGCACCGGCCGGAATGCGCTGGCTGACTGGGAGTGTGCCGGGGAGATCTGAGGTTCGCAGGGCATAGCCATCCATCGCGCTGTTGTCGAAGGGCGGCACATCGCGCTGATTGACGACAGACTTTCCAAGCACCCTGCCCAAACAATCAAAGATCGACTGGGTCTCGGTGGCCGGTGGCGCGGGCACCGCGCTCAGAATATGCTCGAGCGCTTCTTGTATGGGTAACAGTGCCACAATAACTAGCTGGAGCGCAGGACGCCGACGTAATTACAAGGGCGATGACGGCTGTCCAACTGCTCTCTAATAATGCCATTCCATGCGGTTTTGCAGGCCCCAGTTGACCCGGGCATGCAAAAAATCACCGTGTTATTAGCGAAGCCGCCGAGAGCGCGGGATTGAATCGTGGAAGACCCTATTTCGTCATAGGAAAGCTGCCGGAATATCTCGCCAAAGCCCTCAATGGTTTTATCAAATAGAGGTTGCAGTGCCTCAGGCGTGGAATCACGCCCTGAAAACCCGGTCCCTCCCGTTACCAGGACGACTGAAACACCATCAGCTGCTATCCACTGGGAGACCACAGACCGGATCTGGTAGATATCATCCCTGACGATATGCCGCTCAATAACCTGATGCCCCCCCGCTGAGGCGGCGCCACAGAGGAAATCACCCGAGGTGTCGTTTTCTTCCGAGCGGGTATCACTAACGGTTAACACCGCAACGCCCAAGCCGATAGGACCTTCATCGCTCATGAAATTTGCTCCTGACAATAAATTTCAATGTATCGTCGAATTGCCCGTTCTATAAAATCACGCCAGGGCCGTCGCTGGATACCAAAACGATGACGGATTGCACCACAATCCAGCGCCCGGTTAACCACGGGCGTCGTAAAATCCTCCTGTAATAGTGCAGTCGATCCCGCCAGGGCATCAAACTGGGACGCAACCGCAACCACGGCCTCAACAAAAGAAAAATACCCCGTATCCCCCTCACTGCCGTAATGAAACAACCCCCGGGCGGGCGCACCCACATCAATCTGGTCAATGATGCCGGCAATCACCCGCGCGACCTCTGCGCTGTGCACGGGGCAATCCCTCCGATTATCCGAAGCAAGAACGGGTTCTTCTGCACGGAGCTGATCGAGCAAGCGGTGAAAGGCGCTGGGACCTCGACCAGAGAAAACCCAGCCCAAACGCAGAATGAACAGGGATTCGATCAATCCCGACAGATGGCGCTCGGTATCCATCATGATCTGTCCAAGCGCATCGGTAGCATCGGGCGCGTCACTTTCCCGGTAAGCGCGACGAAGCGCCCCCGAGAGCACGCGGGAACTGGACAACAAAAAGTACCGACAGCCCATTTTGGCACTGGTTTCGCCTAGCCATTTGGTGCGCTCAAGGTCCTCGGGCTGCAAATCATTTTCCCGATCTATCAAGCTGATCAGACGCGCATCAAGAATGATACCGGGGTCTGCGGACTTGAGGAGTTTCTTTGCATGACGGGAGCGCCTGAGTCGTGTTGACTCAAGGGGCGCCTGAATTAATTCATGCCGCTGCAGGGGCGCTAGAAATGCCCGCAGCGAATAGCCGATGGGGGTATCTGCCCCGAGTAATAAAATACGCAAGCGTCAAAACACCCCGAGACCAGCCAATGGATCAGAACGGGATATCGTCATCCATTGGGTCAAAAGAACCGCCGGCGGGTGCTGCCTGAGGTGCGGCTGGCGCGCTTTGGGCGTAATCGTTACTCGCGGGCTGGCCGCCGTAATTATCGCCACCCCGGCTATCAAGCATTTGCATTTCATTCGCCACCACCTCTGTGGTGTAACGGTCCTGACCACTCTGATCCTGCCATTTTCGAGTCCGCAGCGAACCTTCGACGTAGACTTTCGAGCCCTTTCGCAAATACTCGGCGGCAATTTCCGCGAGGCGATTAAAAAACACGACCCGATGCCACTCGGTGCGCTCCTGGGGCTGGCCGGTATTTTTGTCCTTCCAGGTCTCGGAAGTGGCAATGCTGATGTTTGTTATCGCCGCTCCAGCTTGAGACATACGATGCTCCGGGTCAGCACCCAGATTGCCCACCAGAATGACCTTGTTAATGCCTCGGGACGCCATAACCTACTCCAGACTTGAACCCACATTGGGGGTGAACTAATGAACGAGCCTCAGACTATAACAACGCTACATGATGGTGGCGAGCATTGGACCGCTATTCACTAAAATTGCTCGGCTTTGCGATCAACAGTGGTCGTAACCAGAGCAGGACCGCCCAGAGGCACAGACAACAGACCACCAAAATCAGCACACCCGAGGCGCCCCCCGCACCGAGAATAATCCCCCCTGCTGTGCCGCCAACAAAAATGCCAAGGAACTGGCTGGTTGCGAAAAACCCCATGGCGGTGCCACGACGTAGCCCGGGTGCCAGACGGCTTACCGTCGCAGGTAACAGGGCCTCCAGAGCATTGATTCCTGTGAACAACAGAATGAAGCCTGTTACGACGAGCCAGAGACCCGCTCCCTGAATGACAAGCACCACCCCGAGGCTGAATGGAACGATAGCAACCATTATCGGTACCCTGGGATCGGCGGCATCACGCCCTTTCTTCATAATGAGCAGAGCGGGGACGATCGAGAGCACAACAGTCCCCAGATACAGAATGCTGTGCTGGGCTGGCGGGACTCCCAAGCCCTCCGCTAGTGCTTTTGGGGCAATCAGGAAGGCCGCCATCATCAGGCCGTGCAGTAAAAATACACTGACGTAGAGAACAGGTAAGCCCCCCCCTAGAACATGGGACACTTCCCACTCGCCCTGCACCGTAGCCGATGACTGTGCAGGCGCCGCGGGCAATGCCACCAACACAATGAACAGGCCAATCAACCCGAGGCATGCAGTTAATAAGAAGACCGCTCCAAGACCTAAACGTGACGCAATGGCGGGTCCTAGCACGATTGCAAGCACGAAAGAGACACCGACACTGGCCCCGATGATCGCCATCGCTTTGGTGCGCTGGGAATCTCGGGTGTAATCCGCGGCCAGTGCCGCAAGCGCAGCGGCAATCGCACCGCAGCCCTGAATAAACCGGCCCGCGATAATTCCATAAATGGACTCTGCAAGGGCGGCGATAAAGCTGCCTCCGATAAAAAGCAGAAGCCCACCGATCACAACCGGGCGGCGCCCAATCCGATCCGAGAGCCAGCCCAGTGGCAGCTGCAGAATTGCCTGAGTCAGACCGTAAGCGCCGAGAGCAATACCGAGGGTTTCAGGGGTGGCGCCGGGCATATCAATCGCATAAAGACCCAGCACCGGCAAAACCATAAACAACCCGAGCATGCGGAAGCTGTAAAGGCTGCCGAGGGTCAGAATGGCCTTACGTTCGTCAGGCGTAAAGGGATTAGGCGGGGTCACAGGGCGATTCAATACCGAAATACGTAGTCTACCACGACACAACTGTGAACCAGGCCATCGAACCCCGTATCAGTTGCGTATACTCCGCTACCAGCAGTTCCTTCGACGCACAGGCTACATTCATGGATACCATTCAGGTCCGCGGCGCACGCACTCACAATCTCAAGAATATCGACCTGGATATTCCCAGAGACAAACTGGTGGTGATTACCGGGCTGTCCGGTTCCGGCAAATCCTCTCTGGCCTTCGACACTCTCTATGCGGAAGGTCAGCGGCGTTACGTCGAATCCCTTTCTACCTATGCGCGGCAATTTCTGTCGATGATGGAAAAACCCGATATCGATCATATTGAGGGACTTTCGCCCGCCATTTCTATTGAGCAGAAATCCACCTCCCACAACCCCCGCTCCACGGTCGGCACGATCACCGAAATTTATGACTACCTCCGCCTCCTGTTTGCCCGGGTGGGCGATCCCCGGTGTCCAACCCATGGGGTCACTCTCAAGGCACAAACCGTGAGCCAGATGGTAGATGCCGTGCTGGCCAAACCCGAGGGCAGTAAGCTGATGCTGCTTGCCCCCGTGGTGCGGGACCGGAAAGGTGAGCACCTACACGTCTTCGAGCAGATGCGCGCTGCCGGGTTCGTTCGGGTTCGCGTCGACGGCATTTTGGTCGACCTCGATGACGTCCCTGCACTGGATAAAAAACGAAAGCACAGCATTGACGTGGTTGTGGACCGATTCAAAGTCCGCGACGATCTCGCGCTGCGTCTCGCCGAGTCTTTCGAAACCGCACTCGAACTGACCGATGGACTGGCGTCGGTAGCACCGATGGAGGGCGAAACCGGGGAAGCGCTTTTGTTTTCGGCGCGCTATGCCTGTCCCGAATGTGGCCACGCTATCGACGAGTTAGAACCTCGCCTGTTTTCCTTTAACAACCCTGCAGGCGCCTGTGACAGCTGCGATGGCCTAGGCGTGACTCAATACTTTGACGAGAGTCGCGTGGTATCCCATCCCGAGGCAAGTCTCGCTGCCGGCGCAATCAGGGGATGGGACCGCCGTAACGTCTACTATTTTCACATCCTGAGTTCACTCGCCGATCACTATGGCTTTGATATCGACAAGCCCTTCGAAAAGCTGGCCAAAAAACACCGGGATCTCATCCTGTACGGTAACAGGGGTGAAGAAATTGAATTCGCCTACATCAATGATCGAGGCACGGTTTTCAAGCGCCGGCACGCATTTGAGGGTGTTCTGCCAAACTTTGAACGTCGCTACAGGGAAACAGAGTCCCAGGGTGTAAGAGAAGAGCTTTCCAAATACGTCTCCACCGCTCCCTGTCAGGCATGTGAAGGAACACGCTTGTGCACCGATGCCAGGCACGTTTATATCGACGAGCGCACGCTGCCGCAGATCACACATCTGCCCGTTGGTGAAGCGCATGCCTACTTTGAGGATCTCAATCTCGAGGGTCGAGCGGGAGAAATTGCCGATAAGATACTCAAGGAGTTGCGGGCGCGATATCGGTTTCTCGTGGATGTCGGTCTCAATTACCTCACCCTAGACCGAAGTGCGGAAACTCTCTCGGGCGGAGAGGCCCAGCGGATCCGTCTGGCATCGCAAATAGGTGCCGGGCTGGTGGGTGTTATGTATATCCTCGACGAGCCCTCCATTGGCCTGCACCAACGGGATAACGAGCGTCTATTGCGCACCTTGACCCACCTGCGTGACTTGGGGAACACGGTGTTGGTGGTCGAACACGATGAAGACGCCATTCGAACTGCTGATCACGTTATCGATATTGGACCCGGTGCAGGAGTGCACGGCGGAGAGATTGTTGCCCAAGGGCCTATCGACAGCATCATGGCGGTGGATGCATCGCTCACCGGTGCCTACATGTCAGGCAAACGGGCCATTGCAGTGCCCTCGCGTCGTACACCCGCCGATCCCCAGCGCCAATTAGTGATCGAGGGAGCTACCGGCAATAATCTCAGAGGGGTCAAGCTCGAGCTGCCGGTGGGTCTATTGACCTGTGTCACAGGGGTATCCGGTTCAGGGAAGTCAACCTTGATAAACGGAACTCTCTACCCGTTGGCAGCCACTGCCCTAAATGGCGCCACCACTCTCAAGGCTGCACCTCACAAGCGCCTGAGTGGCATTGATCATTTTGATAAGTGCATCGACATTGACCAGTCGCCGATTGGCCGCACGCCGCGATCAAATCCTGCGACCTATACCGGAATCTTTACCCCGATACGGGAACTCTTCGCGGGAACCCAGGAAGCTCGCTCACGGGGCTACAAGCCCGGCCGCTTTAGCTTCAACGTCCGGGGGGGGCGATGCGAGGCCTGTCAGGGCGACGGAGTCACCAAAGTGGAAATGCATTTTCTGCCGGATATTTACGTGCCCTGTGATGTGTGCAAGGGCAAACGCTATAACCGGGAGACCCTAGAAATTCGCTACAAAGGGCAGAATATTTTTGAGGTGCTCGATATGACCGTCGAGGACGCACTGGCCTTTTTCGAACCTGTTCCTGTAATCCACCGCAAACTACAGACCCTCGTCGACGTGGGCCTGTCCTATATCCGCTTAGGGCAGGCAGCCACCACCCTCTCGGGTGGTGAAGCTCAGCGAGTCAAGCTGGCAAAGGAGCTTTCCAAGCGGGATACCGGCAGCACGCTATACATTCTCGACGAGCCCACCACTGGTTTGCACTTCGAAGATATCCGACAACTCCTTGAGGTGCTTCACCGGTTGCGCGATGGGGGCAATACCGTAGTCATTATTGAGCACAACCTTGACGTGATAAAAACCGCTGACTGGCTGATCGATCTCGGTCCAGAGGGCGGATCAGGGGGTGGGGAGATCATTGCCACCGGCACTCCCGAAGCCGTGGCAGACAACCCGGACTCTCACACGGGGTGTTTCCTTAAGGCGCTGCTCGCGAACAGCGAGTCGGCCCGCGGCAAAACGACCGCCAAAACCAAAGCTCCTCCCCGCAGCAGAAGCAAAAAGTCGAGAGCCGCCTAAGCATTAGCACAGGGTTCACGGGCCGCATAAGGCGGCTTGTGACCTAAAATGACACCCCCCTGACGACATCCGACATCGTGGCGAAGCAGCCACGTGGTTTAATGACAGTGCCCTATAACAACAATTAGGCATAGCAATGAATATGGCCCTAGCAGACCCTGCAGCAGTGCCTGTCGAGGACATCGATGTCTCCAATCCAACCCTGTACCAAACAGATAGCTGGCGACCTTGGTTTGCACGCTTGAGAGCAGAGGATCCGGTTCACTGGACGGAGAATAAGGCTTTTGGGGGCTTCTGGTCGGTAACCCGCTTCGATGACATTGTCGCTGTCGACAAAAATCACCATGACTTTTCGTCTGAACCTGCGATCACCATTGGAGATTATGGGGACGACCTGCCGGTCAGGCAGTTTATTGCCATGGATCCCCCTCTTCACGATGTACAGCGGAGAGCAGTTCAAGGAGTAGTAGCACCAAAGAATCTGGCTGACCTAGAAGCCCTGATAAGACGCCGCGTTGTCGCCATGCTAGAGGGGCTGCCTGTGGGTGAGGCCTTCGACTGGGTAGAGCATGTCTCCATCAACTTGACGACCCAAATGCTCGCCACTATTTTCGATTTCCCGTTTGAAGATCGCGCGAAGCTTCCCTTCTGGTCGGACATGGCGACCTCCTTGCCGGAAATTGCAGGGGGTGCGGGCAATAACGATGCGCGCACTAGGGCGCTCACCGAGTGTCTGGAGACCTTCACCGCGCTATGGCATGAGCGGAAACACAATCCGCCCGGCACCATGGACTTAATCAGCATGATGGCAACCAACCCGAACACCGCAGGTATGGTTGATGACCCTCTGGAATACTTGGGCAATATCATCTTGCTGATCGTGGGCGGCAACGACACCACCCGAAATTCGATCACCGGTGGCGTTCTCGCACTCAATGAACACCCGGATCAGTACGACAAGTTGAGAGCCCATCCGGATTTAGTGCCCTCACTGGTACCTGAGATCATTCGATGGCAAACCCCGTTAATGCACATGCGCCGGCTGGCAAACAAGACTGTTGAACTGGGCGGCAAAACGATTCGCAAGGGCGACAAGGTGGTTATGTGGTACCTGTCTGGTAACCACGACGAAAGGGCTATCCATAATCCCAATAGCTTCATTATTGATCGTGACAACCCTCGGTTTCATCTTTCCTTTGGGTTTGGCATTCATCGCTGTATGGGCAATCGTCTTGGGGAAATGCAGCTCAGAATTTTGTGGGAAGAACTATTGAGCCGATTCTCACATGTGGAGGTATCCGGAGAGCCAGTCCGAGTTCAGTCAAACTTTGTGCGTGGGTTCGAATCCATGCCTGTGATCTTGCACAAGTAGCAAGCTGCCAACGTGTGTCTGCAGAAAGCAGTAAGGGAAAACAGACCCTATCTTTAGGCTTTCGGACATCTCAGCAAAGGAACGAGAAAAATAACCATGACCTTTAAAAATAGTCCTCACACTCACGCGCCTTCTTTCAACACTATCACTCACTGGCTCAAAGCCTGCATTGCACTGCTGCTCGTTAGCCTTGCGCCTGTTGGCATGGGTGCCGTTTCGGGGAACGAGCAACGGGTAAATCCCGAGCTGCTTGAACTGCAACAGAAACAAAAACCAATCTTGCGCAAACTCGGAGATCGGGTTTACGCCACAGAATTTATTGGCTACTCGAACCACGGATTTATCGAGGGTGAGGACGGTATTATCGTTATCGATGGCGGCTGGTTCCCGACGACTACCCAGCGTGCGATCTCCGAACTTCGGGAGTTCACCGACAAACCAGTTGCGGCCATTATCTACACCCATCTGCATTTGGATCATTTTGGCGGGATCGGGCCAATCATGGCGGATCAGCCTGCCGATATCCCCGTCTATGGCCCAGCGGGTTGGGAACACTGGGTCACACGCCTCTTGAGGCAAGATCGTGAGTCCATCCTTCGTCGGGTCTATTTACAGATGGGAATGCTGCTGCCTCAGGGAGAAGACGGGACGGTTGGGAACGGAATAGGCCCTTCCCCCATACCCGAACCCAATGACCCACTCAGCTTCCCTCCCACAATCGATGTGGATCAGCCTCTTGATGTTGTCATTGCGGGGGTCCCCTTGCGCATCATGCCCATGGAAGGTGACGTCACCGAGCATATCTGGGTCTGGCTGCCCGAGGACCGCATTTTATTCAGTGGCGATTCGCCGCCTCACGGGGTGTTCCCCGCGGTTGAAACCGCGCGGTTTGAGATCGGTCGCAACCCTGATGAAATGTTGCGTGCGGTTGAAACCTCTCTCTCCCTGCAGCCCGCGGCGATTGTGCCAGGCCACTCCCGAATATTGAGAGGCCGGGATGAGATCGACCGCATCATGTCAGAGACCCGCGATGCCATCGGATTTTTGGTGGATCAGGTAAACCGGTTTTTCCTCGCAGATCGTTCTGCAGATGAGTTGCTCGATACCGTAAGCCTGCCACCGGCAATTGCGGCCAGCCCCGATCTACAGCCCTACTACCATCGCTGGGAATGGATGGTGCGCCAGCGTTTCGTCAAGCTCGGCGGCTTCATTGACGATTCTATGGACTATATTTCACTCAATGAACTGGAAGAGTCACGCAGGCTGGTGCCTCTATTGGGCGGGATCGATCGTGTGCTCGCACTTGCCGAAACCAGTATCGAGGGAGACCCGCGCTGGTCTGCTAGGCTAGCCACTTATGTCCTCCATACCGACGTCGATAACGAGGCTGCCAGCGCTATTCGCCAGCGCGCCTTTCTGAAGGTTGCGCAGACGACTACAAGCGCCAATGAGCGAAACTATATGCTCGGGCTGATTCTGGAAGAGCAAGGAAAGATAAACTTTCACCGTCAGTTGGCGCCACTCAATCAGCGGGCCTACGGACAACTCACCAACCGTGTCTTGCTGGAAAGACTTAAGGCGCGATTGATGGCCGAGAATGCTGATCACATCAATCAACAGCTCTCTCTAACAGTCGGGCAAGATCAGTTTTTGCTAACTCTCAGAAACAACGTCCTATTGATTGATGACGCCCTCGAGCAGGAAGATTGGCCCGATACAGCGCGCGCGAATATGAGCCGTGAAGAGCTCATCGCTGTCGTGGCTCACGTCACCTCGCTGAATTCCCTCGCTGGTTGGCAGCAGACCAGCGCACAAGCGATTGCCAGTCTTATTGAAGACTAAAGGTACCTACTGGTAGTAGGCGGGGGCTTTCTTCTGGGAATCGAACAAGGCTGCATCATGCTGTAGCCAGAAATCCGCGCCATGTGCGGCAACCAAGTTCTCAACTTTGGTCATGGATCGGAGCGTTTGTTCTGCATCCACATTGAACAAAGGCACAATCCGGTTCTTCCGGCTATAGCGAAAGTGATAGAGATCCCCTGACAGTATCACTGGTCCCGATTCGGCCAACTCTACGTAAAGGACCTGGTGCCCCGGGGTATGGCCCTCGGCCGCTAACACCCTGACGCGGCCATCACCGAAGACATCATGATCTCCATTGAGAACCAGCGTGGGGCGATTTTTTATCCCCGCAAGAAGCTCGGGCTGTACTGCGGGTACGCCAAGGCTATCTTCTGCATGGGCGGCATCGTAATCGCCTTGCTGCACCAGCCAGGTACCGCTAGACACATCATTTGCCGCACCCACGTGATCCCAATGGATGTGGGAAAAGGCAACATACTCAAGACCACCCAGGTCGAAGCCTAACTCGAGACGCGCTAACTGAGAGGCCAAACTTTCGGCGAGCATCGAGGCGAAGCCATCCTCTCGAACCTGCCATCCCTCCTTCTGTGCAAGGCTGTTTGGTAAGCCTGCATCCCACAACAATTGGCCCTTGGGGTGATCAATGACATAGCAGGGCGCCGAGAGTTCACGCACCTCGGTATCGGTTTGTTTCAGATTAAAACCCGCTATCGATGCGAAGCGCAGCCGCCCGCAGTCGAAGACGTACAGCTTGACCGGCTGCCTGGCTAATTCGCTCCCGGTCACCTCGGGCCCGAATGCGCTCTCGTTTTGAGGTTGGGCCGGTTCGCCCCCTTCACAGCCGAGCAAAAGCAGACTAACCAACCCGGCAAACAGAAACTTAAGTGATCGCATAGCGCCTCTCCAATTTTTCGCAGGACCACTTCGTCGATCCCTGCCCCCATTGATGAGCCCGAGCTTGGCGCAAACCGGGATTGGACGCAAACACCCTCCAAGGAGCACTCAGGCAAAAAAAATCCCCGGAAGCACACGGCTCGCGGGGATTCTTATCGATCAGAATCTATAACACGAGGCTACTCCTCGGTGTCATCGACCTCTGCATCGTCGAGGTCTTCTGGCTCAGGGCGGTCGACCAATTCAACATAGGCCATGGGCGCCTTGTCTCCAGTGCGAAATCCGCACTTTAGAATGCGAATGTAACCGCCGGGACGCTCCGCGTAACGAGGTCCGAGCTCGTCGAACAGCTTACCCACTGCCTCCTTACTCCGCGTGCGATCAAAAGCCAGTCTACGATTAGCCACGCTGTCATTCTTGGCCAGCGTAATCAGCGGCTCTGCGTAGCTTCGCAACTCTTTTGCCTTTGGCAAAGTTGTCTTGATCAGCTCGTGCTCAACCAGGGACACGGCCATGTTGCGGAACATGGCTTTCCGGTGGGAGCTATTGCGGTTTAGCTGACGACCGCTGTGACGATGACGCATTGTCTTTCTTCCTTGCTATGGGCTGTCCCCGCAGGGCGCCCCCTTTTAATTACCGTTACCCGAGTGCCTGTCTACTTAAACGCTCAGTAACCGCTCATCATTCTTGAGGCTGGCGGGTGGCCAGTTCTCCAATCGCATACCCAGTGACAAGCCACGGGAAGCGAGTACATCCTTGATCTCGGTAAGTGACTTCTTGCCGAGGTTAGGAGTCTTGAGCAACTCAACCTCGGTTCGCTGAACCAGATCACCGATGTAATAGATGTTCTCCGCCTTGAGGCAGTTAGCCGATCGCACCGTTAGCTCGAGATCGTCTACAGGACGCAACAGGATAGGATCAACCTCGTCATCCGCTTCTTGCGCCGTTGCCTGCGCCTCGCTCTCAAGATCGACGAAGACAGAGAGCTGCTGCTGCAGAATTGTAGCTGCACGACGGATCGCCTCTTCGGGATCAATGGTGCCATTGGTCTCGAGATCGATGATCAACTTATCAAGGTCAGTGCGCTGCTCTACCCGCGCCGAGTCAACCACATAAGAAACGCGGCGGATTGGGGAGAATGACGCGTCAAGCTGCAAACGGCCAATAGCCCTCGTCTCCTCTTCGGGGTTCACGCGAGAGTCGGCCGGCGAATAGCCGCGGCCTCGCTCTGCAACCAAGCGAATCACCATTTCCTTATCAGCGGTCAGGGTGCAAATAACGTGTTCGGGATTGCACACTTCAACGTCATGGTCGACCTGAATATCTGCCGCAGTCACTGTGCAAGGACCTTTTGCTACCAGCGAAAGCTCCGCCTCATCCTTTCCAGCCATGGTAAGAGCCACGCCTTTCAGGTTCAGCAGCACTTCAATCATATCTTCCTGTACGCCTTCGATAGCAGAATACTCGTGCAGCACCCCGTCGATCTCGACTTCGGTAATCGCGGCACCGGGCATGGAAGAGAGCAGAATACGACGCAGGGCATTGCCCAGCGTATGGCCAAAACCACGCTCGAGAGGCTCGAGAGTAACCTGCGCTCGGGTGGTCGACTTCTCATCTACTTTGATAACGCGGGGCGTCAGTAACTCATTTACAAAACTGGACATAATGCACCTATTTCCTAATCGGGTTGAAAGGGCTGATTCTTGAGGCTTTATGCAGCCTTACTTGGAATACAGCTCCACAATCAGGTTCTCGTTGATTTCGCTGGAGAGATCCTGACGCTCAGGTTTTGACTTGAAGGTACCCTCAAGCTTGTCCGAATTAACCTCGATCCAGACGGGCTCACCACGCTGCTCCGCTATGGATAGAGATGCTTGTATACGCAATTGCTTCTTTGCCTTCTCACGAACGCTAACAGTATCGCCGGGCTTCACCTGATACGAGGGAATGTTGACGACAGAGCCATTTACCAAAATACCTTTGTGAGATACCAGCTGACGGGCTTCAGCGCGGGTAGAACCAAACCCCATCCGGTAAACGACGTTATCGAGGCGGCTTTCCAGCAGCTGAAGCAGGTTTTCACCGGTGGCACCCTTCAGGCGCGCGGCTTCCTTGTAATAGTTGCGGAACTGCTTCTCCAGCACCCCGTAAATGCGGCGTACCTTTTGCTTTTCGCGAAGCTGAACGCCGTAATCCGAGAGACGCCCTCGACGAGCACCGTGCTGTCCCGGTGCTGTTTCGGGCTTGCACTTTGCATCCAGTGAACGCACACCGCTCTTGAGCTGAAGGTCAGTGCCTTCGCGACGAGAGAGTTTGCACTTGGGTCCGATATAACGAGCCATATGAATAAATCCTCTGCGCGGGCGTTAGACGCGACGCTTCTTGGGGGGACGACAACCGTTGTGCGGGATTGGCGTCACGTCAGTAATGTTGGTGATCTTGTAGCCGCAGCTGTTGAGCGCGCGCACCGCCGACTCGCGACCAGGTCCGGGACCCTTCACTTCAACGTCCAGGTTCTTGAGGCCGTATTCCTTCGCCGCTTCACCGGCGCGCTCCGCAGCCACCTGCGCTGCAAAAGGTGTGGACTTGCGAGAACCACGGAACCCGGAGCCGCCAGCGGTGGCCCAGCTCAAGGTATTGCCCTGGCGGTCGGTGATAGTCACGATCGTGTTATTAAATGAGGCGTGCACATGAGCAACCCCATCGACAACCTGCTTGGTTATCTTGCGTTTCGTTGTCTTGGCATTCTTGGCCATAATGTCCCTACTTCAATATCAGCGCTACA
>Ga0181574_10001274_pt1 | contig 23477 bp, 19 predicted proteins | sample 101ome_24_FD_145600 | JGI IMG/M metagenome (GOLD analysis project Ga0181574, IMG submission 145600) | Coastal salt marsh microbial communities from the Groves Creek Marsh, Skidaway Island, Georgia - 101410AT metaG (spades assembly) | ecosystem: Environmental > Aquatic > Marine > Intertidal zone... | reverse complement strand
TCGATGGTTCAAAGAATATAACTTCGCCAATGCTGTGTATAACATCGGGATAAACTACCCCTTTTAAACCGGTATTTTTTTCTATTTTTGACGCCTAATCAAAGAAATAGTTATGCGCCATTCCATGAAAGCCGGAGTAGCCTCTGGTCAAGAGGTTCAAGAAATTTTCAAACACGCAAAAGCCAATCAATACGCCATGCCGGCGGTTAATGTCGTTGGCTCAAATACCATCAATACAGTATTAGAAACTGCTCGAGAGGTGAATGCCCCTGTAATCATTCAGTTTTCCAATGGCGGTGCTCAATTCAACGCAGGAAAGGGTCTATCCAATGAAGACCAACGTGCCGCAATCGCCGGTAGCGTCGCAGGGGCTCATCACATTCACGCCTTAGCAGAGGCCTACAATACCCCCGTTATTTTACACACCGACCACTGTGCGAAAAAACTTTTGCCTTGGATTGATGGACTGATTTCGGCCAGTGAGGCACATCATGCCCGAACAGGTCGTACACTGTTCAGCAGTCATATGATCGATCTTTCGGAAGAACCTTTGGAAGAAAATATTGAAATATGTAAAGGCTATTTAGAGCGCATGAGTAAAATCGGCATGACCTTAGAAATTGAATTAGGCATCACTGGTGGCGAAGAAGACGGCGTGGATAATACCGATGTGGACAGTTCAAAACTTTACACTCAACCAGAAGAAGTGGCCTATGCATACGAGCAACTCATGCAAGTGAGCGATCAGTTTACCGTGGCTGCGGCCTTTGGTAATGTTCATGGTGTGTACAAGCCTGGAAACGTAAAACTAACCCCGAAAATTCTGAGAAATTCTCAGACGTACATCCAAGAAAAATTCGGCACAGGGCCTAACCCAATTGATTTTGTCTTCCACGGTGGCAGTGGTTCTACACTGGAAGAAATACGTGAATCAATCGGTTATGGTGTGGTTAAAATGAACATCGATACTGATTTGCAATTTGCCTTTACAGAGGGTATAAGAGATTATATGGTGGGTCAGCACGATTATCTCAAAACTCAAATTGGTAATCCTGAAGGCGCGGATGTACCGAACAAAAAGTACTACGATCCTCGCAAGTGGTTGCGCGAGGGCGAAGCAACCTTCAAAACCAGACTGAAAAAAGCCTTTGAAGATTTAAACAATATAAATACCTTGTAATCCTAAAGCGATACTATGGCCTGGTTCAAACGTACCACTAAAGGGATTCAAACCCCGACAGAGCAAAAAAAAGATGTCCCAAAAGGGCTTTGGTATAAATCCCCAACAGGAAAAATTGTCGATGCGGAAGAATTAGAAAAAAACTTCTATGTCAGCCCTGAGGACGGTTATCACGTCAGAATTGGCAGTAAGGAATATTTCGAAATTCTTTTCGATGACAATAAATACAAGGAATTGGATAAAAATCTGCATTCCAAGGACCCGTTAAAATTTGAGGATACCAAAAAATACACGGATCGCCTAAAAGACGCCCAGAATAAAACTAAACTAAAGGACGCCGTGCGGTGTGCCATTGGACGATCCATGGGTGAAGATCTGGTGGTCGCTTGTATGGATTTTCGTTTTATTGGGGGTTCCATGGGTAGTGTTGTGGGTGAAAAAATCGCCAGAGCGGCAAATCACGCTTTAAAAACCAAAACGCCACTTTTGATCATCTCTAAAAGTGGTGGTGCGCGTATGATGGAGGCAGCCTTGTCCCTGATGCAATTGGCCAAAACAAGTGCCAAACTCGCTCAACTGGCTCAGGCTAAAATTCCATACATTTCACTGTGTACAGACCCGACTACTGGGGGAACCACAGCATCCTTTGCGATGCTGGGAGACATCAACATCAGTGAGCCCGGAGCCTTAATTGGATTTGCCGGACCGCGTGTAGTTCGCGACACCACTGGAAAAGAACTCCCCGAAGGATTTCAAACGGCCGAATTTTTATTAGAACATGGGTTTTTAGATTTCATTTCTCATCGAAAGGACTTAAAAAAGAACATCAATCTTTACCTGGATTTAATTCAGAACAAACCTGTTCGCCAAGTCGAATCAGCCTAGTTCGCGGCAGTTTATTCCACTAAATTAAGAGGAGCATTTAGACCCTAGACCACTTTTGGTCCCTAGTCTAAGTTAATGGTGAATTCTATGCCATTGATGGTCAATATGGCCACTGAATCACAGGTTCCATCCCCGTAGTCCAGGGTTCCCGAAAGGTTATTCTGGGTAACTGCCATTATGCCCGAAACAAAGTAATCACACAAGGCAATACCACGAACAAGCGGTGTTGAAACATCCACCACCCCGACGCGTTGAAAACCAGTGCTTAGGCTGGTTTCCCAATCACCCCAGATGTTATAAACATTGTCAATCCAAGTTCCTGAACCGACACCGGCCACCCATTCTGAATAGCGCGTCCCGACACGAGTGGCGGTCACATCACTCCCACTAAAAGCCACCGTAACGTTCTCGCTTAAACTTGACTGAGGGTTGCCATTGGCATTTTCACTTTCGCGTATGATCAATCCCCCACCACTGATCTGATGACCATTAAAAACAAAATTTTGGTAGACATAATCGATGGTTCTCAATCCTCCTACGCGGGGACCATATTCTAAAACGATTTGCCCAGAAACCTCTGGGCCACTTAACAATTGACAAGAAGGGCCAAAATCGACCACTAAGGTCACCGCCGTACCATCAACCGCGACATCAAAGGTCGGGCATGAGGTCCCAAAAATTGAATTGGGCCGACGATTCGGTTCTTCAATGTAGTTGTAACCGCTCTCTACAATATGCTGAGTGGCTTCAACTATACCGTCCGCTCTGGCCGATAGGGCCCAGTCACTCACAGAGACCTCCAAATCAGGAGTGCTGTCGTCATTGCCTGAACAGGAGGTGAGCATGGCGCTGAAGGCGAACATGGAAATGAATAAAAAGGTCAAGGGTTGGCTTGTGTACTTCATTGGGTTCGATTTTTGCGAAAAATTTTGTCCATCCGCCTCGATTAAGGCGTAGAAACAAGCTCACGCAGGATTTTATCACAATTATAAAGATAAAAATGATTGAATTTCGTATTTTCGCCGCTCGATAATCACAAGGTTATCAACATACATAAAAATCATTTAAATAATATTGGCATGTATTTATCATCTGAAAAAAAACAAGAAATTTTTAAAAAACACGGCAAAAGTGCTACTGATACTGGTACTGCCGAGGGTCAAATCGCGTTATTTACCTACCGCATTGATCACCTGACCCAACACCTAAAACGCAACCACAAGGACTTTAACACTGAGCGCTCTCTAGTGAAAATGGTCGGTAAAAGACGATCACTTTTAGACTATTTGATGAAAAAAGACATCATGCGCTACAGAGCAATTGTAAAAGAACTCGGATTGCGTAAATAAAAACACAAAAGGGGTGCCGTTGGTGTCCCTTTTGCTTTTGCGGCATGATCCATCACTTAGGACGCGTCGCAAAAATGCTTAAAAAGCTGTATTGAGTTTTTCATTGGTCCGACACAACACCACAACAACACAACTTTTGACCGAAAATCGGTCAGAGACCAAATAAAAGCACCCTGAGTGGTGCAAAAATGAAAAACAAATGATACCTAAAGTATTTAAAGAGGTTATTGACCTTGGGGATGGTCGCCAGATCACCCTAGAAACCGGAAAACTAGCCAAACAAGCCCACGGCTCTGTGGTAGTTCAATCCGGAAATTGTATGTTACTGTGTACCGTGGTTTCTAACTACCAGCAGAGTGATGTAGACTTTTTACCTTTGACTGTAGACTACCGCGAAAAATTTGCTGCTTCAGGACGATATCCTGGTGGTTTCTTTAAGCGTGAAGCCCGACCAAGTGACGGCGAGGTACTGACCATGCGTCTTGTAGACCGAGTTCTACGTCCACTTTTCCCTAAAGATTATCACGCGGAAACACAAGTCATGATTCAACTCATGTCTCACGACGAAAATGTTATGCCTGATGCAATGGCAGGATTGGCAGCCTCTGCAGCCATTCAACTTTCTGACTTTCCATTTGAATGCGCCATTTCTGAAGTCCGCGTTGGACGGATCAATGGAGAATTTATCATCAACCCCTCACGCGCCCAACTCGAAGAGAGCGACATCGATATGGTGATCGGTGCCTCAGAAGATTCGGTCATGATGGTTGAAGGCGAGATGAAAGAAATTTCCGAGGAAGAAATGACCCAGGCCATTAAAGCCGCACATGAAGCCATTAAAGTTCAGTGTGCCGCTCAAGTTCGTTTGGCTGAGGCCTTTGGGAAGAAAGCCACCCGTGAATATGCCCCGGAGAGAGAAGATGAAGCTTTGGCCAAAAAAATCCACGACATGGTTTACGATAAGGTCTACCAAGTTGCAAAATCTGGATCAAGCAAAAAAGAACGTAGCTCAGCCTTTGGAGAAATCAAAGAAGCAGTCAAAGCGAGTTTTAGCGAGGAAGAATTAGAGGACTATGGCGCAATGGTGTCCAAGTATTACAATAAAGCCGAAAAAGAGGCCGTACGTGATTTGACCCTGAACGAAGGCCTGCGATTGGATGGTCGTAAGACCACCGAAATTCGTCCCATTTGGTGTGAGGTCAATTACTTGCCCTCTACCCATGGCTCAGCGGTTTTCACCCGTGGTGAAACCCAAGCACTTGCTACGGTAACATTGGGAACTTCAAGGGAGGCCAATCAAATCGATATGCCCTCTTTTGAAGGAGAAGAAACCTTTTATTTACACTACAATTTTCCACCATTTTCAACGGGTGAAGCGCGACCGATTCGCGGGACTTCAAGACGTGAAATTGGACACGGTAACCTGGCTCAACGCGCGCTTAAAGGTATGATTCCTGAGGATTGTCCTTATACAGTTCGCGTTGTATCTGAAGTTTTGGAAAGTAATGGTAGTTCTTCTATGGCTACTGTATGTAGTGGAACCATGGCCATAATGGATGCCGGGGTACAAATGAAAAAACCCGTTTCTGGAATTGCCATGGGACTTATCTCTGGTGATGACGGGAAATATGCAGTTCTATCAGACATCCTTGGAGATGAAGATCACTTGGGCGACATGGACTTTAAAGTCACTGGTACAGCCGATGGAATCACTGCCTGTCAGATGGACATTAAAGTTAAAGGCTTGTCCTACGAAATTTTAGTGAACGCACTAAATCAGGCACGTGACGGTCGCTTGCACATCTTAGAAAAGCTGGTCAGCACCATTGCTGAGCCAAATGCAGAGGTCAAGTCACACGCACCAAAAATGGTGACCACAACCATTCCTAATGAGTACATCGGTGCTTTGATCGGTCCTGGAGGGAAAGTGATCCAAGAACTACAAAAAACAACTAAAACCACTATCGTGATCAATGAAGATCCGGTAACCGAAGAGGGTATTGTTGAAATTTTAGGGACGGATCAGGACGGAATCGACGCGGTCTTGGCCAAAATCGATTCTTTGACCTTCAAGCCTGAAGTAGGCAGCGTATACGAAGTCAAGGTGATCAAAATTTTAGATTTTGGTGCTGTTGTGGAGTACAACGAGGCTCCTGGCAACGAAACCCTCCTTCACGTCTCAGAACTCGATTGGAAACGTACTGAAAACGTGACTGATGTGGTGAACATGGGTGACGTATTTGACGTCAAGTACATGGGTGTCGATCCTCGAACTAAAAAGGATAAAGTATCCAGAAAGATTCTTTTGCCAAAACCCGAGGGATATGTTGAGCGCCCGCCGCGCAATGACCGTCGTTCTGGAGGTCGAGGAAGAGATCATCGAGGTGGACGTGATAATCGCGGTAACCGAGACAATCGTCCACGTCGCGACAATCAATCGGATCGCAACAACAGCGAGGATTAAATTCCGAGCCATAGACATAAGCTATGTCCTAGCCCTGCCCTTGCGGCAGGGCTTTTTTTTAGTTTAAGAGCTTTTAGTTTAAGAGCCTAAGATCATTGGGGTACTGAATAACTTTAAAAAAAATAAGGCCCCTTTGTAACAAATTCTAGATCCCTGCGTATAACACAGTACATGATTCCTTTTAAACCTCATTTCCAAAGACACTCATGAGACAGTTAAAGATTACCAAGCAGGTCACCAACAGAGAGACCGCATCATTAGACAAATACCTTCAAGAAATCGGTAAAGTTGACCTGATCACTGCCGATGAAGAGGTGGAATTGGCCCAGCGCATTAAAGCTGGTGACCAAAGAGCATTAGAAAAATTGACTAAAGCGAACTTGCGATTTGTTGTCTCTGTGGCCAAACAATACCAGAATCAAGGCTTGACCCTCCCCGACTTAATCAATGAGGGAAATTTAGGATTGATCAAAGCCGCGCAAAGATTTGACGAAACCAGAGGATTTAAATTCATCTCCTATGCCGTTTGGTGGATTCGTCAGTCAATTTTACAGGCATTGGCCGAGCAATCACGTATCGTACGTTTGCCACTCAACAAGATTGGGAGCATCAATAAAATCAATAAGACCTACGCCTTTTTAGAGCAAGCTCATGAGCGTCCCCCATCGGCCGAAGAAATTGCCAAAGAGCTGGACATGACCATCAATGATGTGAAGGAATCCATGAAAAATTCAGGTCGACACGTGTCCATGGATGCACCACTGGTCGAGGGTGAAGATTCCAATCTTTACGATGTTTTGCGCAGTGGCGAGTCACCAAATCCAGACCGTACGCTTTTGCACGAGTCCTTGAGAACTGAAATAGAGCGCGCTTTGGAAACCCTGACCCCAAGAGAGGCCGATGTAATTCGACTTTATTTTGGCTTGGGCAATCAACACCCCATGACTTTAGAAGAAATCGGTGAGACCTTTGACCTGACGCGCGAACGCGTAAGACAGATCAAGGAAAAAGCCATCCGCCGATTAAAACACACCTCTAGAAGTAAAATATTAAAAACCTATTTGGGATAAGGCCCAAAACTGTTGCGAACAGCAGTGAACGTTCAAACGGCTTAGGCTGTTTGTTTTGATTGATGAGAACCTCTGGGACATTCCCAGAGGTTTTTTTTATGGCCATAGCAGTTGATTTTGTACTTTTGACAAAACTTTTCCTATGGCACAAACCCTTCTAGCTCCTTCAGTTTTAGCGGCTGATTTCGCCAACCTTCAGCGCGATGTCACCATGGTCAATAAAAGTCAAGCCGATTGGTTTCACATTGACATTATGGACGGGGTTTTTGTCCCGAACATCAGCTTTGGGATGCCCGTACTCAAAGCCATTGGAACCCACGCAGAAAAACCATTGGACGTCCATTTAATGATTGTCGATCCAGATCGATACATCAAAACCTTTGCCGATCTCGGTGCTGCAGTACTTACGGTACATTATGAGGCCTGTACTCACCTACACCGAAGCCTCCAGGCCATCAAACAACATGGGATGAAGGCAGGTGTGGCCTTGAATCCACATACTCCTGTGGAACTGTTACAAGATGTATTGGGCGATTTAGATTTAGTTTGTCTTATGAGTGTCAATCCAGGTTTTGGCGGTCAAAAATTTATAGAGCAGACCTATGACAAGGTCCGTCGTTTGGCCAACATGCGTGAGCAAAGTCAAAGTGACTTTTTGATTGAGATCGACGGTGGGGTCACCAGCGACAACGCTGCAGCCTTGAAGGAAGCCGGTGCAGACGTCTTGGTGGCTGGCAGCTTCGTATTTAGATCACAAGACCCAACCCAAACCATAGCATCACTCAAGGACTTGACCCGATAATATGCCCCAAAGTACACCCGACAAAAAAGATGTTTTAATTGTTGGGGGCGGCCCTATTGGCCTGGCCTGCGGATTGGCCTGTCAAAAACACAATTTGAGTTTTTCCATCATCGAAAAGGGTGTTTTGGTAAATTCCATTTACCATTACCCAAGGAATATGCGATTTTTTTCGACCTCGGATAAATTAGAAATCGGGGGCATCCCATTTATCAGCGCTCAACCCAAACCAAATCGTGATGAGGCCTTGGCCTATTACGGACGTATTGGACTCATGCTCAAGGATCAGCTCTATCTCTATGAACACGTCCGCTCAATCAGTGGAGAGGACAAGAACTACTGCATTACAACGGACAAGACGGAGCATTTTGGTCGTAAAATCATCATTGCGACTGGATTCTACGATTTACCTAAAATGTTGGACGTACCCGGAGAGTCATTGGACAAGGTCAGTCACTATTTCAGCGAAGGCCACCCGTACGCCTTCAAAAAAACAATCGTGGTCGGTGCCAGTAATTCTGCTGTCGATGCGGCTTTAGAGATCTATCGAAAAGGCGGCGCAGTGACCATGGTCGTGCGTGGACCTTCTATAGGCGACCGAGTGAAATACTGGGTAAAGCCCGACATTGAAAACCGCATCGCAGAGGGAAGCATCAAAGCCCATTTTAACAGTGAAATTGAACGCATCTCTCAAGACACGGTGTTGGTAAACACTCCGGATGGGCCGGTAACTATCGAAAACGACTTTGTCCTGGCATTGACTGGATACCGTCCAAATTTAAAGTTCTTAACTGACATGGGCGTGAACTTTCAAGATGGTGAAACCCAAAAACCAGAATACAATGCAGAGACTATGGAAACCAATTGTCCTGGGCTTTATCTCGCTGGGGTGATCTGCGGGGGTACCCAAACTCATTTGTGGTTTATCGAAAATTCTCGAATCCACGCCGATCAAATTATTCATGACATTTTAGGAGATTAGTCCCCAAATTTTTTCTGGTCCTTTTCGTATATTCGCGGCTCAAAACTCAATTGAGTCATGCTACAAGAACAGATTACAACGGCCCTGAAAACAGCGATGAAAGCTAAAGATACTTTGGCTTTAGAGGCCTTACGTGCTGTAAAATCTGAATTGTTATTGCTTCAAACCTCAGGACAACAGAAAGATGTCTCCGAACAAGAGCTGCTTAAAGTCCTCCAAAAACTGGTAAAGCAACGCAAAGACAGCGCTGCCATATTTAGCGAACAAGGGCGAAGTGACCTGGCTGAGCCAGAACTTGCTCAAGCTAAAATCATTAGCCAGTTTTTACCTGCGGCCATGAGCGACCAAGAAATAGAGGCGCTTATTGATCGTATACTGGAAGAAACAGGTGCCCGTTCTATGGCAGATATGGGACGCGTCATGGGGATGGCCAATAAAGCAGCGGCAGGACGTGCCCAAAGTGCTGTTTTGGCGCAAAAGATCAAAGCAAAACTGACTCAACAATAATGGCCCAGTAGTTCAACTGGATAGAATATCAGATTTCGGCTCTGAGGGTTGGGGGTTCGAATCCTCCCTGGGTCACATCAAGCACAAAACCACGCCAAAGGCGTGGTTGTTTGTTTTTCGAAGCAAACACAAACCGAAGGTTATGGGTTTTGCGTAGTAAAATGAATGACCTGAGCCTTAGCTCGTGGTTTTGTATTTGCAGTATTGAGCTTACTGAGGATCATCTCTGATAATCCAATGGGTCACATCAAGCACAAAAAAAGCAAGCGATAGTCGCTTGCTTTTTTATGCCTACACGGTCCGTGACAGCGCATTAATCAACATTGTCGTGCAGGAAACTGTTGTTTGATCTCAAATCCAATTCGTCATCGTCTAAATTAACTGTTGTTCGAGAAATTTGCTCCTCATGGACGTCACTGGTATCCTCTAATTCTATGCCCATCCTTTTGTAGGCCGGCTGACGCTCTATCTCATCAATTTTGGCGGCGCTATTGCGGAATTTATAGTTGAACTCCTTCATTTTGCGTTTTCGCTCCTCGGCCCGTTCGCGCAAAAGCTGAGCAATCGGCGTGTTCAGTGGGTCCATAGATTCAGGACTTTCTGCAGGTGTTTTTTCTGGCTGAGTTTTGGTTTTAAGGGTCATTTCCTCTTCAACCGCAGGCGATTCTTCAAGAGCGACCTCAGGCTGCTCCTGAGCAATAAATTCATCGTCCAATACATGCCTTATGGGGGTTTGCTCTGCAGCAATTTGCGGCTCTGCCGGGGATAAGTCCAATGCATCCGACTCCTCTGCCTCGATCTCATCAGCCACCCCAGATTCAGCTTCCACCTCTTCAACCTCTACTTCCAAGTTCATAATGTGATCCGATGACTGTTGATTGATGGGCAGATCGAACATCAACATTTGATCCTGTGGGTCATGGGCTGACATTTGGACACTCGTTTCGAGAGTCTCTTCATTGACTTGCTCATCAACACTGACAATCTCAAAATCATGGACTTCAATTTCATTGACACTCACTTGTTGAAACTCAGCGAGATAATTAATGTCAACGACCTCTGCGGTAACATTAATGTTGCGAATCAATTCAGTGGTCTCTATATAATCCTCAAAGGGCTCATTCAAAAGTTCGGGCCCATCCTGTCCCTCAGCTTCAACAAGAGTCGACTCATAGGCGGGCTCAACTTCCTCCTCCTCAAACAAGGTGTGTCGAATGACCGGTCCTTGATCAGCATCCGCTTGGTCGATGGATTCTATCTGAGCGTGATTTGTCGGACCAGTATTGATGGGCTCTTTGGGTAGGTGCCCCTGAGGCATATCCTCTGTACTGAGTTCCACGGCCGCCCTTTGCTCCTCTTCAAGGGTATGAATAATTCGTTTGGCTTCTGTATGCACAATATGGTTCTGTTGCTCGGGATCAAAACCTGTGGCAATCACCGTAATTGAAATAGCGCCCTCGAGAGACTGATCTTCACCTACCCCCATAATTATGTTGGCACTGTGCCCAGCCTCCTCTTGTATGTAATCACTGATTTCCCCTATTTCGTCAATGGTGATTTCTTCGGTGCCACTGACAATGAGCAATAAGACATTTTTGGCTCCTTTGATCTTATTGTCGTTCAAAAGGGGTGAGTCCAGCGCCTTTGATATGGCATCTTTTGCACGGTTAGAACCGATGGCGTTGGCGCTTCCCATGATGGCGGTTCCACTGTTAGCCAATACGGTTTTGGCGTCTCTTAAGTCAATATTTTGTGTGTAGTGATGGGTGATCACCTCAGCGATACCACGGGCTGCAGTTGCTAAAACTTCATCGGCTTTTGAAAATCCAGCTTTGAAACCTAAATTACCATATACTTCACGCAGCTTATTGTTGTTTACGACAATAAGCGAATCCACATTCTTTCTAAGATTTTCAATTCCAATTTGGGCTTGATCGTTACGCAATTTACCCTCAAACTGAAAAGGCATGGTAACGATCCCTACGGTTAAGATGTCTAATTCTCGAGCCATTTGGGCAATGATTGGGGCTGCTCCGGTACCCGTACCTCCCCCCATACCTGCGGTGATAAAAATCATTTTTGTGTTTGTGGCGAGCATGGCCCGAATTTCCTCTACTGATTCGACAGCAGCCTGTTCACCGATCTTCGGGTTCGCTCCAGCACCGAGCCCTTCGGTCAAAGTGACGCCCAGCTGAATTTTCACCGGCACCGTACTGTTTTCGAGCGCCTGAGCATCCGTATTACAAATCACGAAATCAACCCCCTTTATGCCTTGGCTAAACATGTGATTAATGGCATTACTCCCACCACCACCAACACCGATGACTTTTATCACATTAGATTGATTTTTGGGCAGGTCGAATGAAATATTACCAAATTCTTGATGACTCATAAAGGTTGTTCTTTATTCAATGATTATTCTGCGTTATCTAAAAATTCCTTGAACTTATCGGCCCATTTGTCAAAAAATCCTCTTTGATTGACTGAATCTTGGGCCTCCGTTTCAGCACTTACTTCTTCATTCTCTTGATCTGAACTCGTAAAGTCTAAATCTTCATCGATTTCTTTTGGCCTAGCTGAGGCGTGTGTTCTGTTTTTTTTATTCAGATTGGTCAAAACCAATCCCACGGCAGTCGCGTACATCGGACTCGTGGTTTCACTATCGCTATCCCCCGCTAAATGTTCATTGGGATAGCCAATGCGTGTATCCATTCCCGTGATGTACTCGACCAATTGCTTTAAATGACGCAGTTGTGATCCTCCACCAGTAAGGACAATTCCCGCAATTAATTTTTTCTTCTGTTCCTCATGACCGTAATTCCTGATTTCGAGGTATACCTGCTCGATGATTTCAACCACACGGGCATGAATGACTTTCGATAAATTTTTGAGACTGATCTCTTTGGGATCTCGACCGCGCAATCCGGGAATTGACACAATTTCGTTGTCTTTATTTTCACCGGGCCATGCCGAACCAAATTTAATTTTGAGCAATTCGGCCTGTTTTTCGATGATTGAACAGCCTTCCTTAATGTCCTCAGTAATCACATTACCCCCAAAAGGTATAACCGCGGTATGACGAATGATGCCATCCTTAAAAATGGCCAAATCCGTGGTTCCCCCACCAATGTCAATAAGCGCAACACCAGCCTCTTTTTCCTCCTGACTCAATACAGCATTGGATGAGGCCAGAGGTTCTAGGGTGATGCCCGATAAATCGAGCCCGGCACTTTTGACACATCGACCAATATTGCGGATGGAGGAAACTTGACCTACCACCACATGGAAATTGGCCTCAAGACGACCTCCATACATTCCAATGGGTTCTTTGATTTCAGCCTGACCATCGACCTTAAAATCCTGGGGCAAAACATGGATAATTTCCTCTCCAGGAAGCATGACCAACTTATGAACTTGGTTACACAATCGATCAATGTCGTCGTCGTGAATCACTTCGTCACTGTTGGCACGGGTAATGTAATCGCTGTGCTGCAGACTGCGAATATGCTGGCCGGCAATGCCCACAACAACATCACTGATGGACATCCCCGAACTGCTTTCTGCATCTTGAACGGCTTGTTGAATCGACTGAATGGTTTGGGTAATGTTATTGACCACACCGCGATGGACGCCCAGGCTTTTGGACTTACCAATGCCCAAAATTTCCATTTTACCAAATTCATTTTTGCGACCGATCATGGCCACAATCTTTGTGGTTCCAATATCCAGACCTACGGCTATGTTCTCGTGTCCCATAATTTTATTCGGTGGCCACCACCTGGTTGTTAAATCTCAAATCAATTTTTTTGTACTTCATTTGCTCTGAATCCCCTTCCATACTTTGATAAAAAGCCTTAAAATTTCTCAGCTTCCTTGTTAAATCGGTCGACGGGCCCAAACACAAAAAATAATTTTCATGGCGTAATCTCAGCTCGAATGTTCCATCTTCCTTTACGGCAACCTCCGTAATCCTAGGACCAAAAAAATCATCATCTCTCAGGGTCAACAATACTTTTTTCAAGGCCTCTAAATGCGACAAAACTGGACCAGTGACTATTGGCACTCGTGCAGTGTAACGATTTGAAAGTGGCATTGGTTGTCCCTGTTCATCGATGTAAAAACCAGCTTCCGATAAGACGCGACCGATGGGTCGTTTTGTCTTAATTTTCGCCCCAATATTTCCATCGATTGAGATAAAAACCTGAGCCTGATACACCATAGGATGCTGCGTCAACCGGGCTTCCATCTCTTTCAAAGCTAAAGTTTCTTTAAGGATGCTCGCAAGACTGTCGTCATTTTGTATTAACAATTTATTAACCGAATCAATGGCCATAAACGGCTGTGAATTCTCGACAAAACGCACCTCGAGATTTCTTGTACTTCTGGCGTGATTTCGTTGATAGGAAAAGGCCATTAGAAAAAACAAAAAGGCCGATATCAAAATCATTTTAACCAAAAACCAATTGACTTTCATGCGCTCAATTTTAATTTAATTTCTTCGAGATATGTCCCAATATCTCCAGCTCCTGCCATGATGTATACATTTGCCTTCTCTACAATAAAAGTCTCAATTGCTTTTGATGCGCTTAAAGAAATCACCCTATCCGTCGCGCATATTTCTGCCAACCAATCGCTGTTTATCCCGGTCAAAGGCAATTCCCGTGCTGGATAAATCGGCATGAGTATGACCCGATCAAATTGTTTTAAAACTCGCGCAAAATCGGCGCCAAAATCTCGTGTACGACTAAACAAATGGGGTTGAAAGAGCAAGACATGATTTTGATCCGGATAAAATTCTCTGACCCCTTGTAGTAAGGCCAATAATTCTGTCGGGTGGTGCGCATAATCATCAATCAGCACGCCATCCAGACTCAATTCATGTTGATTAAACCGTCTTTGGATGCCTTTAAAATTGCCCAGGGCCTGTCTTATGGTGATTTGTGGTACCCCGTAAACGCGAGCCATAGCAATCGCCATGATGGTATTACTCAAATTGTGTCGCCCAGGCATAGGTCCAATAAGGTCATTCCAGAGCTCCGAACCAAAGTTCAAATCAAATCGATAAGCCCCGTTTTTCACGCGTATGTTTTCTGCACATATTTGAGCATCTGACGAAAAACCAACACTTACTCCACTTAATTTCAAGCCTTCTCGGATGAACAGATGACTCGGTTTTATGTCTTTGACAAAAATCTCGAAGGCCTCATTAAACGAATCGGCATCTTGGTAGACGTCCAAATGATCAGGATCCATGCTTGTAATGCACGCGATATCGGCGTTAATCCAATGGAATGAGCGGTCAAATTCATCCGCCTCAACCACGGTAAAATCAAGTGGCTCTCCTTGATCAAGTCGTTCTTTAATCCCTTTGCCAGCGATTAAATTAGTTTGGTAATTTTGAGCCACACCACCCATAAAACCAATGCCGTGATCACCTGACTCGACTGTGATGTGCGCCAATAAACTCGAAGTAGTCGTTTTGCCGTGAGTTCCTGCCACAGCAAGAGTTTTTTTGGCCTGGGCACTTATTACACCCAATAACTCCGCTCGCTTGATCATCTGAACATCACTGGATTTGGCTCGAAGTATCCATGGGTCATCTGAGGCTAAAGCCGGCGTCCAAATGACTAAAATTTCTTCATTGGGTTCAGCTTCAAACCACGAGGGGACTGGGGTGACTGAGTGCACAATCTCTGCGCCAAGCGCTTCCAGAGATTGAGTAATTTCAGATCGCAAACGGTCATAACCTTTAACCTCCTTACCGCAGAGCAACAGATAACGAGCCAAGGCACTCATCCCAATACCGCCAATTCCTAAAAAGATAAAGGCCTTCTGGTTATGATATGACTGCGGATTGATCATGGGGTCAGTTTTTGTATTTCATCGACAATCTCTCGTGTGGCTCCCTCTCGAGCCATTCCCTTTATGGCCTTTGACAGAGAAGCCCTCATCTGCGCATCCTCTAAAAGCCTCATAAAATGGGTTTTAAAATCTCGATCCAATTGGGGCTCTTGAATCATAATGGCGGCCCCTTGATCAACCAAAGCTTGGGCATTTTTGACCTGGTGATTTTCCGCCACGTTTGGTGAGGGAATAAACAGCACTGGCTTGCCCACTAAAGCCAACTCTGAAACACTAAGCGCGCCAGATCGAGATATAATAAGGTCGGCAGCTGCATAGGCCTTGGCCATGTGCTCAATAAAGGCCATTACCTTGACTCTGGGCGTTGAGTAAGCCTTGTAGGTCTCATAATAATGGGTCCCACACTGCCAGATTAGCTTTAAATTTTGAGTTTCAAAAAAATCGAGCTGAGTGGTGACTAATTCATTGATTCTACGAGCACCCAAACTGCCCCCTAAGACCAAAAGCGTCATGTCCTTGTTGTGCGTTAAACCCATATCCGAAGAAGCTTTCCCTCGATCAGGCTCATGACTGATTAAATCTTGACGAACTGGATTTCCAGTAAGCACCAATTTTTCTGCCGGAAAAAACTGCTCCATGCCGTGATACGCAACACATATTTTAGAGGCCTTAGCGGACAACAGCTTATTGGTCATTCCAGCATAACTGTTTTGCTCCTGAATCAAGGTGGGAATTCCAAGCATTCCAGCCACGCGGAGCAAGGGACCACTGGCAAATCCACCAGTGCCCACGACAACATGGGGTTTAAACCATTTAATCCAGTAAAATGACTGCAAGAGACTGACCATGAGTTTTAAGGGTACCCACAGATTTTTTAGGGTAAGACGCCTTTGAAAACCAGCAATCCATAGGCCCTTAATGACAAACCCTGCCTTTGGCACTTTTTGCATCTCCATGCGATCTTGAGCGCCGACAAACAGAATTTCGGCCTCAGGTTTTCGCCGACGGATTTCCTGAGCTATCGCAATGGCCGGATAAATATGCCCTCCAGTACCACCGCCCGATATGATGTATCTACAAGGTCTCACTTAACAGATCTAAAGGGTTTGAATGCGTTGATTTTTTTGGTTGACTGGCAGAATCGCGATGGGCACTTACACTTAAAATGGCTCCTAATGCCAGACACGTCGTCCATATCGAGGTCCCACCGCTACTGATCAGGGGGAGCGTTTGACCAGTGACCGGCAAGAGCGATACCGCGACACCCATATTGACAAAAGCCTGAAACAATAGAGGAACCCCTAGACCCACAACCAGCAGTCGTGCAAAATAATCTTGAGTTTTATAAACCAAAATGACCAATCGAAAAAGTAAAAACAAATACAGAAACATCAGAACTAATCCACCCGCCAGTCCAAATTCCTCAACGATAATGGCATAGATAAAATCAGAACTCGATTGAGGCAAGAAGTTCTTCTGTATGCTTTTGCCCGGACCCAACCCCATCATGCCTCCTGTGGCGATGGCTATATTGGCTTGAGTGATTTGGTAATCCTTTTCTTTGGCATCCAAATCCTCTTTAAAAAAGCTCTCAATACGACTGGTCCAAGTATCCACACGATTCGGAAATAGGTCTGGAAATGCTTTAGCCGTAAGTATGAATAAAGTCAATGCCAAAAGGCCCAATCCCAAAACAGAAGCAATATATTTTACGGGGTGACCAGCGACGAAAACCAACATTACAACCATACCAAAAATGAGCAAGGCAGTCGATAAATTTGCTGGCAGAATCAATCCAACCACTACAAATACGGGCGCCCATAACGGCCATATGGTTTGTTTAAAACTTATCTGAGTTTCTTTGATGCGTGCCATATAACGAGCCACATAAATCAATAAGACCACCGAGGCCAGAGATGAAGTTTGAAAGGTCACACCCACCACGGGAACTTTGATCCACCGCGCTGCATTGGCACCGGCAATGGTCGTGCCTTGAGCCATGGTCAATACCAATAAAATCATGACAATGGGCAAGGCAATCATAGAAAGCCCTTTAAAATAGTGGTAAGGAACCCGGTGTACGCCATATAAAATCACAAAACCTAGGCCCAAATGAGCCAAATGTTTAATCAAAAATTGAAGGGTATTTCCATCGCCATATAAATAGGCCAAATTGCTACTGGCGCTATAAACAGGCATGAATGAAAACAAGGCCAAAAGAGCAATGATGGCCCATATGGCACGGTCTCCTTTTATATTTTTGATTAAATATTGCATCTCTAATTACAATTGACGAACGGCCGTTTTGAACTGACGACCACGATCCTCATAATTTTTAAATAAATCAAAACTGGCGCAGGCTGGTGACAGTAACACCGTGTCGCCGCGCTCGGCCAATCGATAGGCGACTTGGACCGCATCCTCCATGGCTTGGGTTTCAACCAACATGTCTACCACAGACCCAAAACATTGTATGATCTTGTCGTTGTCTGAACCCAAACATATGATGGCTTTGACCTTTTCGTTCACCAAGGGCAATAATTCCTCGTATTGGTTGCCTTTGTCTTGCCCCCCTACAATCCAAACCGTAGGGCTCTGCATGCTGTCTAAGGCATAATAGACCGCATTAACATTGGTGGCCTTGGAATCATTGATGTAGGCCACATTGTTAATTTTAAGGACAAATTCCAAACGGTGTTCAACAGATTGAAAGTGTTCCAAAGACTGTCTAATTGTCTCTTTGCGAATGTTCAACAAAGCGCCGACAGTAGCAGCGGCCATGGCATTTTTTTGATTGTGCATGCCCTGGACTGTAAGATTAAGTGTTGGCATAGTTATGGATTTTTGTGGTGTATTGATGACTAAGGTGTCGCGGTCGATAAAACTGCCCTGAGCCAAATTGGTTTTTGTGGTGTAAGGCATTAAACTTGATTTCATGGGGGTGTTGGGCACACGAGCACCCAGAACTGGATCATCAGCATCATAGATCAAAAAGTCTTCTTGGCGTTGACTTTTTGTGATGCTCATTTTTGAAGCGATATAGGCCTCAAACTGATGGTTGTAACGATCCAAATGATCTGGAGTAATGTTCGTAATCACAGCGATGTGTGGCTGAAATTGAACGGTGCCATCGAGTTGAAAACTACTGACCTCTAAAACGTAGTAATCTGGTTCTTGACCCATCACTTGAGCGGCAAAACTCTTGCCGATGTTACCCCCCAATCCTGCAGATAGACCTGCGTCGACCAACAATTGATGAATCATGGAGGTGGTGGTGGTTTTACCATTACTCCCGGTAATGGCGATGATGGGTTTTTGAGTAAAGCGGAATCCCCATTCGATTTCCGATATAACCTCGACGCCGTGATTCAAGAGAGAGACAATCACTGGAGCCGTGTCTGGAATGCCCGGACTTTTTACAGCGATGTCCGCGTGATTCAATCGAGATAAGGTATGCCCGCCCTCCTCAAATTCGATTTGTTCACGATTAAAGATCACACGGGTGGCTTCAGTAAGTTCCCCTAGCTCAGAAACAAAGACCTCGTAACCTTTGGCCTTTCCCAAAAGAGCCGCACCACATCCGCTTTCTCCTGCACCTAATATGACGAGTTTTCCTGCCGACATTAGCGAATTTTTAAGGTGACTATGGTGATGACTGCCAAAACAATCCCCACGATCCAAAATCGAGTGACGATTTTACTCTCGTGATAACCCTTGACTTGATAATGATGGTGTAAAGGCGCCATTTTAAACAGCCGTCGGCCCTCACCAGTCTTTTTTCTAGTATACTTAAACCAGCCCACCTGGAGTACCACGGATAGGTTCTCCATTAAAAAGATACCGCACAAAATGGGTATCAGCCATTCTTTGCGAATGGCGATGGCAATTACAGCAATGATGCCTCCAATGGTCAAACTCCCGGTATCCCCCATAAAGACCTGAGCAGGATAAGCGTTGTACCAAAGAAATCCAATTAAGGCTCCCACAAAGGCCATGATGAAAATAGAGAGTTCTCCGATGTTCGGGATGTACATGATGTTGAGATAATCTGAGAAGATGACATTCCCTGAAATCCAAGCAAATATGGCCAGAGTCACCCCGATGATGGCTGAAGTACCCGCAGCGAGTCCATCGATACCGTCTGTTAGGTTGGCGCCATTGGACACTGCAGTGATAATAAAGATGATGATGGGAATAAAAATTAACCATGACAGCGATGCGGCCTTAGGTCCCAACCATCCCAATATTCTCTGGTAATCGATCTCATTATTTTTGACAAAGGGCATGGTGGTGATCAAGGCCTTTTCGGCTGGGTAGAATGCCTTGGAGATGGCCGACACTTCTTGCTGATTGTCTTGAGCTTGTGTGAGGTTTTGGCTCACTGCGTCAGCGGGAATCTGGCGACGCACCGTGACCTCATCGCTCAAATACAGTGTAGCGCCAACAATGATGCCCAAACCGATTTGACCAAAGACCTTAAAACGCCCGGGTAGGCCCTCCTTATCTTGTTTGAACTTCTTAATGTAGTCGTCGATGAAACCAATAATGCCCATCCATATGGTCGTAACCAGCAATAAGATGACATAAATGTTATCCAGTTTGGCAAAGAGCAAGACTGGAATCACGATGGCTAAAATGATGATCAATCCTCCCATAGTCGGGGTGCCTGCCTTTTCTGACTGACCCTCCAAGCCCAATTCACGGATGGTTTCACCCACCTGTTTGTTTCGCAAAAAGTCAATAATTCGACGACCAAAATAGGTAGCGATAAATAAGGAGGTAATCGCAGTCATTGCGGCCCTAAAGGTGATAAACTGAAATAATCCCGCCCCTGGCAGATCATAAGTTTTGTCCAAAAATTCGAAGAGATAATAAAGCATGCTATGGCGTTTGGTCGTTTAAAAATTCACAGACAATTTTGTAATCGTCGAAGTCATGGCGCACCCCAGCGATTTCTTGATAATTTTCGTGTCCCTTTCCGGCGATCAGAATCATGTCTCCGGGTTGGGCCATCTGAACGGCTGTTTTTATCGCCTGTTTGCGGTCCACGATAGAAACAAATTTTTTGAATTCAGCGGGGGGAACCCCTGCTTCCATTTGTGCGATGATGGCCTCGGGGGACTCACTGCGCGGATTGTCAGAGGTAAAAATTACTTTATTGCTCCAATGCGTGGCGACAGCTGCCATTTTAGGGCGTTTTGTAGCATCTCGATCACCACCGCACCCCACTACAGTAGTCAAAATTTCGTTGCCCGTGCGCAAATCATCAATGGTCGACAAGACATTGTCCAGGGCATCTGGGGTGTGGGCGTAATCCACTATGGCCGTCACGCCATTGGCCGCGACGAAATACTCAAATCGGCCAGAAACACTGTTCAGCGTACTGATCTGTTGTAACGCCGCCATGGCATCCATTTCGAGCAACTCGGCACAGGCGTAAATGGCCAATAAATTATAAGCATTAAATCCACCGATGAGTTTAACCCAAACCTCTTGTCCCCCGATTTTAAGGAGTTGACCACTAATTTGCTGTTCCAGTGTTTGCACTTTGAAATCGGCCAAAGATTTTTGGGCGTAGGTAAACGTCCGCGCTTTGGTATTTTGTAGCATAAAGGCCCCATTTTTATCGTCTTGATTGGTCAAGGCAAAGGCCTTTGGGCTCAACTGATCAAAAAATCGCTTTTTGACGTTTCGGTAGGTCTTGAAATCCTTGTGGTAGTCCAGATGATCGTGGGTTAGATTGGTAAAAATCCCACCATCAAAAGCCAAACCAAGCGTACGGTTTTGATCAATGCCATGAGAACTGACCTCCATAAAACAATGTGTCACACCCTGATCCACCATATTTCTGAGCATTCGGTTGATCATCAAAGAGTCCCCAGTGGTATGGGTCGCAGGCAGAACTTGCTTGCCAATTCTATTTTCTACCGTGGAGAGCAATCCCGAGGTAACGCCCAAACTAGAAAACAATTCATACAATAATGTAGCCACTGTTGTTTTGCCATTGGTTCCAGTAACCCCAACCAAAACCAAGGATTGAGAAGGTTGCTCATAAAAATTATCCGCCATGAAGGCCAAAGCAGCAGTGGTGTCGGGGACTTGAACGTAGGTAATGCCATTAATGATCAGTTCCGGAAGCCTTTGACAAATTATGGCGATGGCCCCCTGTTCACAGGCTTGCTTAATGTAATCATGCCCATCAAAAACAGCACCTTCTATGGCGACAAAAACATCGTTGAGCCCTACACGTCGAGAATCAAATTCCAAGCCGCGTACATCGACCACAGTCGAACCCACCACTTGATCGATCGAAACGCGATACAATATGTCTTTGAGCATACTCATGAGCCGATTAAGGTTATGGTGGTGGTTTGTCTTAATGCCGCGCCAGCCTCAGGAATTTGACGGATAATGGGTCCGCTTCCGCGCACTGAAACCGAAACGCCCATATTTTCCAATAGGGCTACGGCATCCATCAGTGGCCAACCAGTCAGGTCAGGTATTTCTTCTGTGTTTTGGGCCATCAAGGCATCAAAGTTGGACTCAGAGGCGGCCAATTCTGGGTCAGATCCTGTAGGTAAAATGACGTGCTCTTTAACCGGACTGTCGGTGTATATCTTTTGAGCAATTCGCTTGAAAACTGGACCAGTAACATCCGCGCCGTAATAGCCCTTTTTTGTGCTCGGTTTGTGAATCACCACGATGCATGAGTATTTTGGCTGATCCGCAGGAAAATAGCCCGCAAATGAGGAGATGTATCGACGATCTTCGTCCCAGTCCTCCATCCAATATTCTGTTCTAGCGGTTCCTGTTTTACCCGCAATAGAAAAATAAGGAGACGACAAGGCTTTTCCGGTGCCTCTCTTGACAATGTTCTTCAAAATATCACGCAACTCGTTAAGGGAGGCCTCAGACATGATTTTAGGGTTCAAGACCTCGGTACCATATTCGTGGATCAATCGATTATCGCTTATGATGCGATCCACAAAGTGGGGCTTGACCATGACCCCATCATTGGCCAAAGCATTGTAAAACGCCAAAATTTGTAAGGGAGTCATCCTTAAATTATAGCCATAGGCCATCGATGGCAAAGCATTTTTACTCCATTTATTTTCACCAGGCCTCGGTATTTCAGGTTTTCCCTCACCGCTAATTGGCAAACCCAATACGGTATCCAAGCGCCATGTCTTGAAGTAATCCAACCAGCGTTCTGGGGTTTCGCTATAGGCCCCATCAATTAAACTGGCCAATCCAATATTCGAAGAAACTTCCAGAGCCCGGGCAGCAGAAATTTTACCATGCCCTTTGGTGTCGGTGATCATCCTACCATAAAAAGCCTTACTTCCGAGTCTTGTATCTACAATTTGTGCCGTGTCGATGGCTTGATCCTCTAAGGCAGCAGCAAAAGCAATGGTTTTAAATGTACTGCCTGGTTCATGACTTTCCCCTACGGCATAGTTCAATTTTTCATAATAGGTTCCCTGATTGGTTCTACCCAGATTAGCCATGGCGCGTACCGCTCCCGTAGCGACCTCCATAACCACGACTGTACCGTGTTCTGCATCATAATGCTCAAGCTGGGCCAACAACGCATGGTGGGCAATGTCCTGAATGTTAATGTCTATGGTAGTAACCACGTCAAATCCATCCCTGGGTTCGAGTTCATTTTCATCAGAAACAGGCTTCCACTGGCCCTTGGCAATTTTTTGCTTGAGTCGATGACCGTCTTGACCTCTGAGGTAAGCATCAAATGCTCCCTCCAGTCCAACCGTGTAACGCATGGAGTCTGTGGTGGTATGATGCCCAACAAGTCGTTCTGCTATTTTTCCAAGAGGGTGTTCTCTGGTGGGCTTTTGCACCACAATCAAACCCCCTTTATTCGGACCCAGATTAAGCAATGGCATATTTTTTACCGCCAAATAATCGGTGTAATTTAAATCTCGTGCCAAAATCTGATAACGCTTGTTCGCCCGGCGAGCTTTTTGCAATACACCCTGGTAATAGGAGGCAGAACGACCGAAATAATCCCCAAGAGATTTGGCCAATTGAGGCATCAAAATTTCAAAATTCGAGGCACTGACCGTTTTGGCGTCAAAGCGAATGTCATATCGAGACACAGAGGTAGCCAACAGACTTCCATCTTGAGCGTAAATATTGCCCCGATTTGCCTTAATTGGAATGTTCTGTGTCGTTTTCTTAGCCGCTTCTGCCCGATAAAAATCACCTTCTTTGAATTGAATATGACTCAATCGAAATACCACTGAAATAGCCAATATGAGCAAGCCACTGGCCACTAAATAAAAGCGCTTTAACGTCAAACTGGCCTTATTCATTGGGTGGATTTTGAGCGATAATTATTTTTTTGGGCGGAACCTCAGA
>Ga0181574_10001267_pt1 | contig 23532 bp, 20 predicted proteins | sample 101ome_24_FD_145600 | JGI IMG/M metagenome (GOLD analysis project Ga0181574, IMG submission 145600) | Coastal salt marsh microbial communities from the Groves Creek Marsh, Skidaway Island, Georgia - 101410AT metaG (spades assembly) | ecosystem: Environmental > Aquatic > Marine > Intertidal zone... | reverse complement strand
CCGCCGGTGCGCTCCGGGCCACCTGACGCGCCCACCACCGCACCGCCCTAGGGTGCTGGACGTGAGTGAACAGACCCTCACCGTCTCCGAACTGGGTGTCGTTGTCCGGGCCGCGCTTGAGCAGGCAATGCCCTACGGCGTCTGGGTCGAGGGCGAGATTCAGGGCATCAGCCGAAGCCGCAGCGGCCACGTCTACTTCGATTTGATCGAGTCGGCCGAAACCTCGGGTGCTCCACCGGTTGCGTCCATGCCGGTCGTGCTTTTTCGAGATGCTCGTGAGCGGGTCAACCGACTGCTCAAGCGTCACGGCGACCCGATCCGGATGACCGACGGGGTGAAGATCCGGATCCAGGGAACCGTCGACTTCTACCCGCCGAATGGACGGCTCCAGCTGCGCATGTCGGCCATCGATCCGACCTACACGCTCGGCGTGTTGGCGGCCGAGCGGGAAGCGCTGCTGCGCCGGCTTTCCGAGTCGGGGATGCTGCGAGCCAACGCTCGTCATGCCGTTCCCGCCGTGCCCTTGCGGGTCGGTGTCGTCACCTCGATCGGGTCGGCTGCACACGCCGACATCACCACTGTGTTCGAGCGCAGCGAGCGAGCGTTCACCTTGGTCGAGGTCGACACCGCGGTGCAGGGTGCGGGCGCAGAGCGGTCGATTGCAGCGGCCATCCGAGCCGCCGGCGAGGCGGGCGTCGATGTCGTACTTGTCGTTCGCGGTGGTGGTTCAAAGACGGATCTCGCGGTGTTCGATCACGCCGATGTGGCCGACGCCATCGTGCATGCACCGATCCCGGTCTTCACCGGGATCGGGCACGACATCGACCACTCGGTGGCCGACGAGGTCGCACACACAGCCCACACCACGCCGACGGCGGCTGCGCAGGCAATCGTCGCGGTCGTCGACGACTGGCTGGCTCGGCTTGCGAGCCGAGAGACGGACATCGCCCACCACACCCGTCGGGCGCTCGCCAGTGCCGACGACCGACTTGAGCGCCTCCAGCGCGATGTCGCAGGAACCACCGGTCGCGCGCTTGAGCGCGCTGATACCCGTCTGGCCGACGCGTCTGCCCGCCTTCGTCGGTCGGCGGTCCGGACAGAGACGAGTGCGCTCGCCCTCCTGGACCGGGCAGTCGTCCGCATCGGACTCGCCACCCGCCATCGGCTTCGTACCGCCGAGCTCACGCTCGAAACGGCGGCGGCTCGCGCCAACGCGCTCGACCCGTCGGTCGCCTTGGCTCGCGGCTGGTCGATCACCCGAGGCCCCGACGGTGCTGTTGTGCGATCGGTTGCCGATGTCGGTGCTGGCGCCGAGCTGACCACCCAGGTCGCCGACGGCACGATCACCAGTACCATCGCTTCCGATGAGTGACGAGGAACAGATCGGCTACGCCGAGGCGATGCGGGAACTCGACGGCATTCTCGATGCCCTCGAGGACGACGATCTCGATGTCGATGTCCTCGCTGCGAAGGTCGAGCGTGCTTCGGCGCTGATCCAGCTGTGCCGCGACCGCATCGGGAATGCTCGCATTCAGGTCGAGAAGGTGGTCGCCTCGCTCGATGAGCCGACCGAGGGAGTCGACACGCTCTTCGACGACGACGACGAATGAGCAACGCCCCTCGCCAACTCACCGAGGTTGCCGACCGCACCACGGCGGCGCTCGAGGCGATCTTCGCGGCGGAGATTGCGACATGGCGCGATCTCGATCCCATGATCGAGCGCCCACTCACCGATCTCGCCGAGTTCGTCGGCGGAGGCGGCAAACGGATCCGTCCCGCCTACTGCCACTGGGGTTTCGTCACCGGCGGCGGTGACCCGACCGGCGACGGCGCGCTGGCCGGCTGCTGCGCGGTCGAACTCCTCCAGGCCTTCGCACTGGTTCACGACGATGTGATGGACGGATCACCGACCCGTCGCGGCAAGCCCACCGTCTGGGCCCGCTACATCGAGCGGCATCAAGCTGGCGGCTGGAATGGCGAGGACCGACGCTTCGGCGAGGCTGCCGCGATCCTGGTCGGCGATATCGCCATGGTGATGGCCGACCGTCAGATGGGCGGTGTCGATGAGGCGACCCGATCGGTCTGGGACCGGCTGCGCACCGAACTCAACTTCGGCCAGTACCTCGACGTCGTCGGCACGGCGAAGGGTGACGTGACTGCCGACATGGCCCGCACGATCGTGGCCAACAAGACCGCCGGCTACACGATCGTACGGCCGCTGCAACTCGGCGCCGCGATGGCAGGTTCGCCCGAGCTCGGTGACGCGCTCGCCGCCCACGGCATGCCGCTCGGCATCGCCTTCCAATTGCGTGACGACATGCTCGGCGCATTCGGCGACAGCTCGAAGACGGGGAAGCCCGTCGGCGACGATCTTCGCGAGGGCAAGCCCACGGTGATGCTCGCCCTTGCGCGCGAGGCGGCGTCGGCATCGCAATGTTCGGTGCTTGATCGTGTGGGTCCGTCGGCCACCGACGCCGACGTCGATGCCATCCAGCAGGTCATGATCGACACGGGTGCCGTCGGCAAGATCGGGGACGAGATCGAACGACTCCTGGAGGAGGCGCTCCAGGCGATCGACGCCCTTCCCGATGTCAACGGAAGCCGGGCAGCGCTTCGGGCCCTGGCCGACTTCGTCGTCGATCGCGACACCTGACCGATCAGTGGTTGACGCTGCTCGCGAGCGGGTCGCCGTAGCCTGAGGGCATGCCTATCCCGTCGGCTGAGGCCGCCCGACGTCGAACGTTCGCGATCATCTCGCACCCCGACGCCGGTAAGACCACGCTCACCGAGAAGTTCCTTCTCTACGGCGGTGTCCTCACCAGCGGTGCCGGGTCGGTGAAGGCGAAGGGCGATCGTCGATCCGCCACCTCGGACTGGATGGAGCTCGAGCAGCAGCGCGGCATCTCGATCACCTCGACCGTGCTCCAGTTTCCCTATCGCGAGAAGGTCCTCAACCTGCTCGACACGCCAGGCCACCGCGACTTCTCCGAGGACACCTATCGCGTGCTCGCGGCAACCGACGCCGCGATCATGGTGCTCGACGGTTCGAAGGGCATCGAATCCCAGACCCGCAAACTGTTCGAGGTCTGCCGCGATCGGGAGATCCCGATCGTCACCTTCATCAACAAGTGGGACCGCCCGGGCCGTGACCCGCTCGAACTGCTCGACGAGATCGAGGAGCAGCTCATCCTCGAGCCGGTTCCGATGAACTGGCCGGTCGGCGAGGCCGATCGGTTCCGCGGTCTCATCGATCGCACCAACAGCGACTTTGTTCGCTACACCCGCACCGCCCGCGGTGCCGATGAGGCGCCCGAGGAGATCGTCGACCCGGCTCGCGCCGAGGAGGAAGAAGGCGATCTTTGGCTCGAGGCGCAGGAGGGCATCGAGCTGCTCGACGTGATGGATCGCAGCTTCGACAGGAAGCGGTTCGAGGCCGGCGAACTGTCGCCGGTGTTCTTCGGCTCGGCGCTCACGAACTTCGGCGTCCGCATGATTCTCGACGCGATGGTCGATCTGGTGCCGTCGCCTTCGCCCCGCATCGACCGCGAGGGCGATCCGCGGGCGCTCGACGCACCGTTCTCCGGCATCGTGTTCAAGGTCCAAGCCAACATGGACAAGGCGCATCGTGATCGCGTCGCCTTCCTGCGGGTCTGCTCGGGCCAGTTCGATCGCGGCATGGTCGTGACCCACGAGCCCACCGGCAAGCCGTTCACGACCAAGTACGCACACTCGGTCTCCGGTCAGGATCGCGAGACGGTCGAGCAAGCGTTCCCCGGTGATGTCGTCGGCCTCGTGAACGCCAACGACTTCCGGGTCGGCGACTCGGTCTATGTCGACGACAAGGTCCAGTGGCCGCTCGTGCCGTCGTTTGCGCCGGCGCACTTCCGGATCGCTCGCACGCTCGACACATCGAAGGCGAAACAGTTTCGTTCCGGTATCGGTCAGCTCGACGAGGAGGGTGTGGTGCAGGTGCTGCGCGAGCCCGACATCGGCGACCAGGCGCCGATCCTCGCTGCGGTCGGGCCACTGCAGTTCGAGGTCGTCCAACATCGTCTTGAAAACGAGTTCGGCGCCCCGGTGGAACTGGTGCCGTGTGCCTGGAGTACCGCCCGGATCACCGATCAGGAGTCGGCCGAGGCGCTGCGCGGCATGAGTGGTGTCACCGTCGCTGCTCGTTCCGACGGTGAACTGCTCGCCTTGTTCGAGTCGCCGTACTGGCTGCAGCGGCTCGAGATGGATCAACCTGAACTCACCCTCACCAAACTCATTGCCGAAGGTTCCTGATGCTCGCCACGTTGTTCACTGCGCTCGCGCAATCCACCTCGGACTTGGGCGACGATGTCGCCTCGGACTCGGGTGTGGTCGCGGTCGTCGGTTTCATCATCGCCGGCTTTGCGGCCGTCGTCTTCGCCTACGTCTACCGGCGTCGCAACGGCTAACTCCGAGACGCTGGGCGGCGGGCATCGTCAGCTTCCGCTTCGTTTGCCGGACTGACCTAAGGTTCTCGGTGTGAAGATCACGTACGACCGCGAAGCCTGCCAGGGCCACAACCGTTGCTACATGCTCGCTCCGGAGCTTTTCGACACCGACGACGAGGGCTACGCAATCCTGCTCGTCGAGGGCGAGGTTCCCGCTGAACTCGAGGAGAAGGCGCGGCTTGCCGCCGACAACTGTCCCGAGTTCGCGATCGAGATCGAGGAGTAAAGGCCGCACCGATGCGGATCCACAAGTTCGAGACCACCGAGGCGTTCATCGCGATCGATCTCGAGGGCGCCGAGGCGTCGTCGGGGCCGGCCCGGTGGGCCAAGAAGATCTTGCAGGGCGGGGCGAAGGATCTCGCCCGGTCGCAGACCTACACCTATGCCGCCCTCGGCATGAAGCGCGGCGGCGCCGCGGCGGGCATCTCTGTGGAGCCCGAAGATCGGGCCGCAGCGATCGAGGCGTTCCTCACCGAAGCCGAACCGCTTGTCGCCGACGGCACCTACCTGCCCGATGCTGCGAAGGGCATCGGGCTCAACGAGCTCGCCCCGCTCCACGCCGCTGATCCGCGCGACACCGCCCGCCTGGGCGACTTCGCTGATCGCTGCGACGGCTTATCCGCTGTGGTCGCTGCTCACCATGCGGTCGGACTCGATGCCAAGACCATTGCGATCGAGGGATTCGAGAACCTCGGCCCGTGGATCGCCGACGGGGCGATCGGCCATGGCGCTCGCCTCACGGCGATCTCCACCGCCACCGGAACCGTCACCAACGAATCCGGTTTCTCGTTGACTGAGCTCAACGAGGCGTTCGCGACCCACGGCGCCGACTGTGTGAACGAACTCGGCGAGGTCGGTCATCCGATGGCCATCTTCGGTGCGGGGGCTGATGTCGTGTTCGCCGGTTCGAAGGTCGGCATCATCGATCACAAGGTCGCCGAGCGCCTTGAGGGTTGTGCTGCGGTTGTCCCGAGCGGCCGACTTCCGCTCACTGCCCGCGGCCTCGCCGTGCTGCGGAAGGCCGGAGTGCAGACTCCGGCCGACTTTGTGGCCCTCGCTGGCTCGACGCTTGTGGTGTGGGGCGATGTCAGCCGCTCTGATGACGAGATCGTTGCTGGTGTCCACGAGGACATCGGCGACCTCTGCGACGAACTCCAGGGTCACGACGATGGCCTGCTCCTTGCGGCGTGCTACTTCGCCGAGGCATTCCTGATGGAGTGGCAGGACGAGCTCCCGTGGGGCCGTCCACTCGCCGCCTGACCAAACCGGCTCAGGCCGACGCCTCCGCAATGCCTCGCCCGACGAGGACGCGAGCAAGGTGCCTGCGGTATTCGGCGTCGGCGTTGAGATCCTCAGGTGGATCGACATCGTCGCCCGCAACCGAGGCCGCTTCGGCCCCTGCGCCACCTGCAAGCCCCGATTCGACGCCAGCGTGGCGCATCGGAGCTGCCCCCATGTTCACGAGGGCGACCTTCGGGTCCGGGCCGAGCATCACGGCTGCACCGACGATCGCCCAGTCCTGCGCTCGCCGGTTGAACTTCTGGTAGCTCCAGCCGACACCACCGGCCTTCGGGACGCGGATCTCCGTGACCATCTCATCGTCGGCCAGCGCCGTCTCGAGGAAGCCGGTGAAGAAGTCTGGTGCTTCGACAACTCGTTCTCCGTTCGGTCCCTTGATGACGAGCGATCCACCGGAGGCCAGCAGCGCAGCGGGAAGATCTGACGCTGGATCGCCGTGGGCGAGCGAGCCACCGAGCGTGCCGCGATGGCGAACCGATGGGTCGCCGACCTCACCGGCAACGTGCCGGAGCAGGGGCGCCTCGGCGGCTAGCAGGTCGCTCGTCTCGAGGGTTCGGTGCTTAGTCATTGCGCCGATGGCGATGTGATCGCCGGCATCATTGATGTAGGACAGGTCATCGAGACGACCGATGTCGACCAGCATCGCCGGGGTGGCGAGTCGGAACCGCATGAGTGGGATCAGGCTGTGTCCTCCAGCGAGGAGTTTCGCCTCGTCACCGTGTTCGGCGAGTGCTGCGATCGCGGCCTCAGCCGAGTCAGCGACCATGTAGTCGAATGCTGCGGGTATCACGCTGCACCTCCGTTCTTCGCGTCGTTGATCGTTCGCCACACTCGCTGTGGCGTGGCTGGCATGTCCATGTCGCGCACGCCGTATGGGCTCAGTGCGTCGACCACTGCATTCATCACGGCGGCCGCCGAACTAATCGTTCCTGCCTCACCAGCACCCTTCACGCCCAGCGGATTGCTGGTGCTCGGAGTGACCGTGTAGTCCGTGACCATGCTCGGGACCTCAGTCGGCGAGGGGACGAGATAGTCCATCAACGAGGGGTTGGTGAGGTTTCCGTCCTCGTCGTAGCAGGCCTCCTCCCACAACGCCTGGGCAACACCCTGGACGATGCCGCCGTGAAGCTGGCCCTCGACGATCATGGGGTTGATCTGGGTGCCGCAGTCGTCGACCGCGACGTAGGAGAGCAGTTCGACATTGCCGGTGTCTTCGTCGATTTCGACGGTGCACACGTGGGTGCCAAACGGGAAAACGAAGTTGGGCGGGTCGAAGGTGACCTGCTCCTGCAGGTTGGGTTCCATGCCGTCAGGCAGATCATGGGCGGTGAAGGCACCGAACGCGATCTCCTGGATGGCCATCTGCTTGTCGGGTGAGCCCGACACCGTGAACGCACCCGCCTCGAATTGGAGGTCGTCGGCTGACGCCTCCATCTGGTGGGCGGCGATCTGCTTGGCCTTCTCGACGACCTTGTCGCAGGCCGCAGCGATTGCAACACCGCCGACGGCGAGCGAACGCGAGCCGTAGGTGTCGAGTCCGAGCGGGCTGATCGCCGTGTCGGAGTGGAGCACGGTGACATCCTCGGGCGGGATGCCGAGCTTGTCACCGACGATCTGTGACCACGTCGTCTCGTGGCCCTGACCATGCGGGGTGGAACCGGACACGACCTCAGCCTTGCCGGTGGGTAGCAGCCGAACGGTGGCGTGCTCCCAGCCGCCGGCGCCGTAGTTCAGGCCTCCGAGCGCACGACTTGGGGCGAGACCGCAGATCTCAACGTAGGTAACCATGCCGATACCGAGCTGCTTGGACTCACCCGCCTCGCGACGGCGCGCCTGCTCGGCCTTGAGATCCTCATAGCCGGCGAGTTCGAGTGCCTTGTCGAGGTTGGGGCCGTAGTGGCCGGAGTCGAACACGAGCGTCGACGGCACCTCGAGATCCTCGAAGTAGTCACCACCACCGAGGTAGTTGCGGCGGCGGATCTCGTCGGGTCCGAGGCCGACCTCGGCGGCAAGGATGTCCATCGCCCGCTCGATCGCGTAGCTCGCCTCGGGCCGACCGGCGCCACGATAAGCATCGGTCGGGGTGAGGTTGGTGAAGTAGCCGTCGCAGGTGAATCCGAACGCCGGCACGTCGTACACGCCGGTGTAGAGGAAGCTGCCCAGGAGAGGCACACCGGGGGTGATCAACATCATGTAGGCACCCATGTCGGCATCGATGTGCACCCGACAGCCCATGAGCTTGCCGTCGGCGTCGGCGGCGAGCTCGATCTTCTGGAGTTGGCCGCGACCCTGATGGGTTGAGAACGCCGCTTCGGTGCGGGATTCGGTCCAGCGCACGGCCCGGCCCAGCTTGTTGGCCAGGCTGATAGCGAGGATCTCGTCGGGGTTGATGTTGAGCTTCGCACCGAAGCCGCCGCCCACCGATGGGGCGATGACCCGGATCTTGCTCTCTGGGATCCCGGTGGTGGCGGCCGCCATCACCTTCAAGATGTGGGGCACCTGGGTCGCGCTGTAGAGCGTGACGTCACCGCCCATCGGCGACGGCACGGCGAGCACGCCACGAGGCTCCATCGCTGCCGGGATCAGGCGCTGCTGCACGAATTCGGCTTCGATGGTGTGCGTTGCGTTCGCAAACGCTGCCTCGAGCGCATCAGGGTCGGGTACGAGCGGCCAGTGGAACGACTTGTTGGAGTCGAGATCCGAGTGGGCCATCGTGTTGCCGTCGCGAGCGGTCGCGATTGAGGCAACGGCGTCCAGAGGCTCGTAATCGACCACCACGAGCTCGGCGGCGTCAACGGCGCCGTAACGGGAGTTCGCCAACACGATGGCGACGATCTCACCGACGTGATGGACCTCGTCCATCGCCAACGGGTAGTGCGGTGGGTTCACCATGTCGTCGGTGACCGGCCAGGCACACGGCAGCGGTGCGATCCAAAGGCCCATTTCCTGGAGCTGGGGCCCGGTGTAGACGGCGTGGACGCCCTCATGGGTTTCGGCCTCAGACGTGTCGATCGACGCGATCTTCGCGTGCGCCATCGGGCTGCGAACCATGCCCATCCAGAGTTGGCCCGGCACCTGGATGTCGTCGACGTACTTGGCTTCGCCAACGAGGAGCTTCGGGTCTTCGCGGCGCTTCAGAGGTGCTCCGATCGCAGTCATGCGTCACCTCCCACCGACAGCACCGCCTTGACGATGTTGTGGTAGCCGGTGCAGCGACAGAGGTTGCCCTCAAGCCCTTGGCGCACAGCGGTCTCGTCGAGCCCGGAGGGGTTCTCGGCGACCAGCGATGTGGCGGCCATCACCATGCCAGGTGTGCAGTAGCCGCACTGGAGTCCGTGGCATTCCATGAACGCTGCCTGCATCGGGTGGAGCTCGCCGTTGTCGCCGGCGAGGCCCTCGATGGTGGTGATCTCAGCGCCGTCAGCTTGGACGGCGAGCATGGTGCAGCTCTTCACCGACTCGCCGTTCACGTGGATCGTGCACGCGCCGCAGGAGGAGGTGTCGCAACCGATGTTGGTTCCGGTGAGTCCGAGGTCGTCCCGGATGTGGTGAACCAGAAGGATTCTCGGCTCGACGTCGGACGTTCGCGTCTCCCCGTTGACGGACATGGACACTTCCACGAGCGGCTCCTCTCAGATCGTTGATCTCGGAGCACGAGTTAAGCATGTGACAGGCGTCACTGCTCATGAAGTGCGCTAAATCGCCCGCGAAGCCTCATTCGTTGGCTTCCGCCCGAGTCAGCTCCGCGTAATCAGGTAGATGATGACGGCGACGACACCGGCGACAACCGGGATGATTCGCTTCGCCAGCACACCGCCTGCAACGTCCATCAAATCAAGGACGTCGTCATCATCGGAGGATGCTGGTGAGGGCTCGACGGCGGGAGCCTCGCTGTTGCTGGCGGGCGCCTCGACACCATCGATCGTGGTGCCCGCTGCTGCGGGCTCGGCGACGGCCTCAGCCTGCTGCAGTTTGGCCTCGATGCACTCGGCGAACTGCCCGAGCAGTTTCTTGGAGATGTCGGCCATCGCGCCGCGACCGAATTGGGCGACCTTGCCGGCGACCTTGAGATCGGTGGCGATCGAAACGGTCGTGCCGCCGTCGACCTCGACCATCGAGGCGAAGATGTCGGCCGATGCGTTCCCGGCGCCACGCTTGTCGCGACCGGAGGCGGTGAGCTTTACCGTGCGGTCAGTTTCGTTCATCTCGACCACCGTCGCCGTTCCGGAATATTCGGCGACGATCGGGCCGACCTTGACCTTCATCGTTCCTTCGTAGGTATCACCGTCTTGGCCGATGAGCTTGGCGCCGGGAAGACATGGAGCGATCGCCGGGATGTCGGTGAGGAGCGCCCAGGCCTCCTCCAGCGAGGCGGACACGTGCATGTCGTTTTCGATGCGCATGGCCGGAGCGTACCCGACCGGTTCACTGTCGCTCCCGGGCGCCTAGGGTGAGGCCATGAGTGCCCATCCGTCGCTGTCGTCGGTCGATGCGGTCACCACCGCGCTCGCCGACCACGACTATCTCGCCGATCGTGGGCTGGCCACGACAATTTTCCTCGCTACCTCACTCCACCGGCCATTGCTGCTCGAAGGCGAAGCCGGCGTGGGCAAGACCGAGGTTGCCAAGGTGTTGGCGGCGGTGACCGGTGGCGAGCTGATCCGTCTTCAGTGCTACGAGGGCATCGATGCAAACCAGGCGCTGTACGAGTGGAACTACGCAGCGCAGCTGTTGCACCTGCGGACTGCAGAAGCCACGGGCACGGCAACCGCTGCCGGCGCCGACGAACTTGAGGAAGAACTCTTTCGCGAGCGTTTCCTCGTGCGCCGTCCGCTGTTGCGGGCAATCGATCACGGCGGGGACATCCCGCCGGTGCTGCTGATCGATGAGGTCGATCGCGCGGACGACGAGTTCGAAGCCTTCCTGCTCGAGGCGCTGTCGGACTTCTCGATCACGATTCCCGAGCTGGGGACCTTCACCGCCGACGTGCCGCCGATCGTGATCATCACGTCGAATCGTACGCGCGACGTGCACGACGCGCTGAAGCGGCGGGCGCTGCACCACTGGGTCGAACATCCCGACTTTGAGCGTGAGGTCGCCATCGTTCGGGCCAAGGCACCGGCGGTGCCTGAACGGCTCGCTCGCCAAACGGCGATGGCGACCGGCATCGTCCGAGAGCTCGGCATGTACAAGCCGCCCGGCGTGGCCGAGACTCTCGACTGGGCCAACGCCATGCATCTGCTGGGCGAGACCGAGCTCACCGAGGAGACTGTTGACGCAACGCTGGGCACCCTGCTCAAGTACCGCGAGGATCAGGACAAGGTCCGCCGTGAGGGTCTGAAGCACCTGCTCGCTGCCGTCGCCAGCGCGTGACCAGTTCATCGATGGCTACCACCACCCCAGCTGATCTCGATGTCGACCGCTTGGTCACCGGCTTTGTTCATGTCCTGCGCAGGGGCGGCATGTCGATCACGATCAGCCAGTCGACCCTCTTTCGGGCTGCGCTCGACGTCGTCGGGCTCAGCGAGGGGCTTGACGTGTACTGGGCCGGCCGGTCCACCCTCGTGCTCAAGCAGGAACACGTTGCGATGTACGACGCCATGTTCCTTGCGTTCTTTCACCACAACACATCGGGCTTCTCGATGCGGTTCGACGATGTTGCGGAGTTGATGGATCAGCTCGCGTCCGACGACGGCGACGATTCCGGAGGCGATGGTGGAGGCGATGAGGAGACCGAGGTCCTTCGGTTCAGCCGCACTGAACGTCTCCAAGAGAAGGACTTTGGCGACTTCGATGAGGCAGAGCTACGCGAAGCCGAACGGGCGATGGCGGAGCTCCGGGTGCGTCCGGCAATGCGCCGCTCCCGACGGCGCCGCCGCTCGAATCACGGCGACGCCCACGACCTTCGCCGCACGGTGCGGGCGGCAATGCGGCGCGGTGGCGAGCCGATCGATCTCCTCACCACCAAGACCGGCGATCGCAATCGACGTCTGGTGCTGCTGCTCGACGTCAGCGGTTCGATGGAGACCTACGCCAAGGTGTTGATCCGGTTCGCTCACGCGGCAGTGGTTGGTCGCGGCGACGTCGAGGTGTTCGCGCTCGGCACGCGGCTCACCCGTATCACTCGCCAGCTCGCCACCCGTGATCCTGAAACCGCCGTCGCCGCGGCGGCAGGGCAGGTGGAGGATTGGTCAGGTGGCACTCGCCTCGGTGACTCACTTGACGCGTTCGTGCGCGAATGGGGACTGCGGGGCATGGCCCGAGGAGCGATCGTTGTTGTGCTCTCCGACGGATGGGATCGGGGCGAGCCGACGGTCATGCGCGAGGCGATGCAACGTCTCCAGCGGCTCTCGCACAAGCTGATTTGGGTCAACCCGCTGAAGGCCGGGCCCGGCTACGAACCAACCGCACAAGGCATGGCGGCCGCCCTTCCCTTCTGTGATGCGTTCCTTGAGGGCCACTGCCTGCGGTCGGTGAGCGAGTTGGCCGCCGTCATCTCGGCGGCCGATCGCACCGGCTAGGCCGGGCCGCTGAACATGAAGCTGTTGTCTTTGTCTTCCGCCCACGCCGCCGTGAGTTCCGGATCGGCGTACGGCGTCTGCTCGAGCGGAACCTCGAGGCCGTCGTACGCAGCGACCTCGGCACGGCCGACGACCATCCAGTGGACTTCGTCGGGGCCGTCGGCGAGACGCAGGGTGCGCTGACCGGCGTACATGCCGGCGAGTGGGGTCCATTGCGAGACACCGGTGGCGCCGTGCATCTGAATCGCCTGATCAATGATCTGGCAGACGCGCTCGGGGACCATCGCCTTGACTGCCGAGATCCAGACGCGGGCCTCGGCGTTGCCGAGCGTGTCCATTGCCTTGGCCGCGCGCAGCACCATCATCCGCATCGCTTCGATCTCGGTGCGGGCCCGGGCGACGATTTCCATATTGCCGCCGAGGCGGACCAACGGCTTGCCGAAACCCTCGCGGGTGGCGCCACGTCGCACCATCAGGTCGAGCGCCTTTTCGGCTGCACCGATCGAGCGCATGCAGTGGTGAATGCGGCCCGGGCCGAGACGCAGCTGGCTGATCTCGAAGCCGCGGCCCTCGCCAAGAAGCATATTGCTCGCCGGGACACGCACATCGTCGAACCGGATGTGCATGTGGCCATGCGGGGCATCGTCTTGGCCGAAGACGTGCATGGGGCCGAGGATTTTCACGCCCGGCGTGTCGATCGGGACGAGGATCTGTGACTGCTTGCGGTGCGGCGGGCCATCAGGGCTCGTCTGGCACATCACGATCATGATCTTGCAGCGGGGGTCGCCGGCGCCGGAGATGTAGTACTTCTCGCCATTGATGACGTACTCGTCGCCGTCCTTCACCGCCTGGGTGCGGATGTTCTTGGCATCCGAGCTGGGCAGGCCAGGCTCGGTCATCGCGTAGGCGGACCGGATCTCGCCACGCAGCAACGGCTCAAGCCACTCGGCCTTCTGCTCAGGGGTGCCGACGCGCTCGAGCACCTCCATGTTGCCGGTGTCGGGCGCAGAGCAGTTGAGCGACTCCGAGCCGAGCGGGTACTTGCCCAGTTCGACGGCGAGGTAGGCGTAGTCGAGGTTCGACAGGCCCTGACCGGTATCGGGGAGGAAGAAGTTCCAGAGGCCTTCGGCCTTGGCCTGATCCTTGGCTCCTTCGAGGAGTTCGAGTTGACGCTCGGTGTAGCCCCACCGATTCATCGGATCGGCTTCCTTAAAGAACTGCTTCTGCATCGGGTCGACGACCCGCTCCAAGAAGTCGACGACCTGCTCGTAGAAGGGCCGAGCTTCCGCGGACATCCGCAGGTCAAAATCGTCAGGTGAGCTCTTGAGGCCAGTGGGCACGGCGAATCCTCCGTTTGCGAACAGGGGACATCGTGTCACGAGTTCACCCTCCCCGCCCAACCGCTGGCGTGTCGGATCGATCGCTCTGGCAGACTCGGCGCATGTCCACCGTGGTCTTTCTTGTCACATCCGCTGGGGCACTGGCGATCATCGTTTCGCTGATGATCCGAGGTTCTCGTTAGGCCTGACCGGACCGCGCTTGACGCCGCTACTATTGGGCGCTCCGGGGCTGTAGCTCAGTTGGCTAGAGCACCTGCTTTGCAAGCAGGGGGTCAGGGGTTCGATTCCCCTCAGCTCCACTGAGGGGGATTAGTAGAATTCGGCGATTTCTCTAGTTGAAATCGGCCGTCTACTGCTGGTGTTCATCAACGCTGTGCCGAGCGAGAGACCGGTCTACGTCGTTGCGATCGGCGGCACGCTGGTTCTCTGGAGAGATGGCTGCCCGAAACACGCAGGCCATTGGTTACCCGGTGAATGTCGGGTACTCGGGGGTAGGAACGGCAGGCTGTGACGGTGGTATGACCACGACGGGCACCGTCGTTGTCGTTGTCGGCGCGACCGTCGTCGTCGTGGTCGTGGGTGCGACCGTCGTCGTCGTGGTCGTGGGTGCGACCGTCGTCGTCGTGGTCGTGGGTGCGACCGTCGTCGTCGTTGTTGGGGGATCCACGTACACCACGTCGCACTGAGTCACACCGATGTTGGACAGGTCCCACACCCCGATGATCTTGTAGTGGGCATTACTCCAGAAACAGTTGTCGTTCCACGCATCCTGCCGGATCGTGTACGCAGCGCCCGGTCCACTGTTATTCGACTGCGTAATGAAGTTGTCGCACACCGCCTGAGTTGTGTAATCCCAGCAGTAATAGTCCTGCTCTCCAAACGGCGAGTACGGCTCATGCGTAATAACTTGATGCTGACGACTAGTCTCAAACGCTCCGTAATAGCCAGCGTCATACCAACGAGGCGTACCCATTGCAGCCACATGCTGCTCCAACGGGTTCACCATCGTCGTGTCTTTCAGGCCCTCAGCATTGACGCAACCAAACTCTGAGACTACGAAACCGCTGTCGGCCATACAGAACCCGCCAAAGGTGCCGTCAGTGTTGCGGTACTCCACAACAGCATCAATCCGCAATTGCGTAAGGTCAAGTGCACTCTCGCTTCGGCCATCAACGAAACTGCCATGCGTACAGGCACTGCCAGTAGCAGGGTTGTAGCACTGAAGGCGGTACGTACTGTCCACCGACCACATCTTGCCGTCCGCCTCGTAGACGTTTGACGTACTCGTGGGCGTACCAACCGGATACCCAAAGCTGCTTGTCGTTTCCGTTGCCGTATCGAACATGAGGAAACCCTCGGTGTCGATCGCATAGATCACATCGTCAACGATGATCGAGTTTGACCAGTAATGCATCCCAGCCCCCCAAGTGATGTTCGGCTCGGCAGTCCAGTTGTTCGGGTCAGGATCAGAAATGTCGAACTTGCCCATGCCCCCGTAAAAATCGCGGTGGTTGAGCGGCATGTACGCCGTCAACCCATCCGAGGTGACATGCACCGACGACTTCTGCCCGACGGACCCTCCAATTGCTTGCAGGAGCATGTAGGGGTTGCCGTTGCCGTCGGTAAAGCACCCGTCGCCTTGAGCGAGCGGGCCAGCACCATCAGGGTCGATCCGGTAGAAGCAACCGAGATGCTCGCCCCGGTGATGCGAGAAGAACGCATAGTTCTGGTTCGTTGGATGGAACGTCACATCCCAGCCGTCACCCGTTGTTGTGATCGTGTCGAACACCTCGGCCGATACTTGTCCAGGCGTAACGGCAAGTGCGAGAGCCATCCACGCAACCAACGCTGCGGTGACTGTCTTTAGACGATTCATCGTGGGAGTCAACTTAGGCCGGAGCTTGGAAACGAACCTGAATCAGCCACAAGGAGGAATGACTGTACCGACGGAGAGTAAGCGTTACGTCCGCTATCAGCTTAGGCAGAAATGCTGCAGCGGAGAACGTGGACCGGGGGCAGAATCAGGTCTTCGGGCTCGTGTGGCTCCACCTCACCCACGCTCTCGTCAACGCCAGCTACAACCTCAACCGGCTCGAAGCATGGGCCACCAAGCACCCCGACCACCCCCACGCCCAACACCCACTGCTGGCCATACCCGACACCGAACAAAACCACTTCGGCGCGTACGTCACGGCCACTCAGGCGTGTGATCAACCCACCAAATCGGTGTGATCAACAGGCGGGCCACTCCACCAACATCCGCGCCACGACAGGCCAAACGGATTTCTACTAATCCCCCACTGAAATTTCAAGGGAGTTCGGTCCGCAGCGTGCCGATAAGCCCTCTCGGGGAGCAAAGTGGGGAGCCAACTTTGACTCACCGGCTCCCCCGGTGACCAGCTCACCCCCCTAACGAGGTCTCAAATCGGACCCGCCAACCGATAACGAGCGGCTGCTACTGCGATGTTTCGCACCGCTGTTCCTTGTCTTCTCGATTCTCGCTGCTCGACTGCGGGAAGCGGTGTCTTTAGGAGATCGTTGTCAATGCTGTGTGTTGGCTATTTGCGTGGCTGTTTAAGTCAGGGCCGCAGTTACGTGGGAGGGTCACAGACATGCTCAAACTTGGTTCGTCTGGCCGCACGACCGCAGCACACCGTTCGCTCGCGCTATTGGTCGTGGGTTTGCTCGGAGTTGCCTGCTCAAGCTCGTCGGTCTCTGATGAAACGGACACGGAAACCGATCTGCCTGCGGATCAGGCTGGAGGTTCTGAGGCCGAAACATCCGCGTCAACGGAAGGCCCTTCTGACGGGGGTGACCCGGAGGACGAGGCAGTCGGCGAGGACCAGAGCGGCACCCGAGGCTTTACCTTGGATGGTGAGCCGATCGTTGTTGTCTCGGACAATGTCGACTGTGTCATCAGCCCACGGGTGATCATCGATTCATTCACCTCGGTCGATGAGGTATTCAGGGATATCGGCATGAATGTGCCCAAATCCGATCCGGAGCACTGCTATCTCTTCTCAGCCGAGATACCGGATGATTTCCGCCGGTATCACGCCGATGTTCACCAGAAACTCATCGACTACGTCGGCGGATATGACCGGTATGTGCACATCACCTACGAGGTCGAGGGGGACAACAGCGAGGCGCTAGAGGCCCTCGACCAATTCGACTACTTCGTTGACAACGACGGCCAACCGGTCGACCCGTCGATCGATCTCATCTACGACCGTCGGAGCTGTTTGGGTGCGTTTAGTCGGGAGAACAAGTACGACGGTTATAACGATTTCTCGTTCTGCAATCAGCCGAACCCGCTGACCGATCCGGAGTTCGAGTGGGACCGAGAGAACTTCGGCCTGGACGTGTTCATGTACAGAATCGTCAACGGGTGGGTGCACGAGTACTACCACCACGTCCAACGGGCGCACACCCTCGAGCGTTCCCTCGGAATGCCTGCCGATTGTTGCGGAGGGAGGAACCACACCGGTTCGCCCGCATGGTTCGTCGAAGGGCAAGCCCAGGTCTTCCCCACGTTGTTCCTACGCGACGTCTTCGATGATCTGCAGATCACGAAAGACCTCGGTCTGGAGGGGGCGTGTGCTGGTGACCCACGCCTGAATGGCAATGGCCCCGATCAGCCGTTGCGGGAGCGGGCCTCGTGGCAGACGAACTGCAACATGACCCAGAAGTTTGAGGACGCGAGCCGGGCGATCCGCGGTGAGGGCGACGAGTGGGAGGAGTGCACCGGTTTCAGCGCACGCGAAGAGATGCGCGAGACGTGGACCTGTCCAGTCCACATGGAGATCCTCAACTTTTACCTCGCCTACCTGACATCGTTTGAGACCCTGTTCATCAGCCTCCACGAGGATGTTTGGGCCCTCGGATTCGAGGGCGCGCTCGACAAACACTTCGGGCTCACCAAAGACGAGCTCTACGAGCAGTTCAACCAGTTCATGCGCGACAACCCAACGCCCCCCGAGGACTTCTTCCCAACCGAACGGCTCGACGAACTCGTCGACTTCTGGGGCATCGAGTCGGGAGTCGGGTAACGAACCGTAGGTAGCTCTTCGCCCTCGTTCGTCGAGAGTCTGCCAAGGACTGGAAGCGCCTCTAGGCCTTGCGGCCACTCCTAGGGGCGCTCTATCTGGGAGCGCTTCGAGTTGGGTTAGGCGTGCTCTCAACATCGCTCCGACGTCCTTTCACAGTTCGGCTGTGGGAGGCGGTGTCGGGCTAGGAATGGCGGGAGGGTGGTAGCGAAGACTGCAGTCATCAACCGAAGTCCGGTTGGTCTAGTGCCATCCCTTGACTGCATGTTTTGGAACGGCGAGCCTCATGGGGGTCAAGGTGGCTAGCGACCCGCCATTCGCCGAGACCACCGCTTCAGACGACAAGCGGACGTCGCGCACCGATCAATCCGCTCGGGGAGCCAAGTGGGGAGCCAAACTCCACACTCACCGACGGACCGTCACGGACACGAGCGGAACGCGTCCGTTGAAATCACGAGGAATTTGGACGGCCACGAACACCGATGGACGATTCCGAGACGCTTTGCAAGCAGGGGGTCAGGGGTTCGATTCCCCTCAGCTCCACTGAGGGGGATTAGTAGAATTCGGTGGTTTCTCTAGTAGAAATCGGGCCCGGTCCTACTGGTCTCGCAACGAAAGCCTCGAGCCGAGACGGCGGTTACCGGTGCATACGGCGACAGGGCGAGACGGTAGGACGGACCCGACCGGTCAGCGTCCGAACACCTCGAGCACCCGCGCCAGCACTGCCCGCTGCCGCGAGATCGGCCAGGAGTCCGGGTCGACGCTCGCCGCATCACCGATGGCGTCGACGGTGGCGACGACGACCTCGGCATCGAGTCGCACGTCCTCGGAGGAACGCCCGCGCCGAACGGCGAGGGCGGTGGCCGCAGCCTCCAGCCATGCGTCGGTCGACTCCCGGAACTGGGACCGAAGCACCTCGTTGCGCGACGCCCGGTCGCTGAACACCCGCCAGACGCTCCAGTCACGCCGGGACTCGGCGTCGTGGGGCAGGGCGGCGAGCAAGGCGTCGACGATGGAGTCGTCGCGCCGAAGTGCGGCTTCGAATCGGGCCTGCATCGAGGTGTCGACCAGCAACAGTGCCTCGAGGACCACCTCGTCCTTGTCGCTGAAGTAATGGGTGACGGCACCGGTGGTGACGTGGGCCCGAGCAGCGATCCCCTTCATGGTGACGGCCTCAATCCCGTCCTCGGCGATGGCGGCGGCGGCGGCCGCAGCGATCGCGGCCCGTCGCTCTGCGCGGTCGACGACCTTGGGCACAGCAACCTCCCCTTGACAGAACAGTGGTTACGTAATAGCGATTATGCCACATCGACGGAGGGGACGCGACGTGACACGAGACGAACGACCCGACCACGACGTCGTGATCGTGGGCGGCGGCATCGCCGGTTTGACCGCCGCCTACCTGCTCCGAGACCAATCGATCCTCCTCCTCGAACGAACCGATCGCCTCGGAGGAAAGGTTGAGACCGTCACAATCGGCAACTCCACCATCAATGTCGGCACCCAGTTCTTCAACGAGGAAGACACCACCTTCGTGCGCCTCATCGACGAACTCGGCATCGAACGCACCCCCCATGCCGGCGGCTCCTCGCCCTACGCGCTGCACATGGGCGGAGCACTCTTCGACGAGTTCGGATACCTGCTTCGGCCCGGCAACCTCTTCCACGGGATCCGAATGTTCTCCGCCATGTACCGGGCATCCCAGACCTTCGAACTCCCCACCGACCATCCCCGATGGCGTGCCCTCATGACCACGACACTCGCCGACCTGCAACACGGCTACCCACCCGCAGTGCTCGGCCCCGTCAACACCTACATGCGCGGCGCATGCGTCGCCAAGCCTGAGCGCACCGCCGGGGGGATCGGGGCACTCCTGACATTCGACGTGGTCGCCGACCTCTCCTTCGTCGAGGGCGGCACCCAACGCATCACCGACGAACTCGCCGACCGCATCGGCGACCGTGCCACCACCGGAGCCGACGTGCGCGAGGTAAGAGACCACGGCGACAGGGTCTCGATCACCTACCGCACCGACGACACCGACCACACCGTCACGGCCAGGGCCGTCGTGATGGCCACCCCGCCTTCGGTCGTCGCCGCAACCGTTCCCGAACTCCCACCGGCCACCCGCCAGGCCCTCACTTCCCTGCGATGGGGACCCATCATCGTGGTCAGCGTTTTCCTCGACCCCGGATTCACCTGGCCTCGTTGGGTGGGGGTCCTCAGCGAGGACGCCATCTTCCCGGGCCTGATCGACGCCACCTTCGACCAGCCCCTCGGTCCCGACGACCCGGTCGTCTACAACTGCTTCGTCTCGGTCCCTCCCGACGAGACCGACCTCATCGCCGAACTGGGAGCCCAGACCGATGAGCAGATCGTCGACCGGGTGCTGGCCGACCTGCGGCGGATACTCGCCGATCACGACGTCGACGCCCACGTCCGCCACACGGTGGTCACCCGCTACATGGACGGCGAGTTGGAACTCTCCCCCGAGTACTACCTGGACGTCCTCCCCCACCTCGAAACGCCGGTGGGCAACATCCATCTCTGCGGCGACTACACCCACCGCGTCTCGTTCCTGGCCGGCGCCGCCCTCAGCGGGTTCCGGGCAGCCCGCGCCCTCGGCAGCACCCGAGTCCCACCCCAGTCGGACGAGATCGTCTTCCCCCAAGTGCCTCGTTGGGGCCGCATCGGTCTTGCCGCGCTGGCCGTCTCCGTGGTTGCCGTCAGCGTCGGAGCCGGCCTCGGCGGCGCCTTCGGGGTCACGATCGCCATCGTGGCCGCCCTGGTCCTCGCCCTCACCGCGGTCTGGCCATCCTTGTTGCCTCCCCACCCGACCGTCTACCGAGCCCTGCTCGGCGCTGGCACCACGCTCGCCGGCTTAGCCGCGATCGGCGCGACGATCTGACATGGGACACGACCACCCCGGCCCGGTCGTAATCATCGGCGGCGGGGTCGCCGGCCTCACCGCCGCCGGTCGACTGCACCAGGCCGGCATCGACGCAATCGTCGTGGAGGGCAGGAATCGACTCGGCGGCCGCATCCACACCATCGACGTCGACGGCTCCGACACCGCCTGGGTCGACATGGGTGCGGCCTGGATCGACGACCACGAGACGAACCGCGCCTACCACCTGCTCGCCGCGGCCGGCGCCGGTGTCGAAGCGACGTGGCCACGGCTGACGAACGTCCGAATCTACGACGAGCGGACCGACCGGTGGCTAGGCCGGATCCGCACCCTCCTCGCCATGGGCCGGCTCGGCTGGCGCAGCCACCGCCTCGCAACGCCGACGAGCGAGTTCACCGACCTCGGCGAACGGATCGACACCGCTCTCGGCGACACCCCCCGCCGCGAGGACGAATACCTGTTGAAGGCCACCACCGAGCTCCTCGACGGTGGCCCGGTCGGCCGCACCCACCCCAACGCCTTCAGCGACGGGCCATGGGAATACCTCCGCTACGAGGAAAAGACCTCGGTCATGGTGACCGGCGGATACCGCCACCTGGTCGACGCCCTGGCCGAGCCACTCGACCAGGAGCGCATCTTCCTCGAACACGAGGTCACCGCCATCCGCTGCAGCGACCCCACCGACCGCACCCCCGCCGTCGCCGTCGAGACCAGCGGCGGAGCAACCTTCGAGGGCTCCCACGCGATCGTCACCGTGCCCATCGGGGTCCTCAAGGCCGAGGCCATCACCTTCGACCCCCCGCTCCCGGATGCCAAGCAGGGCGTGATCGATCGGATGGGGGTCGGCCAGGTCGAAAAGATCGCCCTCACCTTTCCCAGCCCGTTCTGGCGACGGAACGCCTCCCGCTCGCTGCACTTCGTGAGCGTGCCCGACCCGATCACCCCGACGTCGGTGTTCATCGACGTGAGCGACACCGCCGGCGCGTCGCCCGGCGCGCCCTCGGCCGCCTGCCTGGTGGCGATCTGTGCCGCCCACCCGGCCGAGCAGGCCGCCCGCGACCCCGGTACTGCCATCGAGGCAACCCTCGCCACCCTCCGGCGCATGTTCCCCGCCACCTACCAACCACCGAGCGCAACCGCAGTGTCGGCATGGAGCACCGACCCCTTCTCACGGGGCGTCTACTCCTATCCCACCCCCCGCACCGCCCCCGGCGACTACCGCCTGCTCGGTGAACCATGCCACCACGGCCGCCTGCTCTTCGCCGGCGACACCTGCACCCAAGGCACCTACCTGTCGTCGGTGGAGGGGGCCATGACCTCGGGCGAACGGGCAGCCGACACAGTCATCGGACAGACGCGCCCCTGGTGAGGCGGAGAGCGATCACCGCCGGCTAGCCGCGTGTCACAGGTCCACTTTCTCCAGCTTCGTTCCTCGAGGCGATTCCGACCGCGCGCTCTAGCGCCACCCGCTCCAGCGCCGCCCGCTCCTCGTCGGCCATACCCCTCGGCTTCGCCTCCGGCTGGGCGGGGCGCAGCAACTGTTCGTCGACATCAGGGGGATTAGTAGAATTCGGCGGTTTCTCTAGTAGAAATTGTGCCGGTTTCGCTGGCTTCGCATCGGCGCTTCTGAGGTCCCCCTCGAAACCGACGTTCAACTACTTTCGCACGCTATGAAAATAGCCGCGGTCGGTCAGGTGGCGAACCACGAAGATCTAAGGAGAGAGCGCCTGCGTGATGAGGCCCGAGACGAGCTGCTTGGCCCGGTCGGCCGAGAGGCCCTGCCAAGTCCGCAGTCGTTCCCACGTGTCCCAGCTGGTGTGGAGGTCGAGCAGCTCTAGGGTGTCAGCCGCCGTATCGACGTCGAGGGCGCCGAGCTCGGGCTCGAAGGTCGTGGCGAGTTGGTCTCGCAAGTGGGCGGCGACTTCGGTCTGCTGTCGTTGGAGCTCGGGGGAGGCGTGGAGTCGAACAAGTGCGGCGCGCCGAGCCGGCGCCACCGCCTCGAACAGCGCAGCTCGATGGTCAGCGATCCCGCTGATCCGTTGCGGGAGGTCGCCTTCGACTGGGCGGGCACGGAACAGTTCGCCGTGCGTGCGGAGCTGCCGCTCGGCCATGGCGACGGCAAGGGCTTCCTTGTCCTGGAAGTGCTGGTAGATCGCGCGGGTCGTGCGGCCGACGCGCTCCGCGATCTGTTCGATGGTGGGCGTGAGGTTGCCCTCGGCGTTCAGCTCGAGCATCGTGTCGATGACCGCCTCGCGGGTGCGGAGGCCCCGCGCGACCCGTCCGTCCTCAGCCTTTGCTGTCATGGTTGCCGACGGTAGCCGTCAGCGTGGTGCTCAACGCCTTCATCGGCTCGACGGTGCTCGGGTGGTCGTAGAGGTTGGTCGCCTCGTCGGGATCTGACGCGAGATCGAACAGCTCGCTCGGCTGGCCGTCGTCGGCGTTGATTGTCAGGCGCCAGCGTCCATCGGTGATCGCGTGCCAGGTCGGCGCACCGGGTCGCATGCGAATCATGCTGATCGCGTGGTTTCGGGGATCGCCGCCGTCGCCCGTGACGAACGGCAGCAGCGACCGTGCGGCAGCTCCGTCGAGCGGGTCGGCATCGCCAGCGTCGAGCAGCGTGGCTGCGACGTCGAAGGCCTGGACCGGAGTCGGCTCGACGTGGCCGGCGCGGTCGGCTGCTGCGCCGGGAGGCCGCACGATGAGCGGCACCCGCACCGACGACCGGTAGAAGTTCATCTTGGCCATCAAGCCATGGTCGCCGAGCATCTCGCCGTGGTCGGAGCTGTACACGACCCACGTGTTGTCGAGTTGGTCGCTCTCCTCGAGCAGAGCGAGGATCGCGCCGATGCGCTGGTCGATGAGCGACACCATGGCGTAGTACTGCCGGGCACCCGCGAGCACGAACTCGTCGGTCAACAGGTCGCTGTGCGAGTGCGTACG
>Ga0181574_10001262_pt1 | contig 23600 bp, 14 predicted proteins | sample 101ome_24_FD_145600 | JGI IMG/M metagenome (GOLD analysis project Ga0181574, IMG submission 145600) | Coastal salt marsh microbial communities from the Groves Creek Marsh, Skidaway Island, Georgia - 101410AT metaG (spades assembly) | ecosystem: Environmental > Aquatic > Marine > Intertidal zone... | reverse complement strand
GACCCCTAGCTTCACTCCTGAGGTATATGCAAGCTGGAAATTGTTTTAGCAATCACGGGTCGGCGTCAGATTTTTAGCTGGCCACCATCGAGATAGCGCAATGACATGGCCGGATGGCTTATCATTTTGATGCCATTAGGTGACTGTGCTCTCCTCTTAAATGTGTCGCCAGCTCAGATCAACAAACTACCAGTGGCCGAAAAGTCTTCTGACTTATTGCACACCTAGGTAAGGACTTTTAGCGCGCGATGGTAATTGATAGGCTTGAGCTACTCTTTTAAGTTTTATTACCTGAACTCTGGCGCGCCGACAATGGCGCGTGAGGCTCCAACCCTTGCACATCTATTGAAGTACAAGACTGGTTAACATCCCATCTAATCGGCTTGCTACTTCTCTATAGACACACTCGTCCCGCCAGCGTTGGGCACTTTCTTTTTTATCCTTCATAAGTTCACTGTCAATTAGTATTTGCGTCCTTAAAAAATCAATGCCGTCTGCAATAGCCTCCGGTGTTTCACCCGGCAGGAAATGAACAGCACTCTCGACATCCTCGAAAATCGCTAAAGGCGTGACTGCGACAGGTCGACCACTGGCAATGGCGTACCGCACAGCGCCACTGGCAGACTCTCCCGTCTTCTGATAGGGCAAGACAATCAAGTCCGACTTAGCCAACATATCTAAACTCTCTAGATCGCTAAGATAATCGGTACACAAAGACACAATTTCGCGAAGCCCGGCCGCTTCTATCTTTCTCCTTGCATGCGCTATGATCTCGTCGGATAAGGGGTCTGGGTAGGCGGCGTTGATCATGTTTAGTCGAATGTTGCTTCCCCTGCGACGTAATATTTCGACAGCCTCAATTAACTCCAACAACCCTTTATGAGGCAAGAAAAATCCGTAGGATGCAATGGTAAGTGAGCGCTTCTCATGAAACGGAGCCACAACGGGCGGGACGTAGTCGATAACCCCATGAGGGAATAAGGTTACGTTGTCGACAACACCTAATTGCTTCAGCCTGTTCATATCGTTTGGGGAGTGCACCAGTACTCGGGAGCATTGCTTCAAAGCAGATGCCATCAAAGAAAGCTTTTTATGCGGAACATGAGCTGGGTCCATTGTCGAGTGCATCGTCATAACTACACTGCGGGTCAAAGAAGCCTGACCAGTCAAGAAGTTCGCAAGCCTTTCTAGGTCAAAGAATCCGTAGTTGAATTGGATGAGTAGTATATCCAAACTTAGCTTTTCAACCATATCAGACAACTCTGTCAAGTCATCGTGCTCACCCACAGACCAGCAACGTGACACATTTTCCCCATCTTCTTCTGTTCTAGCATTACTATTCGCCGCCAGCACCATAACGTTAGTGGGCATGTTGCTAATGAGATGTTCAGAGTAGGTTGCTATACCACAGCGGATATTCCAGGTCGTGACCCAACCAATACGAGGTATTGGCGCCCGTATGCCCTGAGCGCAAGCGCGGGCTGCTTTTACCATTCGGTGAGCAGTGTGTCGCCATGTAAAGTTCTGATTTAAAAGCTGGCTCCCCGCAGCGATTCGAGCATCACGCACATCGGCAGGCGCGAGGTAGACCTCTTTCATGAGATCCGCCAGATGATCTTCATTTGGCTCGGCCCAAACAGAGCTCGAGAGAGCGAAATGTGTTTTTGCGCGAGCATATGTGTAGTCTATCAACCAGGCTGTTTCAGGCGTGCAAAAATCAGTCTGTCCGCTCCAACCCGTCGTAATCACAGCTAAGCCCGATAGCATAGCCTCTGCCATCGGTAGGCCAAACCCTTCCGCTCGACTGGGCGCTACTAAGGCATGACACTGGCTGTAAAGTGACTTTAATTGCTCATCGGAGTAATCCTCTTCCAAGATCTGAACGTGTGGATAATCGCTATGACCTGCCCGTGCGTCTTCCAGCCATTGATAAACTTCGTTATGAGGATTCGGAAATGTTTTGATAACCAACGTCACGTCATCGCTGGCGCTGAAAGCCTTTCCATAGGCTCTCAAAAGAACATCTGCGCCTTTTCGCGGAAAGCAAGAAGACACATGCAAAAACCGAAAAGACTTTGCCTTGAGCACATAGTCGTAATCCGGCTCAATTCTTGACCAATGGTCTACACCAAGTAAGCTGACAGATATTGGCACTGTCAGTCCATGATCGATCATGACCTTACGCACATGCTCAGACATCACAGTCATGCCCTGCAAAGAAGCATTAAAAGAATTTATCCATTTGAGCGGGAAGCCAGACTCCTCCCATCCGTAGGCGTGCAGGAAGTTAAATCGGGCCTTCATGTCTTCCACACGTGGGGGGTAGAGACATCTACTTACTACATCGGAATCGATTGGTTCGAAATCAGTCGATAAATAATGCATTGCAGCGAGATCACTGTTACTGACCAAAAACTTTTCATTCGGCGAGAAATCACCAGGCCCTTCCGTAGAGTGCAATACAACCTTATGGCCCATTAAATCCAAGGCTCGGGCTACCTCTCGATTAACTAGGGCAAGGCTGTAGCTACTGTCAAATGGACCCTCTATACGCCAAGTAATTTCTTCAGGAAGACGGAGTGGCCTCAAAAAATTATCCAACTGTTTCTCATTACTCTCCATGCACAGCGCCAGTTTGGGGAGTAATTTGCCAGTGGTCATTTTTGTGTTTGACAAAACCAAAGCTACACTGTCGATCAGCCGTTGATAATTATCATTAAGCGTGCAACTGATTTTTTTCCACGCTCTTTTGGCTTCGTCACCGTCTGATTGCAGCATCTCCCAAACGGCAAGTGCTCGTCTAGCGCTCTCGTCCCATGAAAACTTTTTCGATTGCACAAGTCCATGCGAACAAAGACGCTGTCTAAAGGATTCGTCCTCTAGCCCCTGGGTCATCTTCGACGCAATAGCTTCGATATCGAACGGATCAAATAGCGCCTCGCCAAGTCCAACCACCTCTGGCAAGCTACTTGTATTCGATGCAATAACCGGAGCACCGCATGCCATAGCTTCCAATGCCGGCAACCCAAATCCCTCATGCCATGACGGGAATACAAAAAGTTTGCAACAACTATATAGCCGCACAAGATCTTCATCACTAACGTAATCAGTGAAAACCAGATCGTCTATTTTTAACCCTGCTTTTTGCGCACGGAGCCTAAGAACTCCGATAGTGCTAATAGGCATTCGGCCGGCGAAGACTAATTGATGCTCCGCACGCAGGCCGGTAGACATAGCTGCAAATGCTTCGATCAACCGCCCAAGATTCTTGCGCTCGTCGCTTGCCCCTGTGTAAAGCACAAACGGTCGGTGAATAAAAAACTTCTCAGCGAGCATATCAGCTGCGTCTAGATCGCCATTTTGTCCAGGAACATAACTGTTAAACGCAAATCCGGTAGGCACATGTAAGACCTTACTCTCGTCAAGTTTCAATACTTCAATGGCTTCACTGCGGGCAAATTCTGAAATCGCGAAACACATGCTGGCTAGATGTAAGAATTCTAATTTCCGAAGATAGTGTCTCTCGTAGAGTGGATTCGGGAGTAGATAATGATCTGGATTTTGTAGTGGAATTAGGTCGTAGAGGGTCACGCTTACGGGAATATCTCTATCAAATCGACCTATACTAGTGACAGCATCGTCCACATGGCCTTCGAATAAACTGGAAATATGTACCACGTCCGGTTGAAGACTAGTGATGAATGCCTCACGCATCAATTCCGCTATTTCGCGCAGTGTTTCATTATCTGGCTGCTCGGTCTTAACGGGACCAGGCGCCGACCAAACGAGAACATTTTCTGGCGGCAGAAGCTGATGAAACGCGGCGCGAATAGGCCCAATCGTCTCAGGGAAAAGACCACTCAATACAAGGATGATGTCATGCTTACCCCGATTACGCGCCAAGGCCTGCGCAAAGGAAAGCGTATACCGTCCTATTCCTCGAACGCGGCTCTCGGTTTGAGCGCCCTGCATATCTATTACTATGCGCATCAGGAGTTAGCCTTCGTTTCATGCTTAGCGATCGCGTGTTCAAGGTCCGCGTGTATTTTTTTTGCTCTATGCGAGCGTAAAGCTGCCGTATCATTTCTAGGCAAGTGCTCAGCGATAGAAGTGCTTTCGGTGAAATCAAAATCAGTTGACCGAGAGGCTGATTCCTGAGTGATATTTAAAATTTGCTGACGCCACACCGGAAACAGCAGCAGAGTGCGATCAGCCAAGCGCAGAAGAGAGGGCCGTCTACGAAGCGCTACTGCAACACGACGTATCAGACCGGCGTTTTTTTCAGTTAAATGACGAAGCAACGTATTGAGCGCATATCGAAACAAACGAATCGGGCTAAATACTACGCGCAGCAAAAATCGATTAAGATCGAGCAGTCCGCGAAGTGGCGCGGTAATTCGCCATGACCAACTCTGCCTCGTGGCCTCGGCCTCCTGCTTAGCCCGAACAGCGCGGTCCTCAGCCTCCAAACGCATTGCGTGGGCCACCTCCGCCTCCTGCTCAGCCCGAACAGCGCGGTCCTCAGCCTCCAAACGCATTGCGTGGGCCACCTCCGCCTCCCGTTCAGCCTGAGCAGTCCTGGGAGCCATCTGATCCGCTAGGCTTTGAAGGCTACTTTTGATCGGCTCAATCAAAGCGATCTGATCACGCCACCACTGTTCATGCACTTCAGTCAGTTTTTGGGAGGTGTTATCAAGTGTCTGTCCTATTTTTTCAAAGGCCATACTTATATCCCTGTCATAGCGGGCGGCGGCGGTATGAAGATTTATTCCATGTTGTCCAGCAAAAACTCCATCGAAAGAGCACCTGACCTCCTGTCTTGCCCATTTTTGCGCTACGACACCGTAATCAGGGCTCACGCTAGTGATTACATCAATCAAACCAATACCTTCTTTCGCAAAGATATCGGGGGGCTCCTGAAGCCTTACTGTCAAATGGCGACTAAACCCCAGATGGCCAACGAGATATGCCACGAGCTCAGAAGGGAGGGGCCTGATATGTGTGGGATCCATATAAAAACTGCTTGTTCCCACAACAATATTCTCAGAATTTGGGGTTTCAAGGATCATAATCCCAGCGGGTTTAAGTACCCTCAAAGCCTCTTCTGTGAGGCTTACTATTGATTCGAACGGCAAATGTTCAATGAGATGGAACGCGGAGACTACGTGCTGGGAGTTATCCGGAAGTGATTTTAAATATCCTACGGCATCCTCACGAATCACCGGCAACTTTAGGGCGACGCAGTCGTCTATCATTTGCTGGTTGATGTCCACGCCCGTGGCTGAAAAGCCAATGTCACGCAGTAGTTCTATCCACTCTCCACGACCACAACCTAAATCTAAGGCCGTCAGGTCATCGTGGTAAAAATTTTTTAGCGGCTCTATGAAGGGTAGATAAAATTCCACGCGAGATTTTATCTCCTCACGACTCCCACGATGCCGATTTTCAAACTCCCGGTAAAAATCTTCAAAATTCATACCATGATATCCACTTCGGGCGGAATCCAACTCTGACCGATAAAGTACTTTTCTCTCTGGTTAACAACCTTGAAAATAAGCGCGCTGTTATTCCACTCATAGTTGGCCTCAAGATGGGTGGGTCCCGTGTGGAGTGCTGTTGACACAGAGTAAGAACCAATACCTATCGACGCGCAAAATGTAAAGCGAACTTTAAATGTTCGCTGTGGCTCCATAGGAGGAATCAATACGCCTAAATGATGCGTGTTTGTTCCATAGATTTCTTGGCCAAGTCGATCCCTTATTGAGTAGCCTAAAACTAGCTCTGAAAGATGAGAATACGCTATAACACTCACTTCGAGATGCACAACATCACCCACGTTTATGCAGTCGACTGGATTGTTATCGTTGTCTAACAGGGAAACAGACTGAACTCGAGCATCACCTGTACCAGATGTGGTTTCCAGATGTTTATCCGATAATTTCAAAGATTGATCGCTTGTGACTTCATTCTCTGCAATGATTGCATTATAGAAATTCATGACCGCCTCTGGATTCCCATCTTTCAAGATGGTTCCGTTTTCTAGCAAAAGCGCTCGGTTGCATAGCGCTTGAATAGCGCTTCTGTCATGTGAAACTAGCAGGAGGGTGGTTCCCTTCTCTTGGAAAAATCGGATGCGATCAAAGCATTTATGCTGGAAGTAGGCATCACCCACAGACAGGGCCTCATCCACAATCAGAACATCCGGCCTGAAGGCAGTAGCCACAGAGAACGCAACTCTTACCTGCATGCCGCTCGAGTAGATCCTAACGGGCTCGTCAAAGTAATCGCCAATTTCCGCAAAAGCCTCGATATCTGGCATTGCACGGTTAATCTGCTGGCTACTAAACCCCATTAGTCCGGCGGCATTATGCACATTTTGGCGGCCGGTTAACTCAGAATTGAAACCCATTCCAAGTTCAAGGATGGCGGCAACGCGACCATTCACTTGCACCTGACCCATAGAGGGCCTCACGGTACCCACAATCATCTTCAACAGCGTGCTTTTTCCAGCACCATTTTTTCCAACAATACCGACAGCCTCGCCAGCGTGAATATCAAAATTTATATCGCGTAAAACCCACTGCTCCTCACCAGCATTCGATTTGATACCAAACCATCGAGCTAAACGATGCCACTCGGATTCGTAAAAACGGTAGGCCTTACCAACATCCTTTACGCTGAGGATAGTCACAATATATCAGCCATTTCTTCGCTAGCACGGGAAAAAAGAAATGCAGCCAAACTTAAAAGAGCAAAACTTGAGCAAAACACTAAAAACATTTGCAGCATGTCGGGGCTTTGCTCAAAAACTAAAATATCTTGATAAGCTCTCACCAATGGGTAAACGGGGTTAAGATAGAGATACCACTGAAATTTTTCGGGAATTATCGAGATAGGATAAACGATCGGTGTGAACCAGAACATTATCTGTAAAATTATTGGAACTACCTGAGCAATATCTCTCACGAACACATTGAGAATACCCAGCGTAAGACCAATGCCCACTCCCAGCATAGTCGTCGCCAACACCAGCAAGGGAAGCCACAGGACCTGCAATCCTGGAACATGCCCAAGCAAAGCAAGCACAATGAGTATGGCGAAAAAAAGCAGAATGTTATCTACCAGACAGGTCCCCACTAAGATGGCTGGCAACACTACTTTTGGGAAAAAGGCCTTCTTTATTAGATTACCGTTCGAGATGAATACGTTAAGGCTACGAGAAACGATTTCTGAAAAATAAGACCAGCAGAGAATACCGGCAGTAAGATATATAGCGAAAGAGTACTTATTATCAATTCCCACCATCTTGGCTTGAAGCACGTTGGATAGAATCAAGGCATAAATAGCGACCTGGGAGAGAGGATTGAGCATGGCCCAAAGCGCTCCGAATTTACTCCGCGCAAATCGGGAATAAAATTCGTTTCCGATAGAGCTAATCACAAAGTGGCGGTACTGCCAGAGCGCGCCAAATATTAATGACATTAATTATAAGTCCCAAATTTTAAATAAATCACCAAGCCCTCTCGTGTCATTCAATTGCCGAGTCGGGCTCGGACAACTGCCCCATCCAACCAAAAATAATAGCTTCCTGAAAATCACCCTGTTACACGTAGAGTCACCAGGCCAGTCAACGCCGAATCTAATCAATAGGTAAGGATAACATGCCTGAATACTTGGCCCGAGCACTCATAACGCATAAATATACTCAAGCAAAATCTAACCGATAGCTGTCCACACTTAGAAGAGCTGTTGTGTCCCAAGAGAACTGGCGGGATCTCAGTGCGCATCTTTCTCGACACTGAGCTTTTATGGCCGAAGACTCTATAAGGCCAGCCAGTCCTTGCGCGATTGATTTCACGTCTAGTGGATCTATTATGAGGGCAGCATCGTCGGAAACATCTGCCACCGCCGTTGTGCAAGATGCAATTACCGGGGTGCTTGCCGCAAATACTTCCACCATATAAGGCCAAACCCTTTTTGCAGTTACGGAAAAACTAGCGCCGTTGCTTGCGACAATATGACTTTCAAATCCTTAAAAGGAATATAAGATAGCCATTTAATATTAGGGTCTGATTTCGACTCTAACTCAGCACGCGACACCGGTACTCACCAACCGTAGCGGCCGACCACAATGTGTGGGTACTCAATTCGCACCTACCGAGGGAGTCTTTCGTGGGCCGCAATCAATCGACCCAGGTTTTTTCTTGTTTGCAAAGTCCAAACAAAGATTAGGTAGTTCTTGGGAAGGCCGTAGCGTGAGCAGACGCATTGTGGATGTTGAAGTCGCGGAGGCAAAAACCATCTCTCGTCCACACCCAAAGGGATTACGTCCTAAAAGTAAGCTTTTAAGTGCCGTCCTCTCAAACGAACCAACTTCCGTAGCCGAGGCTTTTTAAAGGTATCTCCAAAAAACCATTCAACCAACTCAATGTCATCTCGTCCTGAACGGCTATCACCAAGTTGCTGCGTGTATTGGCCTATTCCATTAATACCACTGCTGCCCAGCCCTAAATTGAGCACTGTTGACCCAAAACCAATTTTCACACCAACCTTCATAAACACCGTTTCGCGAGCGGCGCGGAAAGCCTGAACCCCCATGGATTAAATATTTTTACCCGCATGCTTACTCCCTTCGCTCAAGCATCCAAGCCAGTGTTTGCTCCAGGGTAAACTCTCGATAACAACCAATCACAGATTCTAAAGATGCGGGTGAACCATATAGCGTGTTTATTTCATCCCTACGCACAAAGTCAGAACTGACCTTTGTGTGGATTCTATAGCCCGCAAGATCATTTAGCAGGTCGACCACGGTGAGGAGGGGAGTCGGAAAGCCACTGCAGACGTTATAAACACGATCGGGTGTATCGTGCGTCAGTAACTTGAGGTAAGCGCGCACAACGTCACGTACATCAGAGATGTCTCGGGAAACGCTCAGGTTGCCAAGTTCTATCGTTTCCTGCTTACCCCGAAAAGCGTCGACCAACTTAGGGATAAGAAAGCACCTGGCCTGACCGCAGCCCGTGTAATTAAAGGGCCTCGAAATCACAATCGGCAAATCATCATAAAGCTGTGCGATGAGCTCCATTGCCACTTTCGAGACTCCATAATGGTTGATCGGATCTGGCTGTGCCGCCTCTGTGATAGGCAGTACAGTGGCATTTCCATAAATGTTTGCACTACTGGCAATCAACACTTTTTTTACCGCTGGTCTATGCTTTCTCACTGCATCCAAAAGATTTAGGGTGCCCAGCTGGTTGACTCGGTAGATTTCAGCTGAGTTGCCGTGAGCTACGAAAGAAATCGCAGCAAGGTGCACAATGTAGTCGGGTTTAAACTGCTGAATGATTACTTCTAGCTGCTGGGAATCCAAGACATCAGCAGCACAGGTATTATCAGCGATCGTTAAATTTTTACCTCCGGGCTGCACAATAGCCACACAGCGATAGCCATCTCGCTTAGCCTGACTTATGAGGTGGCGTCCAGTGAAGCCCGCAGCACCTGTGACAAGTAAACAGGGCTGGCCCATTAGAAAGTTTCACCAAGCTCATTACGCTTCAGATCTGCCTCAACCATCATCCGACAAAGCTCTTCAAGCGTCGTTTTAGGCTCCCAGCCCAGCTTCTCGAGTGCCTTCGCCGGGTTGCCGATTAACAAATCGACCTCAGCGGGGCGATAAAACTTTGGATTTACTGCGACAACTTTCCTAGCACTCGCTTTGTCAAAGGCGATCTCATCCTCAGCCTCACCCAACCACTCAAGCTCAATATCCACGGTTTCGAAAGCCATAGTCACGAAGTCCTTTACCGTTGCAGTGCGGTTGGTCGCGAGGACGTAAGTGTCGGCGGCTTCGGCCTGCAATATCCGCCACATTCCCTCCACATAGTCCTTGGCATAACCCCAGTCACGTTTGGCTTGCAGGTTCCCAAGCTCTAACACATCTAGCTTGCCCAGCTTAATTTTTGCGACTGAGTCGGTGATTTTTCGAGTTACGAATTCTTTACCTCGTAAGGGAGACTCGTGGTTGAACAAAATGCCGCTGCTGCCAAATATCCCGTAGGACTCTCGATAATTTACGGTCATCCAGTGAGCGTATAATTTGGCCACACCATAGGGGCTGCGAGGATAAAACGGTGTTTGCTCCGTCTGCGGAATTTCCTGCACCTTACCGAACATCTCGGATGTCGAAGCCTGATAGAAACGGATTGCTGGGTTAACGATACGGATTGCTTCTAATAGGTTTAAGGCACCTAAACCTGTTATCTCTCCGGTCGTGAGAGGCTGTTCAAAAGAGGCGCCAACAAAGCTTTGAGCGGCAAGATTATAAACTTCTGTGGCGGCACTATCATTAATAAGTCGGATCGACGACGATAGATCGGTGAGGTCATACTCTCGAAGATAAAGGTGTGGGTGATCAAGTAAGCCAAGCTCTTGCAATCGCCAAAAGTTAACCGAGCTTGTACGGCGAAAAGCACCGTACACCTCATAACCTTTTTGCAGTAGCAGCTCGCAAAGATAAGCCCCGTCTTGGCCAGTAATACCAGTGACAACAGCTTTTTTCTCACTATTTTTAGACAAAATTCATTTAGCTCCCAGAAAACTAACTCAGCGTGGCAGCTCTCACCTATGTAAAAACTCCAACGTTCCCATACTACCACTGGCCGTAAGAACCATGACTTTAGAACTCCTGAGCAAAAATACCTAAATGAGGATCCACTCCGGCATTGGATCGCGTCCTATCCCAACTCCAAGTCGCAGTCACGGCACAGTCCTGCATGTCTTTTATTCAGATTGGCGAGCCAGGAGGGACCGGCATCAAATCGTGCTGCCAACTCTGCACAGCTTCAAGCGACGCCGAAATACGCTGCGCGATAAACCCATAGTGCGAGCGCCAGCCGGCCGAGTCACTGCCGCTCGCATCTGTTGCTAACGCCGCGGCAATACTCTCGACAATGAACGAGGTTGATTCCCAAACCTGCGCTCTTACGGATGGGGAGGCGGCTGGATGCATTACCAGAGCCAACAAATGCTCCACAATCTGCCCCTGTGTACTTTGTAGTAGCAAAATTTTGCCTGCCGCCTCCTCACTTCGACTCCCCTTGGAAAGATCAGGGTCACCATCCGTATCGCTCAGACGTTCCAAAACCACACCAACCAAAGCCTTCAGCACCTCCGCGAAATTAGGCGCACGGGCATCCAATAGAACCTGCCGATTCAACCGCACCGCCCTAGTAGGATCAAGCAACTCCTTTAACGTCAAATCTACGGCCGTCGTCGCCGCTGCAATGGGGTCAAACAGGTAGCCGGTCTCCCTAGGAAACAGTTCCCGCGACAAGCCCAAGCCAGGCGGCCGCGGTGGTATCAAGGCTACCAACGTAGGTGATAGGGCCAACGCCTCGGGCAAGAGAGTCGCGATGAGGGCATTTAGCGCTGAGTACTGCCGGCCCGCATCGATGTTTGTGATGGGTGCTTGCCCGTCACCTTTGAGCGCGTAAGTAAAGTCTCTTCCCCCAAGCACAGTTGCCGCAGCTTGCAACTGGTAACGATGCATTAAGTACGCAGGCACCAGCGCATCCTCGATACTCGCCAAGGGCTCGCCTGACCGAATCACCGCCTCCGAGAAATTCTTGAGTACCACCTTGCGGAGCGCCATCAGGCGGTTGAGTTCGGCCACCGGGTCGGCGCCGTTATCCCACAAGCTACCGCGGCTATGACATGGTCCCGCACCCCGCGCGAAGGCGTCGCCCCGGGCATGCTGATCGGCTACAAAGGAGAGTCCGGAGGCCAGCAGGTCATTCATCAGCGACTGGCGCCCCGCCGCCTCTGTCCCGCCGGGAAAATCCGCGTAGCCCCAGCTGATTGCGTGCTTGTCCCAAGCACCAATACCCACAGCATAAGCATCGGAAATGTCTATCTCATTGTCTTCAGTCAACGTCACATAGGGATGTGGGTAGTCCATCACCGAAGCGCGATCATCCGCGCTTGCGGCGAAGTTATGCTCTAGTCCCAGCGTGTGCCCGACCTCGTGAGCAGAAAGCTGTCTTATGCGCGCTATAGAGAATGCTTCCAGCTGTTGCGCAGCATCCTCTTCGTCGACCCCATCTTTATAGGGCGCCAGTAGCCCTTCGGCTAGCAAATAATCCTGCCGTACCCGCAGCGAACCAAGACTCACATGACCTTTTATGATTTCCTGGGTGCGGGGATCGCGCACGCTCATGCCATAGGACCAGCCCCGGGTGGAGCGATGCACCCACTGAATGACGTTGTAACGCACATCCATAGGGTCTACTCCCTCAGGCAATACCTTGACCTGAAAACCATCGATGTAACCGGCTGCCTCAAAGGCCTGATTCCACCACGACGCGCCTTCGATGAGTGCGCTACGAATCGGCTCAGGCACTCCTGCGTCAACGTAATAAACAATGGGCTCAACCGGCTCACTGCTCTCACGGTCGGGATGCTTTTTCTTAAGCCGATGGCGCCATGCATAGCCGCGCTTCACGGGCTCCCCCAGGGGTGCACCATAGTCGTAAAACAAATTGCCCTCACCGCCATCAATAAATCCGGCACGCGGGTCGTAGGGCAGCGGCGTATAACCATCATCGGGCAAGCGCACAAAGGAGTGGTGTAGGTGCAAGGTCACCGCACCCGCATCGGGGGATACCGTCTCCAGAATGCCACCCTTGGGGCGACCGACGTAGGTAACCAAGGCATCGACTTCGGTGTTATCGGGAAAAGCTTTTGAGCGGGAGCGATTAATGACAGAGCGCTGACTATCGATGGCGTAGGTTCCTTCCCCCCGACTCTCTAACAGCGCCGCGAGTCCGAGCGCATCCCGCTGGGCAAAGGCAGTGAGGTCGATCAACACCTTGCCATCCGCCTCGGCTTCAACGTCGAATCCCCATAACACCGAACGCGCGAAGGCTTCATTTACCGCGCGGGTCTCGGCGGGATTATCGGTCGTTGCCCGATAGCGCGTGTTCAGTGCTACCAACAATACGCGTGGACCCACCCGTTCAAACTGCACCAATTGGGTTTCCCCCAAGCGGCCACGATCAAGACCCAGATCATTGGAGCCCACTCCCTGCGACAGACTGGGGTAATAGATAAAGGGCTGATTGAACGCGCCCACCTCGGCGTAAAGCTTGCCTTGACCCTCATTCCAATACAGCGGTACAAAGCCCCGCTGGTACTCGGTGGCTGCAACAATATTCTCGAAGGCTGTGCCTTCCTCGGCGCTGGCGTCAGCGCTCACAGAAATTGGACCGAGGAAGTGGACACCGGCCAGCATCAGCAATCCAAACACACGTGCAATACTCCTCGACACCGCCGGAACGAGGGAACCTTTGGACCTTCGCCACTGATAAGACTGCAGAGAGGAAGTAAGCATGCTCAACATGAAATCACCTTAATCAAATAAATCGTGCCAATCTCGAGTGATTTACAAACTCGATTAATTTTCGCCATACACGTCGCGCGTAAACAGCTTGTGCTTGGCGGGCAACAACTCTGGCTCAACGCGATTACAAAGAATCAGGTCGCATCGATCCAGAAATTTCTTTAGATCACCGACCACCTCGGAACCAAAGTGACGATCCTCCGTCAGGAGCGGCTCAAAAACGACAATTTCGACACCCTTAGCTTTCAATCGTTTCATGACGCCCTGCATCGCCGAGCTTCGCATGTTATCGGATCCACTTTTCATCGCCAGCCGGTAAATGCCGACCAATCGAGGCTTGAGCGACAGAATCTCCTCCGCGATAAAGTCCTTACGCGCGACGTTAGCGTCCACAATACCCTGCATGATGTGCTGTGGGATATCCTCATAATTAGCCAACAGCTGCTTGGTATCTTTGGGCAAACAGTAGCCTCCATAACCGAAGGAGGGATTGTTATAACCCTGCCCTATCCTAGTATCGAGACTGACTCCCTCAATGATTTGTTTTACATTCAGGCCCCGGGCCAGGCCAAAACTATCGAGCTCATTAAAAAAAGCCACCCGCATGGCCAAGTAGGTGTTGGCGAATAGCTTCACAGCTTCCGCCTCCATGGAATCCATCAAAAGCGTCGGGACCTCTGCGACCAACGATGCCTTTTCCAATAGCGATGCAAACCGTGGAGCATTAATGCCACCGCCGCCCACAATGATCCTGCTCGGGTGAAGATTATCGTATAACGCCTGCCCCTCTCGAAGAAACTCGGGAGAGAAGAGTATTTCGTTATCCTGCAGCTTAGCGCGCAGCTGGCTCGTAAAGCCCACTGGGACAGTTGACTTGATAACAATTGCCGCGCGGGGATTGCGCATTCGCGCTTCGCTTACAACGGTCTCAACCGAGCTAGTTTCGAAATAATTTTTTTCAGGATCATAATTTGTGGGAGTTGCAACAATAATAAAGTCTGCGATCTCGTAAGCTTCTTGCGCATTTGTGGTGGCTCGAAGTGACAACGAATTCTCGACCATGACTTGACTCATTAGCGCGTCATTCACGGTTGGGTTGCCTGCATTCACTTGCTTAACACGCGCTGGGTTCACGTCCAAGGCAACCACGTTGTGTTGACGCGAGAGCAACACGGCGAGAGACATCCCTACGTAGCCAAGACCCACGACAGTCACGTTTACTTTACCTTCCATTCGAATCGCTATCCTCAATCTTTAGGCAAATAGGCGTCACTGGCTGATGCGATAAAAAAATCCTGATAACAGCGCACACTACCGGCTCCCACACTGCTGCAGAAAAATCTCGATATTTGGGAACTTTAGCTAACAAACCCGTCGGGCATATATTATGCGAAAGCACCCAACTCCAAAAGCGTCACGACAGCATCGCACTTCTTATTTTGCGAGTTGACATCGGAAGACAGGGATCAGCGGCGCGCCTGTGACGACAATAGACCAGAATATATCTTCTACCCTCTTCTCCACCACCTATCGCTTTGCCATCTATGCCTTTGGCCTGTTGAGCCTGCACTCATAGGCCCCGGTGACGCCGTGTCCTGGCACGCTGCCTTTGATATTTCTGGCACCCCAGCGGACTATTAAAAATCCCAATTTTTTTGACCCGAAGGCGCTTTAGGGACGCCTCGTGACTGTGGGAGTGATCCCATCCGCAGTGGCGTTAATCAGTTTCCCTACCCCCTGCTTGACGCTGACATCATTTGTACCACGGGAGAGCCCATTTTCGTGACCGTGGTTTCTTGGGAAGCGGAGTCAGAAACATTCATACTGGCGATTGAGGCGTTGGATGAGATCACCTCTCCCAGTACCTCTTATTAGGCAGAGTGTGAGGACGGGGACGGCAACATCCATTCTGGACCGATCCCAACAGGCTCGGTAACCGAAGCGGGATTAACCGACGACGTCTATTACACCTGACTGCGACGGCTACCTAGGATGCCGGCCCCAGCCTAGCCTCCGACGCGACCGGGTCAATAACACTAGGCATGGCTACGGGGCTACCCATCTAGCTGCTGCACGAGGCCACTAGCCCCTAAAATAGTGCTTAAAGGTTTTACGCGAGGGCGCCCAAGATGCTCGGGCCACAGGCTCCCGCCTCGGGTATACTCCGCCCTCGCCCCATATGACCGTCAAATCCGGAGCGGTGCCCTTGGCTTTACAGCACACCTCAAAACCCTCAGCTCTCTCGTTGGCCGTTGCGCTGGCACTGCCTCTATTGGCCGCCCAGAGCCTCACCGCAGCGAACGCCGCAGCACAGCCAGACGATGGGCATACCGCTCTACCTTTGGTTATAGAACCACAGTACAGCGCGACACCCGCGCCTCAAATCGCAGAGACCACGGCCCAAGACATTGATCCAAGCGACCTCGACTATTCCAACGCATCGATCCAATCTCTCACCGTCACCGCCCAACTCGACTGGCAACCTCTCCCGCTGGTGCCGACCGCCCAACAGGATCTGCGCTGTCGCCAGTGCGGCGGCGCGTTTATGGATCCCCTCGCCAGGCAGATCCCTACGGAGCCTGGCAGCACCGACGTGCAGGTGAGCGCCGACGAATCCAGCAGTGATAGCGACAGGCTTAGTTTTCAGGGCGATGTTTCGGTGCGACAGGGCAACCGCTCGCTAAGAGCCGACTCGGTTCAGCTCGATCGCAACCAACAGATAACCACCGCCGAGGGCAACATTGGTTATCGGGAACCCGGGGTGGCCCTGCTCGGTGATAGCTTTGAATACGACTCGGGCACCCGCGAGGCCACGATCAGTAATGCCCGCTTTGTTCTGCACCAAACCCAGATGAGCGGAACCGCCAGTACGCTTGAGCGGCAGAGCACCGGGCATATCGATATCGATGAAGGCGCCATGACCTTTTGCGCCCCCGATGATCCCCAGTGGTTTATCAAGGGAGATGAAATTACCATCGACCCCGCGGATGGCATGGCGGAAGTCAAACACGCCACTCTCGACGTGGGCGGGATACCGGTTTTTTATCTGCCCTGGATCACCTTCCCGATCAACGACCAGCGCAAAACAGGGCTGCTTTTTCCCTCGATTGGCTCGGATACCCGCGGCGGGCTCGACTACACCCAGCCCATTTATTTCAACCTCGCCCCCAACTATGACGCTACCTACGCGCCACGTTTCATCGGCGAGCGGGGTCTTTTGCATCAGGGGCAGGGCCGGTGGCTCAACCCCTATATGGGCATGTGGAAAGTCAACGGCCAGTACATTGGCACCGACGATAAATACCGGGATGAGATCAATCCCGAGGATGGCACGCGCTGGCTGATCGGGGTTCAGCAGCGAGGTCAGTTCAGGCCCAGCTGGCGCACCACCATTAATTACAACAAAGTAAGCGACACGGACTACGTGCGGGATCTGGACAACAGTACCTTGAGCTCCCAGCGCCAAACCGCGCTGATGCAACTCGGACAAATCGATTATCTGGGCTCGGACTGGCTAGTCTCGATACAGGCACAGCAGTTTCAGAGTCTCGCCGATGACATTCGCAACGATTACAAGAAGCTCCCCCAAATAACCGCCCAATGGCGGAGCAACAAAACCTACGCGGGCTTCCGGCCCATTGGCCTGCTGCAGTATTCGAGCTTTGATGCCGATGCCAAGCGCGTGACGGGCGAACGAATTTATGCGGAAGCCGGCGTGAGTTACCCGATGAGTTGGTCCTGGGGTTTTCTGCGGCCCACCGTAAAATACCGCGCACTCAGCTATGACCTCGATGATCAGCTTGCCCTGCCGGACGACGCCCCCGACGCGGGCTCAGCCGTGTTTAGCCTCGATGGGGGACTGATCTTTGAGCGCCAAACCTCACTGGGCGGAGAGGCCATGACCCAAACCCTTGAGCCCCGTGTGTTCTACCTATACAGCGAATACGAAGAACAAAATGGGCAACCGGATTTCGATACCGCCGAACTCACCTTCAGCTACAACCAGCTCTTTCGAGATACTCGATTTTCAGGCCACGATCGACTCGATGACGCCAACCAAGTAGCGATAGGGCTTACCACCCGATTCTTCGCCGATGAAGATGGTCGTGAGCGCCTGAATGCCAGCATCGGACAAATTTTTTATTTCCGGGATCGGGAAGTCCGTCTTAGCCGGATCGACCCTGCCCTTACCGAGAGCACCTCGGCAACTGCGGTGGAATTTAATTGGCTGCCCAATGAAGCTTGGACCTTTCGCTCGAGCATTCTCTATGACACCAACGAGAACCGGTTCGATGCCGCCAGCATCCAGCTTAATCACAGGCCCGGCGATGGCCGCGTCTTCAATATTGGCTATACCCTGCGCGAGCCACCACCCTCGCTGTTAAACCGCCCGGTTACCGAACAGGCCAACGTCTCGGCATACTACCCGATTGACGACAACTGGCGGATTTTCGGTGCCCTCGAGTATTCGCTGGAAGCGAATGAATCCGTACAAGATATGATGGGATTCGAATACGATAGCTGCTGCTGGCAGGCACGGCTTTTATACATGCGCTACATTGATACGGCTGGAGGCTTTGCTCCAGATTTCTCAGACCCAAGTCTGGAACGCGAAAACGCTGTCCAGTTTCAGTTCTCCCTTAAAGGTATGGGTGGCTTTGGCCGACGGGTTGAAAATCTACTGCGAGACATGATCTTCGGCTTCAATCCAGAATTTCCTAATTAAATTTTTCGTTTGCGTGATTGTCTAGATGCTGTTGCCACCTAAGCTATTCAATGATTTCTGAATAAGGAGCAAATCAATGAGATCATGGCATGACCTACGCTTGTCAAATCTCTCCAACCGAAAGATCCCCAAATCGGCACTCTGCTTGCTTTGCATAGCAAAAGACGAGCTCTATTTTTTACCATTTTTTCTTGGTCATTATCGAAAGCTCGGTGTACGACATTTTATTTTCCTTGATGACAATTCAACGGATGGAAGCATTGAGTACTTGCTAGGCCAGCCAGATGTCACCTTGCTACAATCTAATTTTGCTTTTAATGATGAAATCGACGGCTTGCGCTTCGGTGTCGCAATACGAGGCAAGCTCTCAAAGCAGCTTTTCCCAGAGACGTGGTCTTTGATAGCCGATGCCGACGAATTTTGGTTTCCGCCCCAAGGCCTTGAAAGCCTTTCCGCCACAGTGAGGATGCTCGCTAAAGACGGTCACCGTATTTGCAAAGGCATTATGTTTGACTGCTTTCCGAGAGCGCTTTCCGATATAGATAGTGCGACAAAAAAAGACTCCCCCTTTAGACTAAACCCCTTCACGGATTCACTTGGCAAGATCGTCTGGAATAACACATCAGAGCCGGAAAGACTAAAATATGAAAATAATGTAAGAAACAGGCTTTTTATCTCTCTGCAAGAAGATGGTTTGGTGACTGATGACTTTGTTCGTGCGCGCGGAATACCTAATCTTTATAAAGTTCCACTAATCAGGTGGGCCAAATCAATTTCACTGGTTTCAGCGCATAGATTGAATAGTTCGTATACGGATACACCCATAATGAAATGCGCTCACTATAAGTTCTTTCCTGGCTGGCATCTCAAAGTAAAGGCAGCGTTAGCAAGCGGAGCTTACTATAACAACTCGGTTGAATATAAATTTCTAAGATTATTAGACAAACACAGAAAAAACCAAATACTTTTGTCTAATAGCACTGTAAATGCTGAAAGCTTTTTCTCTTTTTTAAACTTCTCTGACAAGTAAAATAAATGACAGGGGCCGTCGGCTCTTTTGGCTTAAATGGCACTAGAGCGGTTACCGCTTGCAAAACTTTTAGACGGTTAATGCTAAAGAAACTCGAGGCGCCGTCCTTACTGATATCAGATGACTCCAATAATAGTCCCATATCTTCAAAGGTATGCGTCGCATAAACATGATTAAAGATTACAGGAAATAGTACAAGACGCCTATTTCAGAAAACTGGTTGCTAGTCCAGGTGCATAGGTGCTCAAAATCTTCTCGAGTCCTTGTTAGGATTTTTCAGCATTTCCTTCTTCCATTCGCCCATCAACTAGCCTCTGAGCATATTCGGTTAACGCTTTACGCTCAATTTTTCCCATGTGGTTACGCGGCACCTGCTTGACCGGCACAATTTTAAAAGGCACAAAAGGTATATGCTTTTTAATCTCCACGCGCTGAGCTTTCCTTTTTAGCTCGGTCACAGTCATGACAAGGAGAAACTGCTGATGATCCTTGGTATTCACCGCTAATACACAGGCGTCATCGAAGTGCGAACTCTCGATTAGCTTGCTCTCAAGTTCAGACGCTAAAAGCTTGTCACCATTTACACTTAAGAGGTCATCATCGCGACCGACAACAAACAGGCCTCCGTCTTCCGTAAGTCGACCAATATCACCTGGATAGAACCAACCATCCTTAAAGGCGCCTTCGCTGTGGGCTTGTCCATAGGAGTCGACCATTACGGGCGTTTTGACCCTTATCTTTCCCTCTTCGCCAAACGGCAGTACTTCGTCGGCTGCCGAGCAGATTTCTACTTGGCTCCCCGGATAGAGCTGCCCCACGTAGCTGGGATCATCCATTTGCCCTGTTTGTTCATGGGACGCCACGATACCAACCTCTGTGCTTCCGTAACCATTAATGATCTTTGAAGCGAGAGCGTCTCTAATTTTCTCTACTAATGCCCCCTCCAATCTAGCGCCCACTGAGATGATTTCCCGTGTTTCATGGTCAGGATATTTCTTTCCAGTGGCCACAAGTCCGGCAAAAAATGCTGGCGAACCAGCAATCAAATTTGAGGCACCTACCGCGTCTTCAATCGCTGCGGCACCATTACCGCCACCGATGAAAACGCAGGTCTCTCGCATCAGGAGGCGCCGCATTGGGCCCGAAAATCCCCCTGCGGTATCCCTGCCCATGAGATTTAATGACTTTCGCTCAGAAGGTTTGTTAGAAGAGAAACTCGCAAACCACTCGTTTTGTCTTTCAACCCTCTTTGACAACATGTCGTTGCTTAGCATGACATCTCTTGCAGAACCGGTTGAACCCGAGGTCAAAATGATACGATGAAGCACGTCCGGGTTCTTCTCCAAAAACGTTGTGAGATTTTTTAATGCGGCGCCTTTCGTTTTTTCCTCTTGTGCACCCTTCATAATCTCAGCATTCAAGACAATCAACCGAGCATCCTGCATTGGGTCAACTGGACCCACCACAGGAACGTCCTTATATGTGCTTTGATCGGGCCGCAGAGCGACTGTGGCTATACCTAAACTCGCCGCCGCGAAGTGCGCCACCCAATGCTGGTAAGTACCTAGACGAATTGATAGGCCGACGACCGGCACATTGCTCAATTCGACTTCAAAAATACTGCGGATATGGGCTACGTGTTTTGAAAACTGCTCGTAGGTAATCTCACGAGCACCGATTATGAAGGCCAGTCTACTTAAATCTGACTTACGAAATTTCGCAAACACCATTGATTTTGCCCTCCTGATACAACAAATCCGCATGCAAGCCAAGCGGCTCTAGGACTACGTATTAGACATCATGCCCACTATTTTCCAACTTCGAATTCTCAACCAAGTTTTCCCTGAGGTATTCAGTCAGTGCTTTACGCTCAATCTTACCCATATGATTCCTTGGAATGGTCTCAACAGGAAGGATTTTAAAAGAAACAAAAGGAATCAATGGTGTAACGATGGAGCGCTGCTCTTCTTTCACAAGCCCGCTTACGGTCATGACAACAAGAAGGTCTTTGCCATTGCTGCTCAGGTAAGGCAGGACACAAACATCCGTGAATTGGCCGCTCTCGATGAGTTTGCTTTCCAAATGAGTAGCAAGCAACTTCTCGCCATTGATATTAAGTAAATCGTCATCTCGACCAACCACATATAAGTCTTGTTCGGAAGTGATATAGCCACGATCACCCGGGTAAAACCAGCCGTCATAAAATGCACCCTCGCTGGTGTTGCGTCCATAGCCGTCGGTCATTTCCTCCGTCCTGACCCGAATCCGTCCCTCTATCATGGGCGCAAGTGGCTCGTCGTTATCCGAACATATCTGCAAATCAACACCGTGACACAGGCGCCCAGCATAACTTGAGTCACCCTCATAATTGGTCATCTCATAATCCGCCACAAACCCCGTCTCGGTGCTTCCATAGACCGAAAAAACCCTTGCGCCCAACAGCTTTTTAATGCGGTCTCTGACGGGTAGCTCCAATCTGGTTCCAGCCGAAACTATTGACCTTGTGTTTACGCGATCTAGCGGGCTTTTTTTCACAGCATCGCACAAGGTGATAAACAACGCTGGTGTCCCTGCCACATGATTCGCCTGCTCAACCCCACGCAACAGACTCTTTAGAGCGGGCCCGGGCGCCAAAAAAATTATTGGCTCGCCGTTCAACAACCCAAACAGGGCCAGCTGGAATCCAGCTAGTGTGTCTCTGCCCATAAGGCAAAGCACCCTTCGATTACCTTTCTTTTCGGGAAGATATCTTTCCCAGAAGTGTTCATTGACCTGCTGACGTTTTTTAATATCTCCATTGCAAAGCAGAACATCTTTTGCGGTTCCCGTTGAGCCAGAGGTGAGCACTATTCGATGCAGGCACTTCTCGTTTGCCGCGAGGGCCTGACTTGCTTCCCGATAGGCTGACAGAGCGATCCGCTCAGGCTCAGCTTCGCTGAGAGTGAGGTGATCTAGATGAATAATTCGGGTGTCTGCCATTGGGTCTACTGGCCCAATAACCGGGATGTCCTTGTAGGTTACTTCATCGGGCCGCATCGCCACTGTTGCAATGCCCAACGCGGCCGCTGCGAAATGCGCGACCCAGTGCTGGTAGTTAGTGAGTGATAGTGACAAACCGAGCATCGATTCGCCCTTTGCCTCTTGCTCTAGAAGGTCCCGGACATGGGCAATATGCTTTGAAAAATTGGCGTAAGTGACCTCTCGCTCGCCAATGATGATTGCGACCTTGGTTGATAGGTCGTCATCTATCATGGAGCACTTCTCATGAGGAGGCAGAACTCTTGGCAGTCGTCATGACGCGTTTAGCGTACTGAGAGAGAGCCTTTCGCTCTATTTTACCCATGTGATTACGCGGTATCTGCTTCACATTCATCGTCGTAAAAGGGATATACCTCAAGTGGTTACGAAGCGCATCAAGTGTTTTCTGCTCCTCGTGCTCACTTACCGACATCACCACGAGAGTCTGTGTATTTTCCAGATCTATCTCGAGTAAGCACACATCCGAGAAAAGACCGGTTTCCACAAGCCGACTCTCTAAGGCGGGCGCCAATATCTTTTCGCCGCCTATATTCAACACATCATCATCGCGACCAACAACAAACAGGTCTCCGTCTGCCGTCATATGGCCTCTGTCACCAGGATAAAACCAACCGTCCTTAAATGCCCCCTCCGAGGTCTCACGACCATAGGAAGCCACCATTTCTGCTGTTTTTACCCTGATACGGCCAGTACTTCCCAGGGGCACTGGTCTATCATCGGAGTCGCAAATTTCGACCTGTACGCCAGGACCTATTCGTCCAACATAGCTTGGATCTCCATCAAAATCCGTCATGTCATAGTGCGCTACGTATCCGGTCTCCGTGCTGCCGTAGCCAGAGTTCACCTTAGCTGCCATACGTTGCTTTATTTGCTCAAGCAGCGGCTTTTCCATTCGAGCGCCAACGGACACCAATTCACGATCGCTACAGCCGACAAAAGGACCTTCCCTGAGTTGCAGTAAGGCTGCGAAGCCGCCGGGGGAGCCTGCTATATAATTGGCTGCTTCTATGGCTTGCAGATAGCTATTTTTCGGATCACCCGGACCTCGGAAAACTGAACACGACCCCTCTAACATGCGCAAGAAAGGACCAAAAAAGCCACCCAAGGTATCTCTGCCCAATAAATTGAGTACTTTCCGGTTAGCAATGGGTATGCTGCTGATGCTGGTGATCCATTGCTGAGTAGCAAGCAAACGCTGTAGCACGGCCTCGTTGCTCTGCAGGATATCCTTTGCAACTCCTGTCGACCCGGTGGTCAGAAGAATTCGATTCAAAGACGCGGGATTTGATATCAACTTGTGGAGAACCGAACGGTGGGCGGACCCCACGTCCGACTCTGGCGGTGCATTTTTCGAAACGCCAAATGGATAGAGAATCAAGCGTGACTGTTCCGCAGGATCCATGGGAGCA
>Ga0181574_10001259_pt1 | contig 23629 bp, 21 predicted proteins | sample 101ome_24_FD_145600 | JGI IMG/M metagenome (GOLD analysis project Ga0181574, IMG submission 145600) | Coastal salt marsh microbial communities from the Groves Creek Marsh, Skidaway Island, Georgia - 101410AT metaG (spades assembly) | ecosystem: Environmental > Aquatic > Marine > Intertidal zone... | reverse complement strand
ACCCCCAACCCCGGAACCAGCGTCAACGCCAAACACCCCACACTCGCCCAATACCCCAGCACCACCCAGCGCCGATACACCGCAACCGGCAACCGAATCGCCACCGCCATCGCCACACACCCCAACACTAAAAACAACCCCTGCTTGCGAATAAATAAAAAACTGTCCTGATACTGCTTAAACCCCAAGACCGAACTGGTCGATAACGTCATCACAATCCCAATCGCAATTAACGCCAACGCACTAAACAAAAACACCCAATCGGGCCCCGTATTTCGCGTCATCGCCATGCCGCAACACACGCTTTAAACGCATCCCCACGCTGCGCAAAGGTCTCAAAGGCATCGTGACTGCTGCCCGCCGGGGAAAACAGCACCACCCCCGACCCAGCCGCCAACCGAAACGCCGCCTCAACCGCCTCCGCCACCGTATCAACCGCCGTCACCGGAACCGTCAACTGGCCCGATGCCGCCAACGCTGTGACTGTGGGCACCAACCCCCCACACACCACCACCGCCGTCACCCGCTGGTTCACCTGCGCCCATAGAGCTGCATGACACACCGCCTTGGGCTGCCCACATACAATTAAAACCACCGGCGATTCTCCCGCTACACAGGCAACCGCCATCGCCGCCGCCGCCGGATTGGTTGCCTTCGAATCGTTGTACACCGCAACACCCGCCGGTCCGCCCAACACCCGCTCCATCCGATGCGGCAACCCCCGAAACTGCGCCATACGGTCCCGAATCTGGGCGGGAGGCACCCCCATTACCCCCCCCACGGCCACCGCCGCCTGAACGGACAACCACTGAGCCGGGCCCGTCGCCCATGTCGAATACTCGGGCAACGCTTCGGGGTATATCGGGTGGTGCGCGGCATTGCCAAAAGCGCTGGATTGGGCCTTTAGGCGCTCATCCGCAGCATTATAAACAACATGGTCAGTGTTGGTGTTAACAATGTTCATCTTTGCACGCATGTAGGCGTCTAGCGTGCCGTGTCGCTCCAGGTGATCGGGCTGAATGTTCAACAAAACCGCAAGGGTACAGGTAAAGTGATCGCAGAGCTCCAATTGATAGCTGCTCAGCTCGCACACCAAGTGCTTATGAGACCCCCCCACGTAGCCAATTAACGGATCCCCAATGTTGCCCACAACGGGGCAGTCGAGCACCCGCGCGATGAGTGTCGCCGTGGTGGATTTTCCGTTGGTCCCCGTTACGCCAATAATCTGAGGCCGTTGATCGGCCGGCCGGCGTTCCCATTCCCGATACGCAAATTCCACCTCCGATAGCATCACGGCCCCCGCTGGCACTGGCACCGTTGTTGGATCGACGCCCGGACTCATCACGACCCAGTCGGTGGCGTGAATAACCGTATCGGACAGGGATACACACGGATGGCCCACCCGAGCACAGTAGGCGTGTACCGCTTGGGCCGTTATGCCGTGACCGGTGACTACGACGCGTGAAACCATAACCAAAATAGCCCGCAACACACCGCCTGCACGCTCCAAAATAGGAGCACAACCTTGGGCTCGGGCATACCCTTGAGCTCAAAATGATGGTGCAGGGGCGCCATCAAAAAGACCCGTTTTTTTCGCCATTTAAAACTCACCACTTGAACCATTACACTGAGGGTTTCTAGGATAAACACCCCGCCCAACATCACAGTTGGCCAAGGGCTATGCATCACGGCTGTCACCGCACCCAGCATGCCCCCAATCGCCAAGGATCCACTATCGCCCATAAATAAGCGAGCGGGATAGCGATTGACACACAAAAAAGCCAGCAATACGATGGCCAATACCAACCAAACGCCCCCATGAAACGCCGCAGCCAAACTGGCCATAATTAATACCGATATGCCCGCCAATAAACCATCCAACCCGTCCGTTAAATTGGCCGCATTGCTCGCACCGACTAGGCTTAGGAGGCTAAGGCCCATTAAGCCGGCGGTGAGGGGGGCTGGATACACGGCCACAAGCACCCCGCCAAGCCCCACCTGCAACACCAGTTTTTGCGTAGCGGATAGCCCTTGGTTGGTGGATCGCCACCCCGCTAAGCCATCATCCAAACACCCAATAATCCCGTAGCCCAGCCCAGCCCAGAGCACCCACCGAGCCACCGGATCGGCCCAATACCCAAAGCATACCGACGCAACCAGCACCAACGCCAAAATAACCACCCCCCCAAACGATGGCACCCGCTTGTTCTGATGGGATTCAGGGGCCAAATCATAAATTTCCTGGTGGGCATTCAAGCGCATCAACCACCAACTAAATGCCATAAAGCTCACAAGGCTGATCCCAAATAAAAGAATCCCCTTAGTGATCATGAACCAACCCCATGCCAATCATCGCTGCGCTTAACCCCCATTGCTCCCCCACCCGATAACAGGCCATCAAGCTATGGGTTTCTGCTTGCCCCACCGAATACGGCAACACCCGATACCCCAGGGCCTGAGCCTTCTGAGAAATCCGTTGGTAGTGGTGATCCGCATACGGCCAATACACGTGTCGATCCACCAAGGAAAACTGCTTGCGCAAGGGGAGCAGTACGGCCGCTTTGTCCGCTTGCGTTTGCAAACCAGGCAACACGACGGTATGGGTGGGATATAGGCATTGAAGCACCCGCCGGTTGCGTGCGCTATGCACAACGGGAACCACCAAAATATCGGTGGATACTGACGCATTTAAAATCCCTAGGGCCGCGGATAGTATCGGGTCAGACACGCTGGCAGCCGCACATGAAACGCTGTACTGCATGCCCAAGACGCGCGCCAATCGCTGCCCCGGATCTCGGTCTGTGGCCAACACAGCAATAATACCCATGCGGGCTTTTTTCCGGTGAGCACGGGCTTGCTGAAGCACATCCATACGCACCACCCGACTGGCCCCATTGGCCACAGCCACATCCACATGCTGATGGCCATCGTAGTCATCCAATTGCATGGGGACAAAGGTATCACCGGGTGTGACGCAATCCGCAATCACCTGAATGGCCATTAGTCCCCCCGAAGCTCCGCAACAATGGACTGAACCAAGCTGGGGTCGTGACTGTCTGTCACCGAATCGCCCACCACTTGCGTCCGCTCATGGCCCTTACCCGCTACCAGCACAACATCGTTGGGGTTTGCACGCTCGATGGCATACCGGATGGCCGCTTTCCGATCCAAAATTACAGAAACGGGAACCGCTTGCGCAATGCCGGCTTGAATATCCGCTACAATGGCGTCTGGGTCTTCGGACCGGGGGTTGTCGTTGGTCAAAATAATCTGATCGGCATAGGCGGCTGCAATGGCGCCCATGGGCGCCCGTTTGCCCGGATCTCGGTCCCCCCCGCACCCAAAGATGACCCACAATTGGGCCGACGGATCCAAACACAACTGATGCGCCGCCTGAACCGCATGGGTCAACGCATCGGGGGTATGGGCAAAATCCACAATCACCCGACACGGAACCTTGCACACGGTTTGCAATCGGCCCTCTGGCCACCGAACCGCCTTCAAGGCGGGATCAATGGCCGTGTCTGAAAACCCTAAATTGCGTAAAATGCCTTTGGCCACCCGATAATTCTCATCCATGACGGTATGTGTTTGGATGGGAATGGGAATGTTGTGGTGATCCGGCGGAACCACGGCAAAGTGATTGCCTTCGTTAATAAACCGCCATTTGGTGGCCCGATACGTGGACATTCTAATGTGATAGTCCAAATGATCCCGCGAAATGTTGGTCAAGGCCCGAATGTCAAAATCAATGCCATACACGCGATCCTGGTCAATGGCATGGGAGGATACCTCCATCACAAAGTGGGTACCCCCTTGGCCAATGTGTTCAATCATGGTCTGGTATGTGACCATAATATCCGGGGTGGTTAATCCATGCGACAAGGTGCCTTGTTGATAGGTTTTTTGCCCCAATGCCGATAAACACTGGGTGACAAAACTGGCCACGGATGTTTTGCCATTGGTGCCCGTAATCCCAATAACGGTTAAAAGATCAGCCGGATTTCCCGTTAGCTTTCGGGCCAATTCCGCCCACTCGCGACGATTCAACTTGATGTGTCTGGATGCGCCACGGGCATACGCTTTTTGAATATACGGTTCGCCTTTGGGTAAGCATACGTACACATCTCCGGGTTGAATGCAATCGGTGTGACTCCAATAATTCATATTCAAAAGTGTACCATGGTTTGGGACGCAATCCGTATCAAATTTACAATTAATCATGATATACTGATGATAATTTCTGTATGTAATTTTAAAAATTAGGACCCTCCTACTATTATGGCACAGCATGATCAGGCATTGTTAGTTGCATATCACAAAAACCCATCGCCGGGCTTAAAGAACGATATTTTGGAATCGCATCAAGGCCTTGTGCATCATTTAGCCAGAAAGATGGCCTTTGACCGGACCCATTTAGACGATATTGTTCAAATTGCCAACATTGGGTTATTAAAAGCCATTGAGCGCTTTGATCCGAATCAAAACACCAACTTTGTTGGCTTTGCCATTCCCACAATTGTGGGTGAGATTAAGCATTATATTCGAGATAGCTTGTCCATCATTCGCATTCCACGCACGGTGCAGGAAAATGACTTGCGTATTCGCCGGTTTATGAAAGAGCATTTGCAAACCACCGGCAAAAGCCCCACCCCTCGGGCGATTGCTGATGCGTTGGAGCTGGACCTTGAATCGGTGCTGGAATGCTCAGAAATTAGCAGCTTTACACGGGTATCGTCCTTGGATAAATCCTTGCACGATGAATCGGGGCCATCCTTGCTCGAAACCGTCCCGTGTGAGCGATTCCCAACCGGAAAAACCGAAGACTACAGCGCGGTCAACTCTGCCATCGAGGCCTTGGATGATCGGACCAAAGCCATTGTTAAGCATCGATTCTATGACGGATGGACCCAGCAAGAGATTGCCGAAAAATTGGGGTTATCCCAAATGCATGTCTCTCGGTTATTGCGTGCGGGTATGAAGCAATTAAAAGCTATTTTGGAGCCACAATAGCTCGGCTGTATGCTACACTAGGGGCATGATTTTAATTGCCGGTGGTGCTGGATATATTGGGGCGCATATCAATCAACAGCTTGCGGCGGCTGGCTATGACACGGTTGTGTTGGACAATGAAAGCACGGGGTTCCGATCCTTTGTTCAGTGGGGGCATTTTGTGTCGGGCGATTTGCGCACTATAGCGGATATTCGCCGGTGTTTTGATGCCTATCCCATCACCGCGGTGGTGCACACAGCGGCAGCCTCGATTGTCCCGGAGTCCATTCAGCGCCCGGATTATTATTACACCAACAATGTAATGGGAACGGCCAACTTAATTGCGGTGATGCAAGACTACGGGGTTCGAGATTTTGTTTTTTCATCGACCTGTGCGGTGTATGGGGATCACCGAGACCCGATTGCCGAAACACAGGCTTGCCAGCCCTTAACTCCGTATGGCAATACCAAGCGGGCGATCGAATGCTTGTTGGCCGATTACCACGCAGCCGGGTTGCTGCGCTATGTTGCGTTTCGGTATTTTAATGCGGCCGGAGCAGACCCGGGGGGGACGATTGGCGAAGCGCACAATCCTGAAACGCATTTAATTCCCTTGTGTTTGGATGCCGTCATGGGAAACCGGCCGGCCGTGACTATTTTTGGGCGAGATTATGACACGCCAGATGGTACCTGCATCCGCGATTATTGCCATGTAAACGATATTGCCGCGGCCCATGTATTGGGTCTGAAAGCGTTGAAAACGACCGACATATCGGGCTGCTATAACTTGGGGTTGGGGACAGGGCATTCGGTGTTGGACATTATTCAAGCGGTTGAAGCGGTCACGGGCCGATCCGTTCCGGTGGTGTGGGGGGATCGCCGTGTGGGCGATGCGCCGCAGTTAGTGGCCCAACCCGGCGCCTTTGCGCAGCATACGGGCTGGACACCCACGTATACGGATAGTCAATCCATGATTCAAACCGCCTGGCAGTGGCATCAGCGAGAAGCCACCATGAATATGGTAAACTAATCGGCAAGCCATGGAAAAATTAAACTTAACGACAGAGACGCGCACGTTTTCAGACATTATGGGCAATGGTCGCTATTACACAATTCCGCTTTTTCAGCGTGACTACTCGTGGGGACCCGACGAATGGCGAGAGTTATGGCAAGATTGTTTGGATATGATTCAGGAAAATTCTCAACATTTTATGGGATACCTGGTTTTGGAAGACGGACCGGAATCCAACCGGCAGTTTTCAATTATCGATGGCCAACAACGCCTAACGACTATTACTTTAATTATCTTAGCGGCTATTGCGAATCTTCAAAAATTAAAACCTGACCATGCGGCTGAATCTGAAAAAAACAAGTTGCGAATTGAAATATACCAAAACTACATTGGCCGACGAAACGAACAGACCCTTGAGAAACAATTTAAACTAAGCTTGAACCGAAACAACCGTGAGCATTTTGAAAACATGCTGGAAACAACCACTGTCGGCGCTCAGCGCAACATTACAGAAACCAATCGATTGATCAATAAAGCGTTTGTTTTTTTTGACAAGCAATTTGCGTCTTATTCCGGCGAAAAAATTCAAAAAACATTAAATCATATTCTTGACGGCCTAGTGTTTAGCACAATGACACTAAGCAATAAAGACAATGCCTATGCACTCTTTGAATCGCTCAATGCCCGGGGTGTTCACCTATCGGCATCCGATTTATTCAAAAACTATCTATTATCTGTTTTAGAAAAAGACGAAAAAATATATCCCGATTATTTTGCTGAATTGGATAGCCGATGGGCGTCTATTTTGGCTCAATTGGGAGAAACAGCCTTCACAGATTTTTTACGTAGTCACACGGGAATGACACAGCCCTTGCCCCCTAAAAAAACCCTATACAAAACACTCAAAAAAATTGTGCCTTCTAGCCAATATGTTGATGCCTATATCAAAAGCATCGAAACTACAGCCCCTATCTACGCGGCACTACAGCACCCCCATGATTCGTTGTGGATTGACAACCCTAACCGAAAACCCATTGAAACAGGATTGCATATGCTCAATTTATTCAACATAAAAACCCCCTTAAGCCTCTTAATGGCGGCCACGCAACACTCAGACCCGACTGTTTTCACAACCATACTCAGGTGGATAACGATTATATCGTTGCGTGCGGTTATTACAGGTCAAAACACCAAAGATCAAGAAGTTGTCTATAATAAAACTGCCCGTGCACTGACAAGTGGCGCACCGTTGTCGGACTGCAAAACTATGTTGCGTAGCATTTACATTAATGATGATCGCTTTTACGCAGCCTTTAAAGAATACAGCATTGTGACATCCCGAACATCAAAAAAAGCAATTTATCTGTTGCGAAGCATTGAAAACCACCTATCCCCTGACAATAAAATTGATGAAACAATAACCATTGAGCATGTATTGCCTCGCCATCCCTGTGACGAATGGCAGGTAGCTTATGGCCGCTTGGATTATAACCATGCTATTGACCGGCTTGGCAATTTAACACTTGCAACGGCGTCAACCAACACAGCGCTCAGTACGCATTTATTCCAAGAAAAGCGTCAACTGCTTGCGCAAAGCCCCTATAAACTGAGTCAAACAATTGCGAATTACACCACCTGGGATCACGCGACATTGACTAAGCATCAAGCCTGGCTGGCTAAGCAAGCCAAGTCCGTTTGGAATTTGCCTGAATTTGCGCTTACATAATGGCGTTGAAACCCTAGATTATTTGAATCAGCGCATGTTGTTTTTAATCCATATTGTAAAATCATCGAGCCAGTAGTCTCGAATAAGGGTTGCCTGGGGATCCCATTGGCGGCATAGCCGATGGACGTGCGTGGGGTTGTAATACTGCAACCCGGGTACTTGGGACTCGCAGGATTGACTCAGGGCGTTAAATAGCACACACTGGTTGGCCCGTGCCACCATCGCCCCAACCTGTGCGGTCAAGTGATACAGCGGGTCCGGAATGCGCAAACTAAACACACCGCTGGCCACGACCATGTCCGCTTGCGGTATATCGGCCAAACTACCTAGAATAAACGTGGCTGCCGGATAGCGCTGTTGGGCGAATCGAATCATCTCAGGGCTAATATCCAAGCCGGTATACGTGCCCGTCCACCCCTGATCGCATAAAAAGCCATAAAAGTCCCCCCGCCCACAGCCAAAATCCACAATGGACTGGGCAGGAAACGCCTGTAAAAATTGACTAAACCGAGCCGCTTGCCCCGCCGCAGTCTGCCACCCCAAAGCCGCTAGAGAATTGCCATGAACCCGGGCTTGCCGGTTGTAGTACTGGCGCGTACGCTTTAAGACCCGCCAGTAGGCCGGGCTATACGAGTTGTCGGGCCACCAAAAGCTCCGCAATCTGGACAGCATTGAGGGCCGCTCCTTTGCGAAGATTATCCGCAACACACCAAAACACAATGCCGTTCTGGACGGACAAATCTTGTCGAATTCGGCCAATGCCCACGGGATCTTGGCCCGCAAATTCTCTCGGGGTGGGGTAATCCAATTTCATCGGCTCATCCAAGAGCACAACACCCGGCGTGTTGGCCAACACCGTACGAACATCCGCCGGATCAATCGGCTGAGCCGTTTCGAGCGTCACCGCTTCGCTATGCCCAATGAATACCGGCACCCGCGCACACGTCACGCTGACCGGCAAACCGGGCTCGCCCAAAATTTTCTGAATTTCATTCACCATTTTCATTTCTTCTTTGGTATACCCATTGGGCAAAAAGCTATCGATGTGGGGCACCACGTTAAAGGCAATCGCATGCCGGGGCACCGCATCGGCCTGACCGCTCAGCAATTGGGTTGTGTGTTGCTCTAACGCATCAATCGCCGATTTGCCCGCCCCCGATACCGACTGATAGGTTGAAATAACCAATCGAGTAATCGTGTATCGCTCATGAATGGGCTTTAACGCCACGACCAGCTGAGCCGTTGAACAGTTGGGGTTGGCAATAATGCCTTGGTGCTGAGCAATGGCGTCGGGATTGACTTCAGGGACAACCAGTGGCACGGTATCGTGCATGCGAAAAAACGACGTGTTGTCCACTACAATGGCCCCGGCTTGAGCCGCAATCGGCGCATACACCTCAGAGACCGCCCCCCCCGCACTAAACAAGGCAATATCCACCCCAGCAAAGGACTCCGGCCGCAAGGCCTCAACGACAACGGTGTCATCCCCCACCAATAGCGATTGACCCGCTGAGCGCTCCGAGGCCAACAATCGGACCGATCCCATGGGAAAACTGCGTTCAATCAAGCAATCAATAATGGCTTGTCCCACCAATCCGGTTGCGCCAACAACGGCCACGCTATACTGTTTCATTGTGTCTCCTCCATAATTGATTCTAATCCGTATCGCACACTGGGTGCATGCTGCATCATCCACCGCACAGACAGCACAACCCCAGGCATAAATGCCCCCCGATCCAACGTATCGTGACTCAACGTGACCCGTTGACCCGGCCCGCCAAAACAAATGTCGAGCTGCGCCAAATGTCCCGGCAAGCGCATGGCATGGATGGGGATCCCGGTTTCATTGACCCCACCCCGAGACCCGGGGACCAGTTCCTGACTCGTTGGGATATCGGCATTAACCGTTGGCATTGCGGCGGCTATAACGGCGGCCGCTTTTAAGGCCGTCCCTGAGGGAGCATCCACTTTCTGTTCATGGTGCCGCTCAATAATTTCAACATGGGGTAAATACGGCGCCATTTGAGCCGCTGCCTGCATGATTAAAACCGCACCAATGGAAAAATTGGGGCAAATGAGTACACTGCGTTGACTGGCCTGCACATCGGGCTCAAAATCAGCCACTTCATGGGGATGAATCCCGGTGGTTCCCACCACGGCATGGCACCCGGCCTTGAGAATCGTTCGAATGGTTGCATGGATCGTATCGGGGTGCGTAAAATCCACCACCACATCCGGGGCTGTCTCGGTCAACCGAGTCGCCAAATCATCCCCCATATCCAAACAAGCGACCAACTCGAGGCCATCGGCATTGCGAATGGCGTTCTGGGTTTCCTGACCCATTTTTCCATGGGCTCCGTTAATGGCAACTCGAATTGGCGTTTTCATACATCCACTAGTGTAACGCACTCGCGCGTGGTTTGAAATATGGCATCGGGGGTTTGATTCTCAACCGACAGGCAATGAATGCGGGAATGCTGCTGGGCCAAGGCCAAATAAGCCGTTCGGACCCGCTCATGAAACGCCACCGATTGAGACTCAATCCGATCCAACGCCGCCCGCGCACTGGCCCTGGCCAACCCCACCGAAACTGGCAGGTCATACAGAAACGTGTGATCGGGAACCAGCGATACATGCGCCCCCAAGGTGTTAAGCAGATCGGCACTGCACCCTCGGCCCCCAACTTGATACGCCCAGGTGGAATCCATGTAGCGATCACACAATACCACATCCCCACGGGACAGGGCCGGCTGAATCACCTGATGGATATGCTCCAAACGATCCGCAAAAAACAGCAACAACTCTGTACGGTGATCGTGAATCATTGCCTCGTCCAAAATTAGGCCTCGAATCTGCGTGCCCAAGGGTGTGCCCCCGGGTTCCTTGGTGACCACGACCGATCGGCCCAATCCACGCAGATACGCTGCCCACAGCTCTAGCTGGGTGGATTTCCCAGACCCCTCAATGCCTTCAAACGTGAGAAACACTACCCCTTTCGGACAAGATCTCGCAAATTCTTGCTGGGTGAAAACGATGGGCTTTTGGTTGCCGGAACCACCAACGTAGCGCCCGTTTGTGGGTTTCGACCAATGCGCTCCACCCGATTGCGCACATCAAACTTGCCAAAGCCAACAATTGAAACCGGCTCACCTTGAACCAAATGGCTTTTAATTGAATCAAACATAAATTCAATCATCTCTTTGACATCGTTTTTTGTAATGTCTTTGGTATACCCAAACTCATCGTGCATAATTTCGATCAATTTTTTTTTGTTCATTTTTTATCAGTCCTTATCTAAAAAAGCGCTTAATGCGCTACCAACAAAACACCTAAATTACAATATAAATGAATTCGGCATTGTGAGTCAACTGATTTTTTAATTATTTCAAACGCCAAAGATTGAATTTGGTTGTTTTTTAGTTATTTTTAACTGCTTGTGCAATGCCAAGTCTAAGCTATATACTCTTAATTAGACACGTATAAATATTGTGTTGCGCATTACCCCCCTGAATTAACAATAGTTTAAAGGAGATAAAGTTTATGGATATTTATGTTGGGAATATTCCCTATGAATCAACGGAAGATGATATTAGTGCCTTGTTTGGCGAACACGGTCCGGTTAAAGCGGTTCGTTTTATTCGCGATTATGAAACCAAACGATTCAAAGGGTTCGGCTTTGTGACGATGGACAATCAGTCCGATGCCAACAGCGCAATCGAAAAACTCAATGGCACTGAAATCAATGGCCGTGAGTTAAAAATTAGCTCAGCGCGACGCTAAACGCTAGATCGAAACCCGCAAACGTGTTACGATAAATTATTGCTGGAGAGGTACCCAAGTGGCTATAAGGGGACGGTTTGCTAAACCGTTAGTGGTCGTAAGGCCAGCGAGGGTTCGAATCCCTCCCTCTCCGCCAGCAATTTACCTTGAGGAAATTAATTAATGACAATACGAAGAACTGAATCCACGCTTGGCCGAGACTTACGGAATTTGGGAATGGCCTGTATGGGGGTTGCCGCAATATGCAGCGTGGCCTATGTTAGTAGCGCTCTTGATGATGCTAAATCCAAATTCCCCCCGCAAGATACCAAGGGCTCCGGCGCAGCAGTCTCCACGCCCCCACGAATCAATTCAACCGCCATCCAAGACATCTATTCACTCACAGACCAAGACTATGCCACTAATCACTGAATCGATCGGCTTACTAGCGGCAACCTGCACAACCGTGGCATTTGTTCCCCAGGCCATTAAAGTTATTCGAACTCGAAACACAGCCGGATTATCCCTCAGCATGTATGTGTGTTTTACGATTGGCGTTAGCCTATGGCTCGCATATGGCTGTTTAATTGGCGACACAGCCATTATTATTGCCAACGCCATTACAATCGTGTTTGCAACCATCATTTTAGCCCTAAAGCTCCTGTATTCGTAATGCTTTCATGTCTCTTTGGCGGGGCACCGAAGCAATTGCCCCCCAATCCGTATTTGCCTATGCATCGAGGCGCGCCAAAAAAGCCCCCCGCCCCGCCGAATCAAGCAACGTCTGCCGCTGCATCCGCCCGGTTTGCTTCAAAGCTGGCAGCAGCGCCAAGACATCGGAAAAAAGTTAACCAGGCAAAGCCAGGGCCCGTTGCAAATCTTGCGCCTCCTGCTTCCGAATGGACTGAATCAATCGGTTCAGCTCTGGTTTTTTCCAAGGCCTGGTATCATCGAGAAGAGAAACCACCTGAGAGCTCTGTTTAAGCGCTTCAAAGACAATGGTATCATTGTTTTTCATGCGTGAGCTGGCAAAACGCAACGCCCATCCCCGCTGTCGCACGGCTTTCAAAACAACAGCATAATCATCCTTTAAATGATCTGCGGCAAATTCGAGTGCGCATCCATTGTGGTTTACAGCAGCCAAGACAACCTCTCTATCTGATTGAAAGAGCGCCAACTCTTTTTCCAACGCCAGTCCATCCAATTCAACACGGGCAATCGCTAACTCTTTTTCATCAATTGCCGACGGCGGCAACTCAAACAACTCAGTGTCACTCCAATCGGATCCATCCAAGCGCCCCAACACCACACCTGGACCGGTGACCGGAGACGGGCACACGGTTGAGCGTGGGGACGACTCTCTACTCCAAGTAAAACTCTTTTTTGATTGGCTATCCGGCGTCTCTAGCATTTTTTGTTCTATTTTTTGTTCTATTTTTTGTGTTATTTTCATTATTCTTACATCCTTATATACGCTTTAATCCGATTCAACTTTTTTTCTCCAATACCCGGTACACGGGTTAACGCTTGCAAACTCGAATACCCCCCATGCTCAGCTCGATACGCCACAATTCGCTGTGCCATTGCCGGCCCAATCCCAGGCACAGATTCCAACTCGGATGCCGATGCCGTGTTGATTGAGACTGGACCGGACCCTGAGCGCACTGTCGACTGCCGATACGGAATCATAATATGCTGACCGTCCGTCACGCGATTGGCAAAGTTTAGGCCCGACACGTCCCCCTCCGGCAAGACACCCCCCGCCGCTTTGACCACATCCAGCAACCGTGCAGACGGGGCAACGGGATACACACCCGGCTGCCGAACCGCCCCCGACACCTGAATCAGCACCTGATAATTCGCAGACGCAACAGCCGCCACAACCGGCTCCGGGGTATGAATACGAACTGGCATCACCCAATGATGATACAGACGCACGCCTACCCCCACGCCCATCATTAACGCTAAAATAATGACTGTGCGCATCATCGCTCATGCTCCGTCTGCATCCACGCCGGGAATCCAACAATGCGATCTCGAAGCGCCTGTGTTTCACGTGAAACATCGTGGGGAACCAATTGGCCGGTCTCACACCAGTACACGCCCGCCTGGCACGGTTGGTTGGGATACAACACCCCCAGAACCAACACATAAATGGCCAACTGGCGTTGATACGCAATCGGCAAAGGGTCTGCGGGAACCCGGTCTGTTTTAAAATCAACCACCCACCACACCCCATTGCAATACGCCAAGGCATCCAATCGGCCGGACACACACACATCCCCAATCCAAACCGAAAACGGCCACTCCACATGCACCAACCCCGACAACAACCAAGCATAACAGTCCGATACTTGAAAGCGGTCCGCCAGTGCTTGAAGTCGCGCACGATGTTTTTGGGCCACCGCCATCCATGTGCGATCCACCACCGCATCGCTAATGGCCTGAACGCCCGACACATCCGGATAGCGCAATTGGTGCGCAAACACCGCATGGACCGCTTCGCCAAACTGGGCAGCCAAGACCCCATCGGCTAGGGCCATTTTCTTGGCTCGAGTGGCATCCCGCATGGCAAATGCGTCTGGAGAGACCAAATAATCCCCCAAGGCGGATACCGATACATACTGCCGAGACGGCGGTGGCGAATGATAAACCAGCACAGACGAACCGCTGTCCGGCACCGGCAACCCCGATGCCACCACCCCCCCATCAACCGGCCCATTGGCATACCGAGCCCCCGTTGACTGAAGGGTCACCCACGCATCATCGATCACCAACTCCGACTGGAGCACATCCAGCATGTGTTTGACCTTGGGCGCCGCCGATGGCACACCCAACAGATACAAATCCCGCTTGGCACGGGTACAGGCCACATAAAACAACCGCCGCTCTTCATCCAACGCGGATTCACGCAGCCGCTGATAAACGGCGTCATGACTCGCCTCAAACGGCGGCACATTAACCGAAAGCGTACCAGCATCAACCAATACCGGATCTTTTGACTGGTTAAATAGCGAATCCAACTCTGGCGCTATCACGCAGTCAAATTCCAGCCCCTTCGCTGAGTGAATGGTCATGACCCGAACCCCAGCCACCGATTCAACCAAGGCTTGCTCAACACTGGTGTCGTGGCGCATGGCATCATACCAAGCCTCAATCAGTTGAGGCAACGCCATCCCCGGCCGCGCCAACGCCGCCACGGCCAATTGAATCAACTGTCGCATATTGGCGCATGCCTGCGGCGACGGAAACAAGCGCCAGACACCCAAGCCCGTCAACAACCCATACAACCACGCCTGAACAGAAACCGATTGGGCCGTCAAACATAAATCCTGCCACCCAGATGCGTCGGCGCCTTGGATTTGCACCAGACGCTCCGGCCAAGCCCGCCCACGCTCTACCGCCAGCACCGCCAACGTGCCGGGCGCAACCCCCAGCGCCGCCAGCACAGCCACCCACGCCTCGTCTGCATACGGATCGCTAAACGCATGAATCGCTTGAATCAAAAACCGAACCTCCGGTTGCCGATAAAACCCCCACCGATCCTGAACCGAGCACGGAACACCCCGCGCAACCAACGCCGCCCGATACCGTGAAAACGACTTCTTTTTGCGGCACAAAATTGCAATGTCGGACCACGTACGCTCGGGGTGTTGGTTAATATAGGCATGGCAATACTGCGCAATGGCATCCATGCGAGCATCAAACGACATCGCCCCAAACCAACACCGCACCGACCCCTGCTCACCGGTCGTGGGCACCAATGGCTGAAATTCTGGCATCCAGCCGGAAAAAACCCCATTAACAAACTCAATCACAGACTCTGAGCACCGATAATTCTGAACAGACTTCGCTACTGACCCACCCGGCATACCTCGAACAGCCGTTGCCATTGTGTAAAAAATACCCGGCTCTGCCCCCTGAAACGAATAAATAGACTGAGCCGCATCCCCCACAATGAAGACCGATGTTTCACGTGAAACATCGGTTCGCAAGACCCCGCATAATTGAACCAATGCCCATTGATCCGCATTGGTATCCTGAGCCTCATCCAACAACAGATGCTGAACCGGCCCACTCCCCACTTGCTTAAGCACCGCTCGGGCATGGCTCATTAGATCATCAAAATCCAATGCCCCTTGGCCTGACTTTAACTGCCCATAGACCGCCAAACTTTCGCATGTTAACCGATACAACGCCGGGACCGACTGGCTCAGCCCAGCAATCAAGCCCGGATACGCCAACAGCTTTAACACAATACGCTCCAACTGATAATCGGACACCCAAGCGACCAGTGCCAACCAATCCGGATCCGCCCGCCGACACCGCTCATGCAGCACACGCGCCACCGCTTGCCGACGCATCATATCGGCAGCGCCGCCATCCAAAACCGAAAACGCAATGGGCCACTGGGAATCAAACGGAAACAATCGCAAAATCATACCGCAAAACTGATGCACCGTCATAACCAACACGGGCGTCGGTCGCCCCAATTGGGCTTGAATACGCCGCTTCATTTCATAGGCCGCTTTGTTGGTATAGGTAATCGCCACCACGGCTCCTTGCCCAACCACCGAACAAAAGCGATTAACCAGCATCGTGGTTTTGCCCGCACCGGCCACCGCTTCAACAAACTGATACTGAGAAAACGAAGGATCTACGCCCATTTTATTTCCGAACACATAAATTGATACACACAGCGGGAACATGTATTGGGGCTCAAATTGGGCGGGGCACCATACGGCCCAGACCGAATTGATGCAACAAGCACCTCCCAAAGTGCCGACTGATTGGACCGAAACGCCGTATCCAACGCATGAAACCGCTGATTAAATGGCTTAAATAGCGTTGATTTTGCATCATCATCGGCTAACACGATTACCGGCTCAACACAGCCGTCTTTAATGTGCCAAAAACACGCCCCCACCACCCGCCGATCCGGAAAGCACGCCTGAGCAACATGCACATAGACAGCCAGCTGGTGGTGCTTGCCCGTAACGGAATCTTTTTTAGACGGCACGGTTGCCCCCGTCTTGAAATCAACCACCACCAATGCACCCGTACTGGGGTCTTCTAAAATACAATCAATGGCCCCGGATACCGTCGCTCCCGATACCAACGGAACAGATTCAAACGCATATTCTGTTTGAAAAACACGCAAACCCATCCGCTCAAAACTAGCCAAAAAAGCATCCAAAAGCCCCGTTTCAAACCAAGCCTGCCGGACATACAACACCCCATGCGTCGGCCACGATTGGCTGGTCAATACCGACTCAATCGCCGCCGACAACACCGGCCGCAATTGCGCCGAATCGGTTGCCAACAAGCGCCCCTCGTCTGAAGACAACCCAGACAAGAACACCTGAGCGATTCGATGCACCATCACCCCCCACAAAACACCCAGACGATCCACAGCCACGCCATCCAGATTCAAAACATAGCGATAATAATACAGTTGCGGACACTGGGCGTAGGCATTCATCGCTGTTGCGCTTAAGGCCAATTCGGCCGGAAAAATCAGCGGTTTTGAGTCTGGCAACACCCCACAGGCCGCTGGAGTATCCAGTGGTTGAAACAGCGGCGCCTCCCACTCAATAGCCGAATCAAATAAACCACTTGGGCCCAGTTGCGATTCTCCAGTCGCATACGAAAACCACCGCTCACAGGCCGGACAGCCACTGTAATAATCCCCAGCACTCTGATACCGAGCCACACAATCCGGCTCATCAATTAATCGGCCTAAATACGTTGGGGATTCAAATCGGGGCATTGCGTCTTGATCGCACCCCAACACCATGACCACCGACGGCGCTGCCCCGGTACCCTCTAAAAAAGAGACCACGGGAACCCCTGATGTTTCACGTGAAACCACAACGCCGCTCAAATACACCAACAGATCCTCACGCACCTGAATGGCGGAGCCCCCCACATCAACATAGTCATCCTGAAAGGACCGCAAGGCAGCCACCATTGCATAATACGATACCGTCTCAGCGTCTACCCCTGCCAACCACTCGCGAAGCCCCTCAAGCAGCGCATCGGCTGAGTCTGGCATCCCCTGCACCCACGCTTGCACTGCGCAAACAAGCGCTGAAACAACCGGATCCTCCGGATCGCATCCTGAGGGAGTCGCAATCGCCCGCCGAGCCGCCGCGCAATCAACAGACGCCCCCCGATACGTTGCACATAACGGCGAATCCAATATCGCACGCATTGCCAAGCTCGGGTCTGATGCCTGAATTGCTCGCAACAACGCCGCCACAAACTGACCCACAAGGGTCTGCAATACCGGCAGGTCTGGCAACCCACACACGGGCACCCCGTACTCAGCCGACACTTGTTCAAACATTGGGCCATAGACTCGGATAGACGGCACCACAATGACCATGTCCGACCAAGCGATTCCAGACGCCGCTTGCTGAACGGCTGTTTGCATGGCCAACCGGGCCTCATCCATGGGCGTTTGGCAGCGATAATAGCGCGAATCGTCCGCCCGCCAGCCGGCTGGGGGCGCATCCAAGAATCGCCGCTGAATCAACGTAAGCGCATACCCCGCATCGGCTAAAACCTGAACCAAGCGCTGATAATCCCACGCCGAACCGGCCACAATATACGCATTGACACACCCGTCCAAACGAGGCATTTCCCATTGGGGCTGCCACTGCCGCTCAAAATCATCCAGCCAGGCCAATAGCACCGCCACGGACCCCGTGAGGCGATTCGGCGGGATGTGCGCGGCTCGATCCGGAAACCGGCGCCACCAATAAAACAACGCCATTAAGCTCTCTGGCGTTGAAAATGTTGTGCGCAATAGGCTTGAATCTGGACAGGTTTGCCGCAACCCCAACAATGCCGCCGGGACCCCTGAGGCGGAGGCCAAGCATTCAGCCGCAGTGTAACACCCCGGAACCGCATCGGCAAACTGAGCCTGAACCCACCGTTTCACGGGCATGCTGGGCACCACAAGCACCGATGTAGCCGGATCAACCGCTTGAATGGCGGATACATACGCCGCATGGGAATCACATGCAATAACCGGAAATGAAGTCATGCCCATTAGTATACGCTATTTACTCAGCAGCCACACCCGCCGGCTCTGGCTCAGACGGCTTGGGCGTCATTAACCGAAACGAGTCCCCCACGACCTCTGTAAACCAGCAGTTTTGCCCCTCTTTTTCATACGATCGAACCGTCACCCGACCCTGAACCAAACACAAGTCCCCACGCTTAAGCCATTCGCTTGCCCGAACAGCGCTATCCCCCCAGAATACCACCGGAATAAAATCAGCCTGAGACTCCCCGTCTTTTTTATACCGATTGACCGCCAATGAAAACTGCGCCATCGTAGACTCATTGTGGTCTCGGCAGACCGGGTCTTTTGTTAAACGTCCAACAATAACAACCAAATTATAATTCATACAAAACTCCTGAATAACCACGACAAAACACGCTTATTTTTGCATAGTTTTTTGCTATTGTAAATAATTAATTTAAAATTATAAATTGGCAAATTTGTTCTCAAACTTCAGCGCCAAATCATCTTGCTGCCAAATGCAAAAAAACACCCGCATTGTGCCACCCAACCCATGACACGCCTATAATTAAGAATTTTTTGAATACATTGACTTGACTATTTCAGAGCAACCTGCCTATAGTTAAGTTTAATGAGCCTAGCTATATCAAATCCTGATTTTGCTAAGTTTCTACGCATTAACGAGCGAGCTTTGCTTCGCTGCGCAGACACGGCGTGCAAGAAAATTGAACTCATTCCGCGCCATACAATTCAGGAACTATATGAAAACAACCATAAAACAGTCACAGCCGAAAAACCCACATATTCTGCGAATTCAGCTACGCTTTGCAACATAATCACTGACAAAACATGTTCAGATATAATAGATATGACAAAATCTGAGGGCTGTGCCCTTAGCAAGCGTGCCATACAATGCTGGATCTATCCACTAATTCGCAGCGTAGAAAACGAGCATGCCGCAAGAACCAAACCTGCCGTCATTACCCCTCCCGATCGCTAGGCGATGAGGTTGGGAACACGTTTTCAAGAATGCCTAGTTCATCATAATTTTTGGGGTCTAACTGAGGAATATGTGCATTTTAAACGCCTGGCTTTGATAAACATTAGGTTTACGATGAAACCACAGCAAACTTGTATTAAATAACCCAAAAAAGACATTCCCCATTAAAACTAATTAAGCCTGATTGGTCTAAACGAGATTAAAACACCGTTGCGATTGAAAGACGAACCACATCCAAGTCCGCATGTTTCCCTTTGTTTTTCAGTGGGGTTGCCAGGGAAACATTAGCCTGCATAGACGCATTGAGCCAAAGACCCAGCCCAACAGATAGCTGTGCGGGCTGCCAGCCAATACGAAGCGGCAAGACCGGAAGCACCCGATATTCAGACCCCACAAGAATCACCGAATCATACCCCTCGATTTGCTGAATGTCTGTGGTTAGCAACCATTCGGGGGTGGGCGACACCCGCATCCCCAACTGCACGCGCTGTGGCATGGTGGCTGAAGCGCCAGACGGCGTATTCCATGTCAACTGAGGCCGCACCGCATGACGAACCGACACCCCCCATGCCAGCCGCTTACTGGCCAACCATGGCGACCGCCAAATGGCCCCAACATCCACCCCGCGCCCATTGGCCTGATACCCATACATGGATTCCTGAATCCACGTGATTGATGCGCCTACATCTAAACGAGCGGCCACCGGATGAGCCAGGGAAAAGACTAGTCCTTGTCCCACGTAATTAAAGGACCCCCCGGTTGCCACAACGTCACCCCCATTGCCAATGGTTGTTTCCATGGATAAATCCGTAACAGCAGACACATACCCCAAACCAACCGTGCCCGATTTGTATGGCACAGCCCACACCAGGGTGGTGTAATTCGTGATGAGCTGTCGATAGCTGGTAAATTGAAGGTTGGATTTTGGCATGCCCACTAAACCTGCCGGGTTTATAAAAAATGCATCAATACGCCCAGAATCCGCCGTTAAGGCGCCCCCCATGGCATCTGCAGAAGCCCCCCAGGGATTATCCATAAACGCCGCTGCGTTGCTTGCAGCCTGTCCGCCAAGACTCACCATCATGACGCTTAGCACAACAGTCATTATCACGCGCATTATCGCAAAATACCGATTGCCTGCTTTTTAGCCCAGCGTGACCCGCCCTGTTTGGCCACAATATACGCAGCATACATGCCATTGGCCACAGGAACCCCGGATAAGTCTCGCACATCCCAAGCTGCTTTTTTTATGCCGGCCCCATACCGGGCCTCATGCTCATACACCAACCGCCCACTCAAGCTATACACTTGAATTAAGACATCCGCCTCCGTTGGCAGGTCAAACTGAAAGGTTATATGCTGTACGGGGGCCCCACGGTAGGGGTTTGGTCCAGCCAGAAACCCAAGGGAATTTGTTGAATCTGGCGAAGCCGATTCCAAGGCCCCAACCGTGTCCAGAATCCCCACCGAATCAAATGCCCGCTGAACAACGCGCTGCGCCCCTGAGCCGTATAGGTCAATGGCCGCTTGCTCTACCGCCCGACGGGCCTGCACAAAATTAGTGTCTTGGTTAAAATAGGTCACCCACGCCCGGTAGTAAAGCTGAGCCGCATTCGCCAACCCCACACCCTGTGCCACCATATAAAATGCTTTGTTAACAATGCCACTATTATAATGCACGATACCACCTTCTATATAGTCATCCATATGCTCCGCCTGAGCAGAGTACACATCCTCAGCTGGCGTGTCCATACGGCGCAAGGGCTCATCTGAGCCATACCCCACTTCCCCGATAGACCAAATCTCCGCAGCTTGTTCGCCAGACTCCTTAACAAAATTATCCACCAAAACGGCGCAAATATCACTCATCGATTCGTTCAGCGCCCCACTTTGATCCCTATACTCCAACCCGGCTGTGTGTGTCGTAATCCCATGGCAATACTCATGCGCCACAATATCCAGATCCTGAGCAAAGTGGTTCGCTAAACTCCCATAAAACCCAACATAATCCTGTTCATTACTATAACCGTAAAAAGCGCTGGCTGGGGTACCTTGAGCAGGATCAACTAAAATCTTAATGGATGACGGATCCTGCCCATTAATCCCGTGATGGGTGTGATGCTCGCTAAAATATCGATCGGTGTCACCAACAAACCTGTACGGGTCTGTAAAAACAGCGGCAATTCCATTTTGACTACTGCCTTCTGTCAATTTGGGGTTGCTGTCATAAAATCCGCTGGATTTATCGTACTCATGCACCGTTCGATTCAAATGCGACGGGGTTGAGTTAAACCGGTCAATGTCTCCGGTATGCGCATCCACAAAATACTGCCACCGAGCACCCAAGCGTCCCGCCGGCTCAATCACCAAATGCCACACCAGTTGCGGGATTGATTCATGAACCACAAGGCTTAATGCTGCCGCCTGCGTAACGACATAGTCCCCACTGGCGTGGTGTGCGATATGCTGGCGAGCCACTGTTGTTGCTTGGTCTGCAGACAGCGTTGGATTGGTGTCAATCGCCGTGTCCATCACGCTGCCAATCACCAGTTGAACAGCATTATGTGGCGCAATGTGCACCGCAATTTCACGACCAAAAATAGGAACGCCGTTCACCGTTTGCTGAAGGCGAACAATGGTATTGCCGGTCAACGCATCCCGTGTTTCTCGGTTCAAGACAAAGTCAATCGCGAGCTCCCGGTGACTGCGCGCGGCACGGATGGACGGATCACCAGATGTTAGCGAAAATGCTTGGTTCAAAAACTGCGTGGCTACCTGTTTTTTTTCTAGTAATTCGCTGGCCAAAAAATTGCCTTTGATCCAGTTAATTTGCCGTGTTTGAGGGTCTTCTTTCAGCTCAATATCTCTAGACAACAGCGCGCTGTCCACCGGTGCATAGGCAGCATAAACCACGAGCCCGCCCATTACCCATGCAATTCGTACAGCATGCATGCGCTTAAGTATACCAAAGACCGCCCACTTGGCGCGATTCGAATGGTATACTAGACGCATGCGTTTAGAAACAGAAATACAGCGCCGGCGCACGTTTGGCATTGTCAGCCACCCAGATGCCGGAAAAACCACCCTGACCGAAAAGCTCTTGCTCTTTGGAGGAGCCATCCATGCAGCGGGAGCCATTAAAGCCAAAAAAGCCAGCCGGCACGCCACATCCGATTTTATGGAAATAGAAAAGCAACGGGGCATTTCCGTTTCCACATCCGTGATGGGTTTTGAATACACCGGAATCAAAATCAACTTGCTGGACACCCCCGGTCACGAGGATTTTTGTGAAGATACCTATCGGACGCTCACAGCTGTGGATAGCGTCATCATGGTGATTGATGCCAGCAAAGGGATTGAGGCCCAAACCTATAAATTATTAGCGATTTGCAAGCAACGCAACACGCCCGTGATTACGTTTATTAATAAATTAGACCGCGAGGGCTTATCCCCGATTGAATTGCTGGACAGCATTGAAGAAAAGCTGGGCATTGCCGTATGCCCGATGAGCTGGCCGGTGGGCATGGGACGGGATTTTCGCGGTGTATACGACCTCACCCGTCGGCACTTGGCCCTTTTTGAGCCCAAGGCCACCAAAGAAACCGTCATTTTGGACGATGCGCTGAACCAGCCTGGCTCACCCCTGTCCGATTCAGAATATGCGCAATTTCGGGAGGATGTTGCGCTCATTGAAGGCGTGTATCCGGCATTTGATCGATCGGCTTATTTATCGGGGAGCATTACACCGGTTTTATTTGGTAGTGCGTTGAATAATTTTGGGGTTCAGCAGTTGTTGGATTGTTTTGTGGCCAATGCGCCAGAGCCCCAACCGCGGCCCACCACGGCCGCACCGGTATCCCCCCAGGATTCCAAATTTAGTGGATTTATTTTTAAAATTCATGCCAACATTGACCCCCATCATCGGGACCGCATTGCCTTTTTGCGCATTTGTTCGGGTCAATTTGAACGCAACAAGAAATACACGCATGTCCAATCGGGCAAAGTGTACCGATGCGCCAATCCGACAGCCTTTATGGCCCAAAGCAAGCACATCATTGATGTGGCCTATCCGGGGGACATTATTGGTTTGCATGACACTGGGCAGTT
>Ga0181574_10001249_pt1 | contig 23710 bp, 17 predicted proteins | sample 101ome_24_FD_145600 | JGI IMG/M metagenome (GOLD analysis project Ga0181574, IMG submission 145600) | Coastal salt marsh microbial communities from the Groves Creek Marsh, Skidaway Island, Georgia - 101410AT metaG (spades assembly) | ecosystem: Environmental > Aquatic > Marine > Intertidal zone... | reverse complement strand
CCGATTTTTTCCCTGAGGCCCACTCACCAAACCAGAAGAGCGTCGAAAAAACGACGTCCTGAGGCGTTTCCTTTAAGTGGCTCTTACCCAGATGTTACCCGGATATTACGGCCGATATTGCGACACACTTCCGTTGTAGGGATTCACCTGCAAACACACATAGTTGTCTGGCATCGAACTCTCAATCGCCCCCTCACCTTGAACCAGGGTGATGTACCAAGTATCACGGGCATCTCCGGAACGAAAGGGTAAATCGGTCGAGCCGTCAGGTCGGAAACGAAAGGAAATATAATCTGTCATTACCTTGGATCCACCGGCCCCGGCAGGGGCTTCATACTGCCCCTCTCTAGGCGACTCAAATCCGTATTTTTTGTCATCTCCCGTCGCCTTTCCCGGCTGCAAGAGCGTGCTCAGATCCAAATGGAATGCCGCTGGTGCACGAACTCGGAAGAAGGAACTGATTGGCTCCATATCCCCCTCCCTGTTGTACTGGAACAATTGGTAGGCTCGATACCTTTCTTCAATTTGCGCGGCCGAGGCATCAGCCAATTTAAAGAATCGAATTTCTACGTCCGAGCTTTTGGCGACAGCTTCTTGCTGAGCCAGCGTCAACTGGTTTTCCAACAAAGTACCCTCTCCAGTCAGCGTGCTCGCGTTGATTAAGCTGAACAGGTTTGGCGCTGCGAATGCCAGTAGCAATCCCACAACTCCCAAAACGATGAGCAATTCAATCAGTGAAAACGCTTTGCGCGAGGCATCTCGAGTTTGTGAATTTTTCATATCTACATAAATATTAAACGTAGGATAGCGATTACTCCATTCCGGGAATCTCCATACCGGAACGCTCACTCCACTTCGCACTTCTCAAAAGCACCATGGAACTGAACACCTTGTGATTGATTCGCTTTTCATCAAAATATTCCACAATGGCGGCGATATCCTTATCGTAGTCTCGCGTCCTTGTAGGGGCAGTGGCCAGAGCAGTATGATACTCCGGCACTGTGGAACCGTTCTCCAGACGAACAGCAGAAGCCTCATCAATGGCGATCATCGTAACTCGAACCAGCGGCGGAACTTGCTGCTCCGTGGTAGGTGACTCACCATCACTCGAATCATAAATGTAGTTTGGCGCGATTGTACTACTCGTATCGTTCCGGTCATCTCCAGAGCTTTGGATCGAATCTCGCGGCGAAATCAGAAGCGTAACGATGTTTTCAGCAAGCGGATTCAGGTGGTCGGTAAAATCTCCCTCTCCAACACCGGCCAGGCCCTGCTTAAACCACTCCGTAAACTCCTGTTCCTCTCCCGCAGCCCGCTCTTCGGCCCCATCTTCGAAAACCTGATTCGCTTCTGCCGGCGGACGGAATTCCATCAAGCGATAGCGAAAGCGCTCTGCCGAACGAATAAATGACGGGCGAAAATCCTTATCTCCCCCAAATCCGACGAAATAGGCTCGCCCGTTGAAGAGATTATTCAGATTTGGATATTCTGTAGAAAATCCTAGCGGCCCCTGGAAGGCCACCGCGTGCCCCACATTGGTCATCTTGCTGGCTGACGACAACTCGTCAGCTTCCATCACCTTGAAGTGAAGCTCCGATGTCCGGAAGTAACCATCAACCAGCCCGTCCTTGTTATCGTCTTTCAGATCCCAGTATGTATTCAACGAGGACTGACCAAGATTCTTCGTGATCAAATCGAACGAAACGCGCGCCTCACGAAACTGGCTGATTCTGCTTTCCGAATAGCGCCAACCCTCCTGAACCTGGTCCAGCACCAAGGTTAACATGTACATCAGCACCGAGAGGATAGTCATAGCCACCATCATCTCAATCAGGGAGAACGCCTTTGTTAGCGGTTTAAAAGAAATCTTCATGATCTTGTGTAATCCTTGCCCATCTTCACAACGTAGCTCTGGTAAACCGAAATGAGCTTCTGGTTGTCCTCATCACCCCAATCAAAGGTAGGCCGACCAGCAACAACCGCGATCTCAACGAGAATGGGGCGGAGATACTTACTCTCTTCGACACCTGAACCCTCTGAGAAAGCAAATCCATTGAAAGTGTTGCCACCGACAGTATCTGGCAAGCGCCCCCCATCTTTTGGAACACTAACTCGAGCGGTGAAAATGTGATCAAACGAACCTTTCACCGACGCGTTAGTATTGGAATCTCCCAGTTCTTCGCCTTGAGAATCGTAAAAGATCTCCAAGCCGTCATAGTCATCCAATGGAGATTTTCCCGTGTCCCCCCCATACGGAGTCATCTGCAATTCATTGAGGATCTGCTGATGTATCCTTGCCTGGATGGCACGATCACCGGCATCTCGCATGGTTTGCATGCCCTGAGGCAACATTCCAATGATAGAAACGAGAGCAACTGCGGCTATCGCCATTGAGAGAGTCACTTCGACCAAGCTGAACGCCGCTTCACGGCCCTGCTCGATCTTATGATAGTTTTGAGCTTTCATAAAGTTAACTTATTCCTCCGAACAAAAATCACGGTGCAAAACGCTTCGGATTCACGACCCTGAACTGGTAGTACTCTGACAGAGAAGCCGTGATATCAGTAGCAAAATCAGGGATTCTGTCGTCATTCGGGTCCACGTAGCGCTCGACGATAGAAGAACCTCGATACTCAGCTTGCACCGTATCAAGCTCCGGCTTCCAAGTGGAATACTCAGACGGACTGTCGCGGCGCGACTGCTTCAGGACCTGAGCGCGATAATGAACCTTAAAGGTGTTCGATTTGGTCGTGGTTCGCTGCTGAATATTTGTATAAGGACGCTCACGTGAGTTATCCCCTACCAGCTTGTAGTCTTTCCAGTACTCAGAACTCTGCATTTGCTCAACCGTTGGGGTATCATGGCCAATGCTTCCTTTTGGAGTGTTGAACCTGTCAGATATCTCCTGCGGGACTAAGTGAATTTCGCAAACTTCCGTAGCTGACTTGAAGATTTCCTCACCTTTATTAAAACGTTCTTTGAACTGATCAAGTGTAGCTGTCTCCTGAATCACAGAACGAAGACGCTTGCCTTGCAACTCTCCCCCAAACGGATTATCCCGCCAGTGGTAGAAACGCCCACGGCCGCGACCATGTTTGTAACTCATGTGGTATTTGTTGGGAATGCAAACCATAAACTCTGACTTGAAGACACCCCGAAGAGCCGTTGTCCGCTCAACATGCATGAAGGGCATCATCTCAAAATTCAGGTTAATCTTCCCCGAGGTCGAAAGAGGCTCACTGATGGCGTAAGGCTCCACCACAGGCATCCAGAAAAGATCCATCACAAGGTGATCCGGCGGACTGAGCGCTCCCGGATGTGAATCCCTGTAGGCACCTCCAGCACCGTATGAATCGGGGCGGAAGAGCAAGGTCTGCCACGGCTTATCCTGCCCCAAGCCAGTTGGCAAAGAACCAAACATTCCTGGCCCAGAAACGATCCGGTTGGGGGAGAAATAAGCTGGACCTCCAGCCTCTGCTTTCTCTGGGTTACTGAAATACGGGAATTCCCCGTAGTTTCTCTGAGCTTCCCAGTAGTGGACAATCTCCTGCGTCATTCGCGTTTTCAGAGCATGCACATTACCCTCGTCAGGCTTGTTGATGTATGGGCCATCAATCATGGTGCCTGCTCCATTGTCAAAGTCACCATAGAGCTGGACATCCCTGGACTTGTCGGTCGCGAATGGAAGCGGTGCTCGGTTCCGGTAGGGCAATCCTGGCTTCAAGTCGTGGACAATTAAATAGTCAGAATTGTCATTCGAATTGAATCCCGGTAGCGAAGCACCTAGCGAATTAGTCAACGAATGCGCCATGGGCTGCTTTCCGTAATTTCGGTGCGGAGCAAAGTATTCACCCTTTTTCACTTCCGGATCAGCTGCCACCAGCCGCATGTCCCCATGGCTTACGGCGACAGACTGCACGATATCATAGCCAGTCAGATACCGTCCATCCCAGTGACTGGCAGCAAGGGCAAGACGTCCACGAGCTCTGAAATTCCGGCGCTTCGCAGTCACCTGATTGTTGGCTCCCATTCCCCGGGTCCAAGTGCCCCCCTTCATACCGGCAGAGTAATTCTTGCTACTCCAGGGGTTTGCCCCATCTGCAGTCACACTCGCCCAATGAAGAAAACCAGTTGAATCGTGGCCCAAGGCATTGAACTCATTCACCCAGCCCTTCCGCCCCGGTGCCACCCTTACCTGATCGATACCATAGCTGAAACTGGGGAACTCCATATCAATTGTCTGCACGAGAGAGCTCTCGTCATCGTCCTGCATCGACTCTTCCGAGTTTTCTCCCCCATCGGAAATCTCGAAAGAAACTTCGCCGCCGTTGAATTGAATCGAGCCGTCAACTTTGAAAGGCACGGTGACGAGATCATAACGGTAGGCCTGAGCAATATCGCCAGGATCACCGCCAATATCGCGAGTACCATCCACTTTTCCCAACGCAGAACTGATCGCATCATATCCACGATCCAAGGGAGTCAATCGACTCCGGATCGCGCCACTGGTCGTTGCGCCATCTCTAGCCAAATGCCACCAGACCGAACCTTTGGCACGGAAGGCTCGGTCGCCCAGAGCATCACGTGCTGAAGCAACCCAGCTGAAAGGCAAGAGCCCGCCCCACGCTCTCGCACCACCTTCACGGTGAGGCTTCACCCAGTTCGTGCTCCAGCGAAAGGTATCGGCCGGAACGCCCGATGGTCTGTCACCCTGTCCGGTAAAACCAAGAAACTCAATCGTGCTTCCCGTCGGATTACCCGCACCAGCAGCGAAATTCATTCCGGACAACTTCTTGATGTCTATCTGCATATCCGGGTTGATTCCACTCCATCCAATACTCGGGCTGAAAAGACTGAACATAAAACCCGCCTGCATCATTTTTTCTCCCGGCTTGAGCCTTGTCGTCGTTCCCATCGATGCCGCACCCAGATTCGCGCGATTAAACTTGTTGGCAGTTGGGTTAGACATCACCGCTGAGAGATACTGAGGATCAAGGAAAGCGAGATTCCAGTTCCAGTTCTCCTCCTCCAAAGCAGCTTCAAGCTCGCCAGGCAAGGAAGGCATTGTCCCATCTTCAATCTGCCTCAACCAGGTAGGCCATGTCTCTTTGGTTTCTTTGCGAAAATTCTGCGGAAGAGGTGGCAGATTGGAAAACGCAGTTCCTTCAGGCCCCTGCTGCCCATTGCCTTGGTAACCATTCACTCCAGCAAACCGACTTCCACTGGCGCCAGGCTCAGCCACACATGCTACAAGAATTTCAGCATTGGAAATGGAGAAAAAGCGACCCATTCCTTTTGTTTCACCAATGCGAATCGGCGTAACTTGCCCATGCCCTTTGTGCCCGAAACCCTTGTTGAACTCGTTTCCATTCCTTGGATTCGTGTAGGTGAGGTGATTACTTCTGTTTTTCTTAGTGAAGGCCGCCTCGAAGTCCTCTTCATACAGGGTGTCGTCATGAAGATTTGTTGAGCGGACGTAGTCAAATATCTGGGTCAGCAACTGCTTTTGCCCCTCAGGCCCGTACTTGGTAGGCGAAGAAAATTTCCCTCCATACCCAGGGACATCGTTCGACATCAACTGATCCAAATAGGCATACACCTCCTGATTTCGCGGAATACCGTCGTAGTCAAAAGTCGTACTGTCCGCCTTCTCCCTTCGGAAGATGTAATCATAGCGATCTTCCGCAGAAGTTCCGCCTACCGAAGCACAGTAGTGGATCAGTCGGTCGAAAGGAGAAAGCTTCTTCATGTATTCCGACTGGTTCCCCGTTGCCCGATCTGCATTGAAAATCGGCCAGATCGCTACCCGAGGAAGGTTGAACATATTCACCTCAGGAGCGCGGCTGTTGACCGTGATAAAAAACTTCGAGCGCTCCAGATACTCGCTGAGTTCCTGAGCCGGAATCGCGCTTCCATTTGCATCGGGATACTCATGCTGTTCCCGATCAGACCGCATGATCATATCGTCGATCGACGGGAAGAGTGGCTCTGTATCGGGCACCAACCCGTTTTGCTCCTTTGGATCACGCGTATCGATCAGTCTCGTTCCAGACTCGGAGCCCCCACCGACGACCCTGGGGACAACGTCATAGAGCATTTCCATCGCGTCCCTGTCGTAGACAATATCGATAATTCCCGGTGACAATGCCGTCCCCAGGTGAGTAGTCGCCGGATGGCCTGGATACCGCTGCCACTCTTTCTGAGCAGGCTGGTGACGCCCCATATCCATATCCAGTTCTCCACCCGCTTTGGGAATGTCCCATGCAAGTCCACCAGCATGTGTATTAAGGTTCAGCTTCTGACTCTCGTCATCAGCCCAGAAGGCAAACCGAGCCACCATTTGATTCTTCTCCGACGGCTTTCCACTCCCCGAAATTGCCTTGAACTCATATCCGCTGGAATCAGAGCCAGAGGAATTCAATACTCCGACAGTGCCGTCCGCCAGCTGATACAGCCACTGAACTGGCAGCGCCAGGTGCCCTTCGAGCTTCACTCCGTTTGCCTGTTCGACAACCTTTGTCGCCTTTTCTCCAAATTCGCCACTTTCAACATCAAGAACCGAAAAGGAAAATCCCTCAACCCCGTTATCATCTTCCTCACCTGGAATTTTCTTAGGCCAATTCGGCACAACCGTAGCAGCAGGATGCACGACCGGGTAATAAACCTTCTCCCCCCGAATCACCGGCTCGTTCAAGTCAACGTAGTGAGCAGGTTTCTTACTCCAACCTCTCAAATCAGAGTAATCGTCTTGAAGGCTTTTTACGTCATCGGCAACCATTTCTTCGTCGGAATAAAGTTTGAAGACATTGTCCAGAACGCCTTTATTATCCCAACGCCGGATCGCCCCAGGCTGGCATGCCCATGCTTTACGCTGACTGAGAGACGTTCCCGGAACCTCGGTGTAGGTGCCCTCGCGAATTTGTGCAATCACGAGGTTAACAGCAGTTTCCGCCACCTGGTGAGCATGCAGTCCGTGAGAATAGGTATTCGACGCTCTCTGCTCACTCGTCGCGAGCGAGAAGAAGGTCAGAACGAGAATGGTAGTCAGCGCCATCACAGTTAGAACGGTGATGAGGGCGACACCCTTTTTATCCCGATTTACGAGATTCTTAATGCGTAGCTTTTCTGGAAGTTTCATGGGAGCACTAGAGAGAGATTTGCTAAGGGAGGTCACAAACGAAACTAATCGTCGTGATTTACATTGTAAACTGTTCGATTTACAAAGACATTACAAGGTAAAAATGCAAATCAGGACACTTTTTCGCCATTACAATGTATTTACAACGTAAATTTGCGGTATTTTCGATAACTTCTTGCGGGAGACTCCAAAATCACGCCCTTTAAGACAAGAAAAAAGTGCGAATTCTCGAAAAATCTGCCAACTACCGGCTCATCACCTGCAGCTGCTCCAATTCGCGGATGAAACCCGGATAAGAAGTCTCTATGCAATCCACGCCGCGGATGACTGTTTCCCCTTCCGCAAAAAGTCCCGCAATCGCAAATGCCATCGCAATGCGATGATCACCGAGGGATTGGATTTCCGCTCCTTTCAGCTTTTCGACACCGGTGATTTCCATACCATCGGCAAACTCTTCCACCGGGACGCCCATGCGCCGAAGGTTTTCGGCGACAGCGGAGATACGATCACTCTCCTTCACGCGAAGCTCCTTAGCATCCTTGATTACCGTAGTACCTTCTGCAAGAGCTGCCGCCACAGAAAGAATTGGAACTTCATCAATCAGAGTCGGAATTTCCTCTCCGCCGATTTCGGTAGCCTTCAACTTCCCGCCAATAACTTCGATTGAGCCCATTGGTTCGCACCCTGACTCGTCAACGCGCTCGATGAGCTGGGCGCCCATCCGAATCATAACCCCGAGGATACCAATACGAGTTGGGTTCAAGCCAACCTTATCGATCAGTATGTGGGCTCCATCACGCGCCGCTGCAGCCACAATCCAGAAGGCGGCACTAGAGATATCCCCTGGAACAACGATATCGCGTGACTCCGGAGTTTGCCCTCCCCAAATCGAAACTGTGTCCCCTTCACGAATATTCTTGACCAGAAAATAATTCAGCATCCGCTCGGTGTGGTCACGCGATGGATGCGGCTCGGTAATGCTGGTTTTGCCCTCTGCATGAAGAGCTGCAAGCATGATTGCACTTTTCACCTGCGCGCTCGCTACAGGCGAATCGTAGTGAATCGGCGTCAGCTTATCTCGACCGGTAATTTTTAGCGGCGGCAAGCAGCGATCACCTTTTCCACGAATGCTAGCACCCATTTTTTCAAGGGGCAGCTGCACTCGCTTCATGGGGCGGCGGACAAGCGAAGCATCCCCCGTCAATTCCGTCTCGAAAGGACAACCCGCAAGGATTCCGGAAAGCAAACGCATCGTCGTACCACTGTTCCCACAGTCGATGGCACGCTCGGACTTTTCAAACTCGCCACGGCAGCCGTGGACCCGAATCGAAGTTCCCCCGTCGCCCAACTCCTCGAATTGAACACCCATTGCAGCGAGAGCGTCACGCGTCGCTCGACAATCTTCTCCTGGGAGAAACCCTGTAATTTCACACGGCCCGTTGGATAATGCCGAAAACATCAGCGCCCGATGCGAGATGCTTTTATCACCAGGAACAGTGAGTTTGGCGGAAAAATCCTTCACTTTTTTGACACGGAGGTCGGCCATAATTCTAGAGAGCTTCCCGCAATTTTCGGGCTTCAGATAGAAAACGGAGAAGAGACTCCCTGTCAAGAGAGTCGAGAGCTCCTTTCCAGGTTTGAAGTTCCTCGATGAGGTCACCGAGTTTCTTCGAGACAGCTTCGTGATTGTCAGTCAGAATACCAGCCCACATGTCTTCCGGTCCGGCGGAGACCCGAGTTGTATCGCGAAATCCTCCTCCGCTATACCTGACATAGTCGCCCTCCCCCATCACAACACGAACCAGCGATGCAGCCACCAGATGAGGCAAATGACTAATCGACGCGACCATTCGATCATGTTCGCCAGCGTCCATGGAGGAGACTCTTGCTCCAAGCAATTCCCAGAACTGCTTGAGCTTTTCTTCTACAGCTCGATCGGAGCATGCCTCGGGAGTCAGAATTACAGCAGCTTCTTCAAGGAGGTCTTCATCGGCAAATTCGAGCCCCGCCTTTTCCGAACCAGCCATGGGATGACTTCCGAGGAAAATTCCTTCCCGCTCCGTAACCAAAGGTCCAATTTCCTCAACGACAGGCTGCTTCACACTGCCAACATCAGTCACAATCACCTTTTCTCCCGCCCTCAAAAATGATCTGACCCGCCCGACGACACTGGCCATCGCACCGGTCGGCATCGCCAGAATCACCAGATCGGCACCCTCGATTGCCTTTTCGAGATCATCCGTCGCGCAATCCACCAATCCCGTAAATCCCTGCAACTGTTTAACAGCTGCAGGACGCCGCGCCCAGGCATGCAATTCCGTCTCAGGAAATCGAGCCCGAACTGCTTTGAGAACCGAACCGCCAATCAGGCCCGGCCCGAGCACAGCAATTCTGGCAAAAGGTTGTCTCGCTGAAGAACTCAGGGCACCTTAAAGTAGATTCTTTTCCCCGGATTATTCGGATCCGGAATCTGCACCTGCGTGCCGCGCTTGAGAGCTTCTCCAGTCGGATTCCCTGCGGAATCATATTTCTCGACCGAAATCTGGCCCAGCGACGCATTTTTCCCAGGCAAAGTCACCACGAGCGGATTCCCTGGAACGGGATTCGCGTATGGCATCTGCGAAGTAGAAGGCGGACCACTCGGCTTCGGTGGCGCCGGCGGCTCTTCTTTTCTGGGAGGGGTAGTAGCAGGTGGCGAAGTAGTGGAACCTCCTCCTGAACCGGCTAGGTCGGTAAAGTCTCGAGTTCCCCCTCCTGGCTTCGGTGGCGCGGGAGGAGCCGGGGGCGTCGGGGGCGTCGGAGCCCCATCATTACCTCGATATCCGAAACGACCGCCGTCAGGACCGGGAGCCGTGCCACCGGGGACTTCGGGAATTTCACCATCAACACCCGGTTGCGGATATTCCGCAGGAGGCAATTCAACAGGAATTGCTTCAAATGGCTGGGGATTTCTTGATTTGCAGGAAGAAAGCCCGAATACCACCAAAAGTAGAGGGAGGGAACGAAAAAGCTTGGTAGTCATGCCGGAGGCTAGGAAACAATTTAGAAATTCAGAAGATAAATAATCCTTTCCAAGAAACTTTGCAAGCTTGTCGTCAAAAGTTGCTTTTCCGAGGGCTTCTTTCACCAGGCGCTCGATGAGCTTGCAGAGAAAATAGCCAATAATAATTACGAGGATCGCGAGGATCCAATCGGCGGCCCCACCGAAGAGGCTAAGCCAGCCTTTTATTGTTTCGATAGTTTTGTCCATATCGTTTGAGGAGGGCGGGGGTAGGTTACTAGATCGGGAAGCTTGAAAACGATTGTAAGAATATCAACGAATCCCAAGCTAAGAAGCTTTTATAAACAACATTTGCGCCAAGTCCACGAAAGAAATCTCACTTTTCCTTCATTTCTTGGAAATTACCGCCCGTTCTCCGCAAAACTCGCTTCCAGAAGTCCTCATCTTCTTCATCGGGCTCAAAGGCAATAAATTGGATCGGCACTTCTTTCTGGGCATTTTCCTGGATCTGCTTCAGCGCTTCCTCCAACTCTTCGTAGGGAATATCGACCGTGTTGTCTCCGTCTGGCCGCCATTGCAAGCTCGCATCGGATATCAGGAAAATGACATCCGGACGCATCTGGGCTGCCTTCTCGAGTACGCCGACAGCTCCTCTCAGGTTTCGAACCACTCCCGCTGAAGCTGACGACATCGAACCGGCCGTGACCCATTTGTCTTTCACCCACTGCTGCGCCTCCTTTTTCTTCGCCGGAGTTGCCGCGACGAGTTCATCGGAAAACGGCATGTAATTCCCTGTGAACTGAATAATCGAAAACTGAGCCGTGATCGGCAGAGTGCTGATCATCTTGATCGTTTCCTCCTGGATCCGCTCCATCGGTATACCTGCCTCGGTAGCCTTATTTTTCACCGTCACCGAGACATCAAAAACCAACAGAATCCGATCGCCCTCCGCCCGGATTCCAAAAAGGCTCATTCCCTCCCCTGTTCCCCCGCCACCGCTCATTCCGCTCCCCAATCCAGATCCGAGCCCGGCACTACCAACCAGTCCGTTGACCTGATCTGAGATCATTTCCGAAGGATCGAGCGGCAACATTTGGTCGAGATCAACCTCCGGCATCTCCGGCAGGGCAAAATCAATTGGGCGAGTGCTGACGAGTTTATCGTTGAAAGTCGGCTTCGGAGCCATCGCCTCGTGCTTGGCCACATTCATTTTGTGCTCCGGTGTCTTGGGAGGAATCTTCACCGACTTCTTCATCTCGAAACGTGCCTCCGGACGGGAGAAATGCTGAGCCACCGTCCAGAGACCAAACAAAACCAGAGCAATCACGTGAACGACGATACTGCCAATGATGACCGAGCTGATCATCGCGCGACGATTCGCTTTGGCGATTTCCTCCTTTGTCTTGGGAGGAACCTTCTTCTTTTCCTTCTTCGGCTTAGGCGAATCGGGATTTAGTTGGACAGAAACTTCACTCATCAGTCGCTCCTGCAAGAGTTACTCCCGTGATACCCGCTTCGGCACAGGCGTTTAAAACATCAATGAGCCTCTGATGCGGAACCGTATCATGCGGCGCGATCGTCACCAGCGCATCCGCCTTCGCATTATCCGCTGATTTCTTGAATCGAATCAAGACAGCTCTCAGTTCCGGCAAAACAGACGCAGCTGGGGTATCGAGTTGCTGCTCGTTAATAACAACCTGCCCGTCTGGCTCGATGATAATTCGCGCCTCGTCAGGAATATCGACCGCTTCTTCCTGCGAAACCTGACCCGGCAACCCCATCGGAATATCGCTTTCCGGCGTAATCGGCTTGGCCGAAACCATAAAGAAAACGAGCAGGAGAAACACCATGTCAATCATGGGGCCCATCTGCATCTCCACCGTATGGTGGCGTCGTTTTCGAATTCGTCTCATAATTCAGATCCGCAACATCTGTAGCTGGCTTCTGTGAGGCCGGATTGTATGCCCATCACAAAAAGATCATGCCTTCCGGCCTCACAGACCCCAGCCACAGACCTGACAGGGCTCGGTCGATGACCCAACAGGGCGGTGCCCAACAGGGCGGTGCCCAGCATGGTCAAGTCGGTCGCCCAAAAGGGTTGAGTTTCAGTTTCCATACACTCCAAATATCAGGTCGATTGCTCCTACCTCGGTAGCCATCTCAACGAACTCGCGGATTTTTTTCGTCGGCGTGTTCTGATCGGCTCGCAGATAGATCTGCAGAGGCGGGAAATCTTTGAACTTCACTTTCAGGTGAGCGAGCACCTCCTCTTTCGATGCAGCCCGGTCTCCAATGTAGTACTGCCCTTCTCTATCAATATTGATGATGTCCCGCTCAGTTTTCTCGGGAGGAACGGCACTGACGGCGACCGGCAACTTCACCGGCACCTGAAGCTGCTGCTCGGTAATCTTCTGGGTAACCATGAAGAAAATAAGCAACAGGAAGGTCATATCGATCATCGGTGTGATCTGAAAGCTGACCTCACCCAGCGCTTTTTTCCGTCTCCTGACCATAAGATTCCTTACCCTTCTTCTTACTCCCCAGCTACTTCTTCTACGTTCGAAGCAGCGGGCTCCTCCGCCCCCTGAAGTCGAATCTCGCCCGACAGAATATCGATTGCGAAGCTGGCGTGCTTCTGCACCGTGGTCATCACGCCCTGCAGTTTATCTCGAAAGAAGAAGTAGAAGAACATAGCGGGAATTCCGACGATCAATCCGCCCGCTGTTGTCACCATCGCAATCTTGATACCGCCAGCTAACTCCTTCGGATCACCACTTGTGGTTGCCAGCTTATCAAAAGCCTCAATCATCCCCCAAACCGTCCCTAATAAACCAACCATCGGGGCCAGAGTCGCGAAGATGTTCAGGTAATTCACCCACACCATCTGGCGATGTTCTTCTTCGTCGAGTGCCTCGGCGGCAGCATCCATCATGCTCACCTTGTTCGCGAGATCCCGGTCAAAATTCACCTTCAGCAAGGCTCCCGTCATCACCTTCCCGTAACTGCTCGCGTTCGCCTTGCAGGCGCTGTAGGCGGAATTCACATCACGAGCGGCCATCGCAGAATTCACCTGATCAACCAAAGGTGACGGAGCCATCTTTTTCGCCGCAATTTGAATGAAGCAATAAACGGCCACCGCAATCGTTCCCATCGAGCAGACGAGGAGAATGTGCATAAAAGCTCCACCCTGTTTATACAGGTCGAGGGCGGATACATTCTGCGACACGACAGGCTCAGCGGCTGCAGCGGCCTCCTGGGAAAACACCGGCAACAACGCGAAAAGGTTCATCGTCAACATCACAGCGAGAAGCGACTTCGCGAGCCGGTTTTGAAAATGGGGAAAGTTTCGATTCATAGAGATTCAGTTTCTTGAGGTGAAGTTTTTTGTGGTTTGGTTAGATTTTCAATTCTCTGCTTTGCTTGCTTAGCAGCTTCGGTATTTGGATAGAGTTTTTCCAGGTCAACGTAGCAGGCTTTGGCTCGCTCAAAGTCACCGGCGAACTTATACACTTCTCCAGCGGAGAGGAGACCCCGCGACGCAGCGTCGTCGCGAGTGGCGTGAAACAAATGAGGCCACAAATACTGATCGACAATGCGGTGATACAGCAGATTCCGATCCGGGCGAACTTCGTCATCTTCTTCCCAGCGTGGATTTTCCTCTTCCAGTTTTTTGAGAAGCTCGAAATCGGCTTCGGCGAGGAGAAACTTTACCTCGATGAGCAACTCGGGGTCTTCCGTCCGAGTCGCCAAATCCGCCGCTTCTTTCACTGCAGTTTCGAGGTCACCAATGGCAATCAGCGCTCGCAACCTCCCTTGCTTCGCGGAAGCAACATCATCTTCGGACCAGGCTCGCTCGATAATCCGATCGAAAAGGGAAAGGGCTCTCTGATCGGATCCCCCTCTATTCGCTCGCAACAACGCATTACCGAAAGCAATGCCCCATCCCGCTGTCCGCGCCCGCGGGCGATGAATGCTCGCAAACCATTCGTTCCACCACTTTTCTGCAGCCTCAACCGAAGCCGTATCGCGATTTTCCCAAGCCGTTTCTTCCCCTGGGCGAAAGCCCCATTCGACATGTGAGACGCGATCCATTTGCAGGGTTCTCTTTGCAGAACCGCCTCTGCTGCCTCGAATCGTTGGCAAAGTGTATGTGATTATGTTGTCCGTGATCGCCGTCACCGTGCAGGCAGCCGACTCACCCGTCTTGAGATGAACGACATCCTGTCCAGAAACAATCACACCGACAACGAGAAGACTGAAAATGCAGACAACCCGCTTCATGATTCAGCCTCCCCGGTTTCACCCTCCCCTTCGACTGGCTCCGGCTCTTTCGGATAGAGCGAACGCAGCCTCGCAATTCTCTCGCTCGCTTTGGCCGTCTCTTCAAAAGACTTCAAATCAGGTCGGGAGACTAACTCATCGTAGGTCTCCAATGCTTCACGATTGAGATCGAGTTTCTCTAGCGAAGCGCCACGACTCCAATAGGCTTTGGCATTCAGCTCTCCGAATTTCCCGTAGGCCACATAAACTCTTTCGAAAAATACGATCGCCTTTTCGTGCGCGCCTTCGTCAGCCCATGACTCACCTAACTCATAAAGCGCCGCAGCTTTTGCTCCCGCAGGAACTCCCTGCATATCGAGCACCGAGACCCATTCCACTCGAGCGTCAGCCCCTTTCCCCATCCCATTGAGAAGATCCGCTTTCTTCAATTTTACCTCTCCGAGGTTCACTGAGGCAATGGCTTCCCTCTCGAATTTTTCGTAGAACTCCACTGCCTTTGCCTGATCGCCCTCTTCCACCGCAATATCACCGAGAGCTCGGTAGATCCGCCCCTTCTGAACGGCGCGTGGATACCATTTTCGAATTTCGGTGAAGAGCTCCTTTGCCGTCAGAATATTTCCGCCTTCGAGGAGAGCTTCGGCGACCGAAACACTGATGGCCGGGGAATTTTCTTTCGGATCAATCCACTTTGCTATGTCGAGAAGCTCGGTGCGTTCCGCTCTCGGATTGCCGCGCGCGACGATCTGGGATTTTGCCCATCCAGCGCGGCTTGCGAGGATCCCATCCTTAGCCACACTGGCTCGGCTTTTGATTCGCTCCAGTCGTGAAAGAAGTTCCGTTTTCCATTCTTCCCCATCCTGCTGATACACCTTCGGCAGCCCGGCAAACACGTCAGTTATTGTCACCATGTCAGGATCGTCCCCGTGTTCTTCGACTGTGTCCCAATAAATTTTTTGCGCCTCCTCAAACTTTTCTTCATTCAGATAGGTCCATCCGACCCAGTAAACTGCCTCCGGCATGCGTCCGCTCGTCGGATAGTTCTCCACGAAAGTCTGAAAATGCTGCCGCATCGTCTCAAACTCTTCGAGCAGCTTGTAGGCATTTCCTTTTTTGAACCACGCTTCCTCAAAGAAGCGGCCCGACTCAGGGCGCACCTCTTCATAAGCAGCAAAACCCTCGTCCATTTGCCCATCGGCGAGGTAGGTGTCGCCAATAAGAAGGTGCGCCTCGTCAGCAAGCGGGTCATCTGCATAGCCGCTGACAAACGCCTCAAGACGCTGCAGAGCCAGCTCATATTCCGCGAGAGAGAAGGTGCACACCGCGATTCGGAAAACGGATTCTTTCCGGTATTTCGGCGACTTGTAACGATCCAGATACTCCACGAGATGCTGGCGAGCTTCATCGTAAAGACCGGAGAAAGAATAGGCCATTCCCGTCCAGTAGTCAGCCTCCTCAACCAGCCCGGAGTCGGGGTAGTTTCGCTGAAGCTGCGCAAACTGGTAGAGCGCGCCCTCGTTGTCATCCTGCTGCAGGTATAGAAAGCCCTGCATGAAGGTCGATTTGGCAGCGAACTCATTTTCGGGAAACAATTCAACGACGCGCCCATACGCCAACTGCGCAGCCCCATAGTCCTGCGCCTCGCGCAGAGCTTCCGCCCGCAGGAAGAGAACTGTGGGCAGGTATTTCCCCTCCGCCCCAAACGTTTTCTCATAGCTCTCGGCAACTTCGACGGCCTTGGGCCAGCGGCTGATCTCCATCCAGCATTGCAGTTGTGCAAAGGTCGCACTCTCCACCACCGAGTCAGTCGGCATTGTCTCCAGCATGTCTTCCATGATCAATGCTGCTTCCCGATATCGCTCCAATCCCTGAAACGCCATCGCGAGACGGAGTCGCAAGGCAGAGTCAAAGTTCTCGATTTTCTGAAAGCCGTCGAGTTCGCGGTTTACCCGCTTCAAGATGGCTCTTAGCTGGTGCACGGCCCCGGCCGTATTCGGACGAGTCTCGAGCACTTTGATGCGGCCTTCGATCTGCGCGATTTTCGCATTCTGGTATTCAAGCAACTTTGCCGTCGGCAAGATTCGCTGCAGGCAGGTAATCGCTTTGTAGTATTCCTTTTCGTCGAGAAACGAAGACCCGAGCTTGAGAGCAAGAGTCTGGAAACTGATAACCTGTGTCATCTCGGCGAGATTGGGAGACTCGTCCCGAATCAGAGCGAGAGCCTTGTCGCGCTCACCTGCCTGGATGCGGGCATAAAGCTGCAGGACCACAGCGCGGCTTGCCGCTTCGGGAGCGATCTCACGAAATTTTGGCAGCTGGTCTGCGAGAAAATCCGCTGCCTCGGAGGGGAAATCCTGCTGAATATAGAGTGTCGCAAACATCAGGAGAGCCTCGTAGCGCTTGAAGGGTTGGTGTCCTTCGTTGGCCCAGTATTCGCCGAACGCGTGTTGGGCATCGACCAATTCGGACTGGGTCATCAGGCAGATACCGCGCCAAAAAGCGAGTTCGTCAGCGAGCTTGGGATCGAGCTCGGGGTCTTCGCGTGCTTTCTCAATCCAAACGAGGGCCTCATCGAATCTCTTCAACGCAACCTTGCAGATCGCGACAAGCGGGGTGTGGATTCGCGCCGCCTCTTTCGCCTCTTCGGCTTCGCCGTAGTCGACGATGAACTTTTCCAAAGCTTCTTCCGCAGCCGAGAAATCCCCAGCTTCGAAGGCCGCTCGTCCTCGTTCGAGAAGCTGGACCGGACCTTCTGGATTTGCTTCTGCTGCGGGATCAGCCGGTTGGTCCTGCGCCGGGGAGAACAGACATCCTCCAACAATTCCAACACCGACAGCAAGCGGGGCCACAATGGAAAAGCGAAGAGACGAAAACATTACGAGAAAGAGGAACCCGAATCAGACAAAAAAAGTGCCCCGCCCGTCAACCGCGAAACAACATCGTTTCTTCTCGGGATAGACAGAATTCTGTAGCCGCGCTCGCAGAGAGCGCGGCAGAAGGAAAAACCACGCAAAGACCCAGAGACGCAAAGCTTTAGAATCAAATCGACCAGCGCCATGTCCGGAGGCGCATGATTACATCATGCTTCGCGCGATTGTCGAGAATGCAATCCAACCCAACTTTTTTGTTCCTCTGCGCTTTTGCATGAACCCTCCCCAACTGCTCCACCGCTTCGCAGCGGTGGCTACATTCGCCGAATGCTAATTCGCGCAAAGAACGTTCAGCTGATCCAACAGCGGCGGAACGTGCTCGTAGGGATCTTTGGTCTCTTCGTATTCGAGAATGACATAGCCCGCGTAACCGGTATCTTTCAGGATGGAAATCACTCGTTCCTGATCGGCGGATTTTCTCCCGTCGCCGACTTTGATCTCGGTCTTGAGCTGCACGTTCACGGCATAGGGAGCTGAGGCCTCCATTTCGGCGTAAACATCGTCTGCCTTGAAGTTTCCACTGTCGAGGTTCACACCGACGAAAGGATTTTTCACGGCTTTGACAATGCGCAGTAAGCGATCCGCCGTCGTAATGCTGTCGTGATTCTCGATGCCGAGAAAGATTCCTTTCGAAGCCGCGTAGTCCCCTGCTTCTTCCAGTGCTTCGACCGCATTGCGCTCTGCGTCTTCCGCTGAAACACCTTTCGGGTGCTTGCCCGCAAAAACGCGTATGTGCGGCGCGCCCATGATGGCAGCATGATCAATCCACTCGCGGACATAAGCCATCTGCTCGGCACGCTCAGGAGCATGTTTTGGGTAGGAGAAATTGTTACCGACTGCAGTTCCGGAGACGACCACCCCATTCACATGGGCCACTTTACGACATTCGGCCATGTCAGCTGCAGTCACCTCCGGCGGAAAGAAATAGCTCGTCAGCTCCGCACCAGCAGCTCCATTCTTGGCGCAATACTCGATGAACGATGGCATCGTCATCTCGGGCTTCGCTTCATCAAAGCGACTGTTTTCCTTTCCGCGCATGTAGCGGAAGTGATTGCGAAAGGAATAGGCCGCGAGACCGACCGAGAGTTTTCCACTGGCGCGCTGGTACGGCTCTGGCACAGCGAGAAGTTGTCCGGCAGGGGCAAGAGACAGGCCTAGGGCGCCTCTCATCCAGTTACGTCGATTGGTTTTCATGATCAGATATTGGGAACACTCAGGCCCTGGGGGTCAAGCATCGTCGTAGCCCTCGGGGTTTGCAGAATGCCAAGCCCACGCCGACTCGATAATCGGTTTCAGATCAGGATACTTGGGCTGCCAACCCAGCTCCTCGCGAATCTTCGAACTGTCCGCAATCAGAATCGCAGGATCACCCGCACGACGCGGCGCAACTTCGGCGGGAACCGGATGACCGGTCACTTCGCGAACCGTCTCAACGACATCCTTGACACTGAATCCATTTCCATTGCCCAGGTTGTAGTGGGCTACTTCTTTTTTCGTGAGGGCTTCAAGCGCGAGGATGTGAGCCTGCGCGAGGTCTTCGACGTGAATGTAATCCCGAACGCATGTTCCATCCGGAGTTTCGTAATCAGCACCGAAAATCATGATTTTTTCCCGCTGCCCGAGAGCAACCTGGAGGACGAGAGGGATGAGGTGGGTTTCCGGATCGTGATCTTCTCCACGAACCTCGGTGCAGCCTGCCGCGTTGAAATAGCGAAGGCAAGCGTAGCGCAGGCCCTTCGATACGTGCATCCAGTGAAGAATGCGCTCGAGAAAGAACTTCGATTCTCCGTAAGGGCTTCCAGGAACAATTTTTTCTTTTTCCGAAATCGGGATTCGTTCCGGCTCGTCGAACAGGTTTGCTGTAGAGGAAAGAATAAATCGCTCGACGCCATTCTCCAAAGCTGACTGGAGCAAATTCATCCCGTTCAAGGTATTCCCCCCCAAATACCGGTAGGGATTCTCAACCGATTCCCCAACGAGGGAAAACGCAGCGAAGTGCATGATCGAGTCCGGCTTGAAATCACCCATCACCGCATCAATCTCCGATTTGTTCGCGAGATCACCTTCGACAAAGAGAGCCTGCTCGTTCACCGCAGCGCGATGCCCCATGTAAAGATTGTCAAACACCGCGACTTCGTGACCTTCAGCGATCAGGGAATCGACCGCGACACTTCCAATATATCCGGCTCCACCGGTAACAAGAACTCTCATAGACTTGGGTACTATCCACCCGCGAGAGTCTACGTGCAAGCGATTGAACTGAATGATAGAACCACTGATGGACACTCATTCGACCAAATCAGTAATCCTTTAGTGGTTTCCCTACCCCGGTTTCCGTACAACTTACCTACATGAGTCGACCAATAATCCGCTGGGGTATCCTCGGCACCGGAATGATTGCCGAAAAATTTGCGCAGGGGCTCTCTCTCTCTCAGAGTGGTGAGCCCAGGGCAATCGCTTCGCGCAACAGCGACAAGGCGGGAGACTTAATCCAACAGCTTCGCGATTGGAGCGGAGTAAACCACAGCTTCGATGTCACGGAAGCGGTTGAAGGATACGAGGTGCTCATTGACCATCCCGATGTCGACGCAGTGTATATCGCCCTGCCGAATCATCTCCACAAAAAATGGACGATCAACGCACTCCGGGCGGGGAAGCACGTTCTCTGTGAAAAGCCTCTCGCCCTCAACGCGGCGGAAGCAGAGGAGCTTTTTGCCGTCGCATCAGAAGAAGGACGTGTCCTGATCGAAGCCTTCATGTATCGCGCACTACCACAGACAACGAACCTGCTCGAATCGATTTGGGACGGTTTGATCGGCGACCTGCGAATCATTCGGGCCAATTTTACGTTCAACCGGGAAGCATCGCCCCATGATGCACGCTATCAGGCTGAAAACGGCGGCGGATCGCTCATGGATGTCGGCTGCTATTGCATCGACTTTGCCCGAAGCCTGACCGGAACAGAACCCATCGAGATGAACGCCACATTTCATCAACATGAATTGGGAGTCGATGATTATGCAGCAGGAACCCTCGCCTTTCCCAACGACGTCCTCATGACATTCACTTGTGGAATGACGGTCACTTCCGACCAGACTGCGCACATCGCCGGAACAGAAGGAAGAATCGAAATACCAAGATTCTGGTTCGGAGAAGAAGGCTACTCCATCATTCGTCTCGACGGGAAAACCGAGATAATTCCTGGAAAGAAGAACGCGTCCCGTCCCGTTTACGCCGCGGAGGCCGATGCTTTCGCAGATGTCGTAGGAGGAGCCGAAAACTGGAATCCACCCGAGAACACGATTGGAAATATGCGTGTTCTCGATGCACTGCGAAAATAGCGTATTCTTCCCATCATACTCTGATCACCTCTCGAAGTTGGATGGCGCTCCGAGCTGAGAAAACTACAGCTTCCGCACTTTCATATTCCGGAACCAGACCGGATCCTGGTGATCCTGTAGCAGGATGGGACCCGCCCAGCTTCCAAAGCCTTCGTGCTTCTTGTATTTACTCTTCGCAAACCGCTCTTTCCAATCATCACTCCCCCACTCGACCGAAACGACCTTCTCCCCGTTGAGCCACTGTTCAATCAAATTCCCTTTTACCCGAATCTTCGCCTGATTCCATTCTCCCACAGGTTTGAGTTTCTTATCATCGGGAGCTGCGACAAGTTCGTAGAGCGAGCCGGCACGGTGAGTGGGCTTCTCGTTATCAGGGTGCTCTTCATCATCAAGAACCTGATATTCCAACCCAAGGCTTCCCTTGGTGCGATACTTCACACCGCTGTTTCCTGCCTTGGAGATTTTCCATTCAAAGGTCAGTTCGAACTCCTCGTAGGACTCCTTCGTCACGATGTCTTTCCCTTTTCCATAGCGATGAACAATCCCCTCTTCGATTTTCCATCCCTCTCCTACAGGCTTACCATCGACTCGCTGCCACAGGGAAAAATCTCCCGATGCAAATAGATCTGCCCCTTCGCCGTCGGTCTCCGGTGAAGGCGTGGGAGATCCTTCTCCACGCAGTTCTGCTTCCGTCCATGGCGCAAAACGATCACTATTGGCATCACGGAACTTTTTCACGTCGTCGTCTGAGATGGCATCTGCCTTGTTGCCCCAGGCGCTGCGTACATAGGTAAGTGTATCCGCTAACTGCTGATCGCTCAAAAACATGTGAGGCGGCATGATGGGAGGAACATTGGAAATCGTCTCTCCGTTGACCTTGATCGGACCACTGAGTCCATTCAGCGCCACCGCAATCAGAACGTCTGGATCTTCTGTGACCCAATCGCTTTTCACCAAGCTCGGAGCGATGTTTACCATGCCTTTTCCATGAGGCTGATGGCAGGCAGCGCAAAACTGACTGAAAGTTGCCAATCCGGACTGGTAAGTTTTTGCGAGCCCTTTGTCCTTCTTCACCCAATCGGGCATTTTGTCTTTGTAGACGGAAGCAAAGCGATCAGGATACCCTTTTGAGGTGATGGCTTTTGCGTAGGATGACAAAACTTCGACGTCTTTCTTCCCAATCTTTTCAGCGGCGTCGGCAAATTCTTCGGGAAAGAGATTGGAAACTCCTGTCGTCTCCCCGGCAAGGCGCAACGCGGTAAGATTCACAAACCAATCATCATCGGCGAGGTTATGTTCAATCACCTCTTTCTTCAAAGACTGAATTCCCGCAAGAGTCCACATCGCATGAGCACGGCCATGCGATGGCCCATTCATTGCCACCTCGGTGATCACCGGAAGGAGGTCCTTTTTGTTTTCTTCCACAATCCGCTTCTGCGATGCCAGCCTCCACCAGAGATGGGGATGCGACAATCCGTCGACAAGGCTCTCGGGTTTCGCCTTCGGCTTGTAGTCCTCCGGTACGACCCGCCAGATTCGTCCTTTCCCGATAAACTTATCCAACTCGCGCTCTTCGGACTGTCGACGCAGGTAACTTGTAAGGAAATTCTTGTCCTGAATAATGCCTCGATTCATATCCACAATGTAGAGACATCCATCCGGACCGAACGAACCATTAACGGGGCGGAATCTCTCATCCGTGCTCGCGAGAAACTCCCGTTTCGTCCACTTTTCATCGTCGTAGAGAAGGTGTTCGAATTTCTTCGTATTCGGCATCGGTGCGTCAGGCTTAAACGCTCCCACCGTATTCGTGCCCGGGCTGAAGCTGAAGATGACGCCTTCCCATTCCTCTCCGAAAGCTCCGTGGGAATGCACTGCGAGGCCACTTATCGAGGTCACGCTGTTGATCCGCCCGTCCTCTTGAATCATGCCCGGCTTGTAAGCCCGGTTCATCGCCGTGTTGGTCCGAATCGCACGCACTTCTTTGGTATCCGCTTTCGGTTCTCCATACTGGCGGTCGTAGATTTCCGAATCGGTAAAAAACCACGCACTGTTAGAGTTGTGATAGAGACGGCCAAATGCATCCGTCGACATCCCCCACTGCCCTCGGGACTTCGTGCCGTCGACGACCACCTGCCCAGCGGCCCACTTGAGACGACGCCCCGACTTCGAGTTGTACATCCAGTTGTCGATCGCGTAGTGAAGCCCATTCTCGGCATGCTCGATATTTCCCATTGCCGCCTTCGCATACTCGATCATCGGTGTGCGCTTGTCGGCGACGAGATCCCCATTGGTATCTTCGCAGAAAACAAGATTGCCATCTCCCAAGGCAACGAGCGCTCCCCCTTCGACAATGGAGAGGCTGCGTGGATTGAGAACTTCATCAAGAAAGGTCGTCGCCTTGTCCATTTTCCCATCGCCATCGGTGTCTTCCAGAACCTGAACGCGACTGATCGGATCGTGATCGTTGGATCCATCGGTATCCTTCATGTAAGACTGAAATTCACAGACCCAGAGTCGACCCTCCATATCAAACTCCGCAAACACCGGATCCTTGATCATTGGAGCCTCAGCCACCAATTCAACACGAAAGCCAGGAGCCACCTTGAAAGTTTTTGCTGTTTCTTCCGCCTCGAGAAAGGGAACAGGATCGGGGGCCCATTTTCTCCAATTGGTTGAATCGAGCAAATCCTTGTCCTTCTCCCTTTTGTCGCCGTTCTGAGCATCGACATCGGAAGGGAGCACGAAAGCAAACGCTACGAGTGCGGAGATACAGGAGAAAAATTTCATAGAGAGAAAAATCTGAGGATGAGTATTCCCACCTCGGGAAACGTCTAAAACAAAGCTCGTTTTTCCAAGTAGGTCAAACTACTCAAAAAAGGCTCATTTTCCTGCATCCTATCCACACATTATTGCTGACGAGGAACGCGAGAAATCAGATGTCAACGGCCCGCGATGGCGCCCCTGTAGCCACAAATGCGATGTCGACGGTCGGATGCGAGCCCCTCCTCGTCACGATTTC
>Ga0181574_10001246_pt1 | contig 23740 bp, 19 predicted proteins | sample 101ome_24_FD_145600 | JGI IMG/M metagenome (GOLD analysis project Ga0181574, IMG submission 145600) | Coastal salt marsh microbial communities from the Groves Creek Marsh, Skidaway Island, Georgia - 101410AT metaG (spades assembly) | ecosystem: Environmental > Aquatic > Marine > Intertidal zone... | reverse complement strand
CACCAAATAAAGAAGATACTAGTTCTGTACACGGTTCCCCTTTAGGCGAAAATGAAATGGAACTGTTTTTGCAGAATATTGGCTGGATTGGTGATGTTTTTACTCATGATAGAGGAGTTTATGAATATTTTTCTGACAAAAGAGAAGATGACTTAATAAATTTTGAAAATTGGAGAACAAATTTAGAAGAAAAATTACAAGATAAAGCTTTTAAAGAATTGTGGGACAAATTTTCTAATTTTGAAATTGAAGTTCCAGATATTAACTTAAAAGCCGATGTAGCTACTAGAGTTGGTGGAAGCAAAGTACTGGAAGAAATAGGCAAAGTTAACAAATTTATATTAGGAGGCTCTGCAGATCTTGCTGCCTCTACAAAACAGATTATTTCATCTGAGTATTATTCATCTAAAAACACTGTTGGTCAAAGTATTGAATTTGGAATCAGAGAACATGCTATGGCAGCCATTACAAATGGGATAAATTTACACAGTAATTTGTTTGCCTTTTGTTCCACATTTCTTGTGTTCTCAGACTACATGAGGCCAAGTATTCGTCTTTCTTCATTAATGAAATTAAATTCTTCTTATATATTTACGCATGACTCAATTTATTTAGGTGAAGATGGACCAACACATCAGCCTATAGAACATTTAATGTCTTTAAGGTTGATTCCAGATGTTGATGTTATAAGACCTTCAAACAGTATTGAGCTAATTCATTCCTATAAACACATGTTTACAAATACAAAATCAACAAAAATATTATCTCTATCTAGACAAAATTCAAAATTTTTAAATTATGATGTTACTTTTGACGATTTTAAAAAAGGAGCATTTGAAATCGAGTCTGGTGAAGATTTAACTATATTTGCAACTGGAACAGAGGTAGAGTTAGCTCTAGAAATTAAGGAAGCATTGTCTGAGTTTAGTGTGCAGATTATAAGTGCGCCTATTTTAAATAGGGTTAATGAAGAATTGATAAACTCACTTAATATTTCTGAAAGATTATTTACTTTAGAACTTGGCCGATCTGTAGGTTGGAACAATTATTTAAAAGTTATTACTAAATCTTTCAGTATTGATACTTTTGGTAAGTCTGCCCCACAAGGTGATTTAATGGAAACTTTTAAATTTACACCTAATTTAATTGCTGAAGATATTCGCAATAATTTATTAAATTAACATCCCGTATAAGACCGCATTGCTGATTTGGTCCTATTTCCAGCAACTCCATCTGGTATTAGGCCTACTTTTCTCTGGAAAGATTTTATAGCCTCTTTAGTATAGGAACCCATTTTTCCATCAATTATTCCAGGATTAAACCCATTATTTGCGAGATAAGTTTGAATATCTGAAACAGTATCTAATTTTGCTCCTGTGTTATCTCTAGCTTTACAGGTGTTTGAAGACTCACAACCTGTATAAGCTTTCATTGCTGCCTTTGTCTTATTTCCAACAACTCCATCAGCATATAAACCAGTAGATTTTTGAAACTCAATAACTGCTTGTGTAGTTTTAGCACCTCTTAATCCGTCAATAGGCCCTGGATTAAACCCATTATTAGCTAAGAAGTTTTGAATATCAACGATTGTATTTATAGACACATTTGTATTGTCATTAGGCACACAGTCATCGTTACCTGCGTTAGGATTGGAAACAGCAGTAGTTCCTGAGTCAGTAACTTCTCCACTAGATGGTGTCCAAGAATTGTTGAAGTGATTTGTGTTAAACAAGTCATTTGAAATAAGAGATTTCTCAATTAGAGCATTAACAATATATGAAACTTCTCCTATAGTAATTTTTCTATTAGGGCAAAATTTATCAGCAATAGTGCTACAAGGAGGAATTACATCATTTGCTGCGAGAATATTAATTGCGTTTGTCCAACGGCTAGCACCTTCATCTGAGTATTTATCTAATGATCCATTTAAATTGTCAGTAGTACCAGCTCTAATTGATTTTATGATTAAACATGCAAACTCTTCTCTTGAGATTTGTTCTTCAGGTTGAATCTGAAATGGACTACCAAAACAAACATGCATGCCATAATAAGGAAGGCCATTTAATGGCTGTTGAAAAATATTTTGATCATCATCACTGTATGCATTTGGAGCATCAAGAGGAACTCCACCGAGAACTGCTGTTACAGCAGCTGCTTCAGCTCTACTAATACTTTTAGCTTGACATGCTGTAGAAGTTTCACTACAGCTATATAAAGTTCCAGACTTAGCTAGGGCATTAAGTCCTGCTGATGAAGTTGCATATTGCGGTGTATCACCAGAAGAAGAACTTGTAGTAGAACTAGAAGTTGAATTAGTAAATACTGTTACTGGTCCAATATTTAAACTCGATATATCTGATGCACTAGTAGTTTTAAAATAGTGGGAAGTAAAACCGAGTTGAGATTTAATATTTCTACCAGATTTTTCAACAGTTCGTGGTGCGCCATTTTTAAATCCTTTTAGGGTTACTTTTAAAGCAGCTCCAGATTCTGCAACTGAGGATACATAAATATCTGTTACCGAATCAAAACATGAAACATCTCCACATAAGATATTTTTTGCTAACTGGTAAGAACTAAAATCATATGACCACGCTGCTTTGGAGTTTCCAACTCTATTGTCAACAGACCAAGGATCGTCGACAGTATTTAGATATGGCCATTTTGTAGCAGAACCAAAACCAACTACATTATCATTAGTTTTTCCTCCTGTTGAAGATGAATAAAATGCCTGGATTACACCACTCTGGGTGTAGCCTCCGTCATAGGTAATAACTTTACCTGAAGTGTTGTTTACAGCTTGAACCCAATTTGGACCAGCAATCTCTTTAAGATAACCATAATAATATTGGCTTGATGCAGTAGAACCAATATGACACCAACAATATGCTTGACGTGATGTTGACAGACCTGTACTTACATTAGTTTCTTCGGAAGGGGTATTATTACGAAGATAATGATAAACCGCATAACTCCTTCCAACTAAAGCTTGAGCTTCTAGAGCTTTAACATTCCAATGAGATGGCATTTCTGCTAAACCATAGAGATATTTTTCAAGATTAACAGCAAGAGAAACATGATAGCCAGAAGAAACATTTTTACTTCTTAATTTTAAGATTCCGTGCTTATGTTCTCTAGGTCCTACACGAATTCTTCCACCATCTGACCAAGATATTCCCATATTGCAACTTGCAGAAACGTTAGCAACTAATGGATGACCTGTTAAGTAACAAGATCCATTTGAATAAATAATATTAATAGTTGCACCACCAGAAATTTTAAGAGGACCAAAATCTGATTCACATGGTCCATCAGTTCTGGCGTCTTCTTTTATTTTGTTAAGGGTGGTTTCGTCGATAGAGCCAGATTGATTAATCCCAACTGATGCTTGGTAATTTCTTAGAGCATTAGCAGTTCTGTCTCCAAATGCACCATCAATTTTTCCAGGATCAAAACCTCTAGAAGTGAGAAATACTTGAACTCCAACTGTGTTGTTATAGCCTTCTTGGCAAATAGATAATGTTGGAGGGCTAGATGATGGAAGTGTTGTAAGTGTAATTGAATTAGCATTTCTTGCTAAACCTACCCATAGTTCATTCGTATCTGTTGAAATTTTAGGTGAGCTTAAAGACATATCATTCAGATTTTTTACATTTGTCTCTTGAAAATAATATTGAACGACTTCTGTTGAAGAGCAAGAACTAGTATTAGAGCAAAAATCTGCACCCAATTCTGTTAAACCTTTTGCTCCATATTGACTTAATCCAACTCCATGTCCCCATCCACTTCCTTTAAAGGTAAATGTTGCAGCACTATATCCACGCATAGCTTGTCTTGTAGCGGGTCCAACAACACCATCAGGAGACAGTCCTACTGTATATTGAAAGCTTTTTATTGCTTGAGTTGTTTTTGCCCCTCTAACTCCATCTATAGGACCAGGTTCAAAGCCATTGCAATTTAAAAAAGTTTGAATATCTAAAACACTACTTAATGGTGCTACAGCATTTTCAGCACAGCTAAAATTTTCACTATATCTTATTTCAAAAGCTGCTGCGTTAGATTTAAATCCTAAAAAAACAAGGAAAAATGATGTTACAAAAATTATTTTTAAATATTTATTTTGGCCCTGTCTCATGTATTTATTTTAGGGGCTTAGATTTTAAATTCATAATTCCATCGTTTTTTTCCAGTATTTAAAAATTTTTAAACCCAAACGAAAAAGAAAATATATAAAGAAGACTTCAATAGTTATTGGAAACAGCTCTCCAACAAGATTTGATCCAAATATAGGTGCTAAAAATGTTGTACTTAAAAACAAGATAACACCAACAATTTTATTGAAAGTATAGGCATCAATGATTATCAAAAACAGTATTGAGTAAATTAATGATGAAATAGAGTAGCTGTACAAATTAATCTCTAGTTCTTTATTACTTATATTGAAAATTAATAAAATATTGAGTTGAGAAAGTAAAAACGGCAAGAAAACGTATTTTTTTACATTAACTTCTAACATATATATCATTGTAAATAACCTATGCAGTTGGGCGAATTTACTTATATCTTTTTAGCATTATGTATTCCTTTTCTTGGATACATTGTTAACTCAACAAGCCCAAAGAAAGGTTTCAGCATACTTTTTATTTCGATAATTTCAATTACAGGATTTTTACTTCCAACAAACTTTACTTTTTTAGGTATTTTTTTTCTATTTATTTACTTAAATAGTTTCAACTGGAATCAAAAAAATATTTTATTAATTTTTAGCTTGATAAGCTTTGCTTCGTCAATTTATAACATTGTAGGCTCAAATATTTTGCTAGTTTTGTTACCAATATTATTAGTTGCATCAGTGTTTTCTCTTATGATGATTGGCCACTGGTTTTTGGTGGATCCAACAATTAAAAGAGAAGGAATGAAAAATATAGCAAAATTTTCTACTACGCTCTCAATATTATTAGGAATTTCAATTGGTTTAGATATCTACAGTAGTTCATCAACTATTTTTAATATAATTTCAACAGAGACATTGAACTTTGTATTAATTGGGTTGTATATTTCTTCAGGTCTATTGTCGTTTGGGTCATTTAAATCTCTTCAAGAAAAATCCTATACAGGTGTCATGGCAAGTACGGGTCTTAGCTATTTATCACTAATTGTTTCAATGGGCGCTTCAGGTACATTATTACTTTCGTTATAAGGCTAACCTACAAATATGAGGATTTATACAAAAAAAGGTGACAAGGGTAAAACTAGTTTACTTTTTGGAAAAAAAGTTTCTAAAAACGATATTGCACCTGAAGCATATGGATCTGTTGACGAGTTAGTCGCTGCATTAGGACTTGTAAGACATGAAGAAAAGCTTCCTATTGCAACTAAAGAGTTAATTTTAAGAATACAAAGAGATTTATTCATAGTTGGGGCTGAATTGGCAACAGACAATGAAAACAGAAATAAACTTGAAGAGGGTAAAACACTCGTAACAGAAAGTATGGTTCAAAGTTTAGAGAAAGATATTGATTATTTAACTGAAAAAAATGGTATTCCTGAATATTTTGTTGTACCTGGTGAAAATAGTATTGCAGCAAAACTTGACTGGTGTAGGGTTGTTTCTAGAAGGGCAGAAAGAAGATGTGTTACCTGGAAAGAAATTACAAAAGTAGAGAATTCTTTTGTTGGAGTTTATTTAAATAGATTGTCTGATTTACTTTGGATGTTGGCAAGAGATTTTGAAGAGGAATGGACAGCTAGTAAATGAATTTCAATACCGTTTTAATAAATGAGATTAACGAACAATTCTTTGATTTATTTAATAATAAAGATGAAGTAAATGAATTAATTAGTTTAAATTCATTTACTCCTGAAAAAAATAATTTTCTTAAAATCTCAAAAAATTTAACAAAAGAAAATGAAAATATTTTATTAGTCGGAACCAACTCTTGTGAGGGTACATCTGATTGGGTTAGCATCGGTGCAAACCTTGGAATGAGTTTGAAGTATGATGCAACTTTAAATTTTGTTGATATGACTTCAGATGCAAATATTGAATCTTTAGAATTTGGTTTTTACTTAAGTCAGTATCAATTTGATGAATTTAAATCAGAAAAAAATGAAAAAAATATCTTATCTATTGATCAAACTCAATTTACTCAAGAAATCAAAAATAAAATTAATTCAATTTTTTGGACAAGAGATATGGTCAACACTCCTGCACTAAACAAATCTCCAGAATTTTTTGAAGATCATGTGAAAAAGTTAATTGAAGAAACTGATATTAAATTAACTTCTTATGATGATGTTTGGCTATCTGAAAATAACTTTGGTGGAATCTTAGGTGTTGGCAGTGGTTCAACTAGAAAACCAAAATTATTAATTGGTGAGTACAATCAGGGCGCAAAATTTCAAATTTCTATTATTGGAAAAGGTGTTTTATTTGACTCAGGTGGTCTTTCATTGAAATCCCCAGCTGGAATGGAAACTATGAAGACAGATATGGCTGGTGCTGCAACTGCATGGGGCATTATTACATTGGTAGCTAAGCAAAAGTTAGAAATTGGATTAAAAGTGTACACTCCTTTAGTTGAAAACATGCCTAGTGGAAGTGCTATTCGACCAGGAGACGTATTGACTATGAGAAATAACAAAACGATAGAAGTTTTGAATACTGATGCAGAAGGAAGACTTATAATGGCAGACGCACTTGCTTACGCATCTGAGTTCAAACCGGATATCATTTGTGATGTTGCAACATTAACTGGTGCCTCTTATGTAGCTTTAGGAGTAGATATTGGTGCAGTATTTTCTAACGATAAAACCGTGGAAGAAAGCTTTATAAAAAGTAATGCGTTATCTCATGAGTTGTACCATGCACTTCCTTTAGAACAAAGTTACAAGAAATTGATAACATCTGACATTGCTGATATGCAAAACACTGGTGGAAGGTTTGGAGGTGCTATTACTGCCGCGCTATTGTTGGAAGAGTTTGTAGATGGAATACCCTGGATTCATTTAGATATGGCTGGCCCTGCACGATCAAGAAGTAATAATGTTATCAATCCAAGTGGTGGAACTGGTTTTGGGGTTATTGGCTTTTATAATTTTATTAAAGATAAAGTTACTGATCTTCAGTAGGCTCTTCGATTACAGTATCGTCAATTATAAATACTAAAGAATCTCCTGTTGAAACAACACTTCCTTGCGCTACGTTTGTTCCAATAACCTTACCTTCACATCCTTGAACTTCAGAAGTTTCAAAATTCTTTTTAATAAATAAAATGACACTATTTTCTCTCATAAATTGTTTAATTAAACTTTCTGCCTCATCTGGACTTAGCTGACATGGTGGAATGTTAGGAATTGCTGCTGAGTTCTTAACAGAAGATACTTCTAGCTGAATTACAGTACCTTCTGCAACTTCTTCGTCTTGTTCAATATTTTGAGTTAAAACTAAACCAGGAGCTTCCTCAGATTCAACTAAAACTATTTCTGGTAAGAGATAAGAGCTAAATGCTATTTCTTCAGCATCTAAAATATTTAAACCTATTAATTGAGGTATATTGACCGTTGGAATTTCATAATACTTGTTAAGATCGCTCGGATCATCTGGCCACTCTTCTATTGGAAGATTTTCAACCACCTTTGTCATAAACTCTTTCCAAATAGGTGCTGGAACTCTACCACCGGATACATTTCTAATTACTTCACCTTTTATTTCAACATCTGTCAGCGGTAGCTGTTCTTCTGCAAATCCAATCCATATAGATGATGTGTATTGTGGAATGAAGCCTATGAACCATGCCTCTCTAAATCCTTGGTGTGTACCTGTTTTTCCAGCTATTGGCCTATCATCCAGTACAGCTCTTGTTCCTGTACCATATTGGGCTGCAACTTCTAATGTCTTTCTTACCGCAGCTGCTGCACCAGGGTCAGGAATAGAAATTCTTCTTGAAACAATATGTTGGTATAAAACATCTCCATTTGAATCTTCAATTCTTTCTATTAAGTATGTAGGAGCTAGTACACCATTTGTTGCGAAAGAAGAGTATGCTGATGCCATTTCGATTGGAGTTACTGCTCCAGCTCCTAAGGTTAAAGATATTACAGGATCAATTTCTGATACAATTCCAATTCTGTTTGCAGTATTTGCTAATTTTTGTCCACCAATTTCAGAAGCCATCTGAGCAAATACTGTATTAATGGATCTTCTAGTTGCTTCTTCCAGTGAAATCATTCCTGAAGTGTCTAATAATTTGATAGATCTGTTGTACTCACTTTTATCAGCACATGGTTTATAGATAAATTGTGTTTCACTTTCAATATCTATTTGAATTAAGTTTTCTTGTAAACTAAATTCTTCTGAAGTTTCGTCATAGTTTATAACTTCTCCATCTTCATCAAATTGATTAAGTGCAATACCTATCTGTGTAAGTTTTTCTATTTCATCTTCAAATTCGTCAATATTTTCAAGAAGAGGAAACTGATCAATAAAGTCTTTGTTTTTAATACTATCAACATGGAAACCTACACATTGGAGTTCAATTGCTCTATCTTGTGCATCAATTTTGTTTAAATATCTATCTGCTGTAATTGATGTTCCGTAGTTTCTAACTACCCATTTAGTTCCTACTCCATCTGGTGCACATGGATACCCACAGTCAATCTCAACAGGACTTCTGGAGTCTCTATTGCTATATAATTTAGAACCTGACTCTAAAGCAGCTAGCAAAGTAATTGGCTTAAAAGCTGAACCTGGATTTCTTTTTCCTTGCGTAGCAAGATTATACTGCTCTTCTTCAAAAGGAATTCCTGATGCCATAACTTCTATTGCACCTGTTGAATTGTTAATAAGGGTTATTACTCCAGTTGGCTTGGGCTCATCATCAGAGTTTTCATCATCTTTAGAAGCGGGAACCCAGTTTTCTAATACTGTATTTGCATGTTCTTGAAATTCTAAGTTCAAAGTGATATAAACACTTAAACCACCTCCACCTACACATGTTGTATCGTCTGATGGACAACCAAAGATTTTCTTTTTTCTTTCATCTTTTGTGTTTCCAAGAACAGCAAACTGAGGATCATTTAATAATTGTCTTTTAACTTCTGCAACGACATGTTCAGCTTGCGATATCTGATTTTTTGATTCAACTATTGTTAAAGGTGCTAGCTTTGCTGAACGTGCTTGTATGTCTACAATAAAGTCTTCTTTGAGCATCACGTCTAATACATCATTTCTTCTCTCCAACACTCTCTCTGGATATTTTCTTGGATTGTAGTATGCAGGGCTTCTGATAATAACAACTAGGGTTGCAGCTTCATCTAAGGTAATATCTCTGACGTCTTTGCCAAAGTACTCATATGCTGCTGATTGAATTCCGTATGCACCTGAACCCCAGTAAATTGAATTTATATAGTACTCAAGTATCTGGTCTTTTGTATATCTTCTTTCAAGCTCTGCTGCAACAACAGCCTCAGCAACTTTTCTTCGTATTGATATTTCGTCTCCAACAAATGACTGTTTAGCAACTTGAGATGTAATTGTTGAACCACCTCTTGTTACACCTCGTAAGTTGTCTAAGACAGCACTTAAAATCGCAATAAAGTCAACACCTTCATGTGTATAAAAGTTGCTATCCTCAGCAGCAAGAAGAGTATTTACTACAAATGGTGGTACATCTGACAATGCAATAGGGTCTCTGTTAAGTCCATCATGAAGCTCATCTAATATTTTATTGTCTGAAGTTATGATGGTTGAGGGTTCAGAGAGTGAGACAAAATTTAGAACCATACCTTCTGCTCTTGGTAAAAATTTTTCTTCAAGATTAGTAACTACTTCCATTCCAGATTTTATTGGTAGGAACAAGAAAAATCCTATCCAGCCAGCTATAAGAGTTGTGATAGCAAATATAATTACTCCAGCAACAAAACTAGATCCAAATCTAGATTGCTCCTCAAGTTTATGTATTTCAGCCATATTCAGATACTAATCTTTTATTAAAAAAATAATCAGTTATGGCATTCATTTTTCTGGCCTTAATCAACACTTTATTGTACAATTAATCGATGGATTATTCCCCAGGTCTCAGAGGTGTCATAGCAGGTGAAACTTCTATTTCAACCGTAGGTAAAGAAGGTACCTCACTCAGATACAGAGGGTACGACGCTATAAAACTTACTGAGGAGTACACATATGAAAATGTTGCTTCGTTAATCCTCAATGATGATTTAAATAGTGAAAATTTTAATAAATTTTATACAGAACATTACAACAATCTTAGTAATGACAATTACCTCAATGGTTTAATAGAAACTTCTAAAGAAAATTTACACCCAATGGATGTTTTGAAAGTTGTTGTTTCATTTTTAGGCGAGTCAAGTTCTGAAGACAAAACTGAACAGACAACCAGATTAATTGCAGCAGTTTGCTACGTCATTGCTAGTTACAATCAAGAAGATTCAAATGAATTAGATGAAGAATTTTTAGTTGCAAGTTCACTACTGCCCAATAATTCAAGTAAAGAAAAACTAGAAGCATTAGATGATATTTTAATTTTATATGCAGAGCACGGTTTCAATGCTTCAACTTTTGCTACAAGAGTAACTGCATCCACACGATCAGATTTAACTAGTTCAATAGTCTCTGGAATTGGCACACTAAAAGGTGAGTTACATGGTGGTGCTAACGAAAAAGCAGTTGAAATGATTTCTCAATATTCCACTGTTGATGAGGCAAATGATGGAGTCTTAAAATTATTAGATGAAAAAAAGAAAATCATGGGTTTTGGGCATGGAGTTTACAAAATACAAGACCCTAGAAGTCCTGTAGTTAAAAATTGGGTTGAAGTTCTTAGTACAACAGATGAAGCAAAAAATAAATTTGAAATAGCTAAAAAAATTGACACATTAATGGACAGTGAGAAAAATTTATTTCCTAATGTTGATTTCTATGGAGGACTTTTGCTTCATGAATTAGGGTTCTTAACAGAATTATTTACTCCTATATTCGTAGCCGGTAGAACTGCTGGATGGGCGGCACATTATTTCGAACAGAGACAACAGGATACTTTAATTAGGCCAGCAGCAAAATATATTGGTCCTTCTGAAAGATAATCTCTTAGTTGACTGAAAATCTAGACCTTTCCATTTCAAATTATCTGTCAAAAAAAATAATCATTGATGAGGAACTTTTATTAGCTGCTAAATTAACAATTCTTGATACCTTTGGCTGTATTATTGAAGCATCTTCTCATCAAGAAGTAATAAATTTTGCATTTCAATCTAAAGAAGTTAGTGATGGTAGTAATCCATTTGAATTAGTTAAGGAAATTCAAGACCCCAAAGATATCAGTTTTGCACTTACGGTGTTGACAAGGTGGTTTGACTATAACGATACTTTTTTAGCAAAAGAATGGGCTCATCCATCTGATAATTTTGGAAGTGTTTTTAGTTACTTTGTTAACAATCAGCATTTACTATTTGAAGATTTCATTACTTCTTTAGTCCAGACTTATGAAATACAGGGATCTCTATGTTTAGGTACATCATTAAATAAAGAAGGTTACGACCATGTCTTTTATGTGAAGCTTGCTTCTGGAGCAGTTTATTCACATTTAATTAACGATGGCAACAAAGAAATCGTAAGAAGGACAATAAATAATATTTTATTAGATGGTCCAAGCCTTAGAAGCTATAGGCATTTTCCTAATGTTGGTAAAAGAAAAAGTTGGGCTGCAGCAGATGCATCCAAGAGAGGAATGGAGCTAGCTCAATTTAGTAAATTTGATGATGAAATTTATGAAACTATTCAAACAACTGAAAATTGGGGGTTTGAAAACGTCTATATGGACGATCAAAGAATGGCTTTTGGCAAAGAATTAGACTCTTGGGTTTTAAAAAACATTTTATTTAAAGTTTTATTCCCAGCTGAGTTTCATGGTCAATCAGCTGTAGAAGCAGCAATAAAGCTCAGCTCAGAATTTAATGAAAAAATTAAATCTGTCAAACAAATCAATATCTACACACACGAACCAGCAGTACGAATTATTTCCAACAAAACAGTATTAAAGAATGCTTCTGATAGGGATCATAGTTTAGAGTACATGGTTGCTGCAGCATTATTATTTGGAGATTTAACATATGAAATGTACGAAGATGATTTTGGTGGAATAGACAGAATAGAAGAATTAAGAAAAAATATTTTTGTACAAGAAGATAAAACATTTACTGAAAATTATTATGAATTTTCAAAAAGAGATATATCAAATTCAGTTGAAATTCAATATAGTGATGATTCAAAATCAAAATTAGAAACGGTTATTAATCCTATAGGTCATCCTACAAGAAGAGAGGAAGCTGTTCCGCTTCTAAAAAATAAATTTACTAAAAATTTAAATAAGCTTTTTTCAACAGAAAAAGCAGATTTTATATGGGATGGAGTTATGTCTTTATCTAATAATGATGAAGTAAGTAAATTGCTAAAATTATTTCATAATGACTAATGAAATTTATCTCTTAACAGGTGGTGAGGCCACTCGACTCAAGCCTTTGTCTGAGGGCATTCCAAAAGCTCTTTTAACAATTCAAGGTGAAAAAATCATTGATCTCATAATTACAAAATTTCTAATGATAGGTGATTTTCACTTTAATTTAATTTGCTCTATTAAACATAAACAATATTGGGAGGAGTATGCTCAAAATTCAAACATTGATGTAAATATAATATTTGAAACTGAAAAGCTCGATACAGCAGGTTATATCATTAAACATTTAAATGATTTTCCAGAAAGTTTTTACTGTATGAATGGAGATTTATTGCTTGATGTAAATTTGGAAGATTTTATTCTACATGCAACATCATTTTCAAATTCTATGATTGCCTCAATTGAAGTTGAAAACCCTTCAAGATTCGGAGTTTTGCAAGTAGATGAAAATTTAAATATCTTACAATTTGTAGAGAAACCTACTGACAATAGTTTTGGAAATAAAATTAGCCTCGGGTTGTACCATTTAAGAAAAAGTAATTTAAAAGATATAGCTTATAACTTAGAAATCCCGTGTTCATTTGAAAGAAGGGTGTTTCCAGAATTATCAGAAAATAAACTATTGTCTACATTTACAGTTTCTGGTCAAATGCTCGATGTTGGCACTTTGGAATCTTATATTAAGGCCCATATTTCAACTGAAAAAGAAAATTGGATTTCCGAATCTTCTGAAGTTGATCCTTCAGCTGTAATTGAAAATACAGTTATCTTAGATTATGCAGTTATCGAAAAAAATACAGAAATAAAGAATTCAATTATTGGACCAAAAACTAGAATTAAAGAAGGTTCTGTAATAGAAGAAGAAATAGTTAGAGATTTAACTGAATGAAAATATTAATCACTGGAGGCGCTGGGTTCATAGGGTCTCATCTTGTTGAAAAATTATTAATAAACAATAATGAAATTTTAATCATTGACAACTTAATGACTGGAAAAAAAGAAAACTTATCTTTTGAGGGAAATTATGAACTTTTCATTGATGACTTAGGCTCTGAAAAATCATTAAATAAAATAACCGAATTTAATCCAGATGTATGTTTCCATTTAGCAGCACAGGCATCAGTTGTAGTTTCAGTCTCAAATCCAGCTTTAGATTTTGATCACAATATTCTTCAACCAATTTTGCTACTAAAGACATTATTAAAAACTGATTGTAAAAAATTTGTTTTTTCTTCATCTGGAGGGACAATATTTGGTGAACCAGTGAATGTACCAACCTCTGAAGAAGACTATGCCGGAGAACCTCAATCACCATACGGTGTAGCAAAAAAAAGACTTAATGAACTAATTCAAATAATTACCAAAGATACAAATATGTCATATTCAATATTAAATTTTTCAAATGTATTTGGTCCAAGACAAGATCCACATGGTGAAGCAGGAGTTATTTCTATTTTTTCAAATAAGTTTTTAAGTAACGAACAGCCAATTATTTATGGTGATGGTAATCAAACAAGAGACTATGTTTATGTTTTGGATGTTGTAGAAGCAATGATTCTCTCTAGCAGATCAGAGGATAATTTATTTTTAAATATCGGTACGGGAGTTGAAACTTCAGTTAATCAATTAGTTGAAATAATGAAGGATAAATTCAACTCTGATATTGAACCAATTTATCAAGATGCAAGAGAAGGAGAACTACTAAGAAGTGTTCTTGATAATTCAAAAGCTCTAGCAACTATTGGATGGAAACCTGTTTATGACTTAAATGCTGGTATGGAAAAAGTCGTTAACTGGCTTAAAGCCTAAAGAAAAAAATCTTCATCTTTTTTTCTTATTAAGTCCTTAGCATTATTCTTTGAATCCCTGTAATTTACTCCTCTCAATATCGCAATTGGTATATTTAAAGTTTTTTCCATCACTAGTTCCGCAGACGATGCAATTTCATCAATAATTGCAATTTCAGTTGCATTTAATTCGTTTTCAAAAGTATCAGTTGAGCCTATATAGCTAACTAGTGGTTCAATTCCTGAAGAGCCAATTGCAAAATTTACCTGCCCAACCCTCCACGGTCTTCCAAATGTATCAGAAATAATTACTGCAACTTTTTTTTGTAGTCTTGCATATATTTGTTCACGATATTTGCTAGCAGACTTATCAGGATCAATTGGCAATAACAAAGCATGTCCATTTTCAATATTTGATTTATCTATGCCAGCATTAGCACAGATAAACCCATGTTTTGTTCTAGCTATAACAAGATCTCCTCTTTTTCTAATTATTTCGGTTGATTCTGCGGCAAGTAGTTCTTCAAATGTTACATCTTCTAAATTCCTAAGTCTTGACTCACTCTTCGAAACTATTTTTTGGGTTATTACAATAATGTCATTTTCTTCTATTGATATTGTTGAATTTTCAAGACAGTTAATAAGTAGTTCAATCAAATCGTCACCCTCAGTAATCTCAGGAAAATTTTTAATTGGAATTATTGTAATTTCATTCATAAGTATTAATCTTTTTCACTAGGTTAACCGAATCAGTCTTTGAGCTAAATAATATGTTTTCTTCAACTACATTATTTGATTTATCTCCATCACCATGTTGTACAATAAATACATCGACGATATCTTTGTAAAATGTTTTTAAACCATTTAAATCCGGGGTGAATCCTAAATCTATGAAGTTCTTTACAGAGGGACCTTTTATTGCAGATTTTCCAATAAAGGGACTGATTAAATAAACTTTTGGATGTTTTATAAGTTCGTCTCTGATTTTACCTAAAGATAAAATTGGTCCGATAGATAGTATTGGATTTGAAGGTCCAACAATTACTAATTCAGAGTTTCTAATTGATCTTATAATCTGATTAGGTACTAATGCTTTATTTGATCCTTTATAACTAACTTTACTCAATCTTGGTTTAGCCTTTTTTTTCACAAAATATTCCTGAAAATCTAATTTTTTACCGCTCTTTGTGTATAGCTTTGTTTGAACACTGTCATTTGTCATTGGTAAAATTTCGCAATGCAGTCCAAATTTTTTAGCTAAAGATTTCGTAATTTCGGTTAAATTACTTCCTTCATTTAAAAGTTGTGATCTGAATAAATTAGTAGCTAAATCTCTATCACCAATTTTAAATCCAATTTTGTAAAATTCATTTAGATAAGAGTTTACGGTAAAGTTATCTTCTTTTATTCCCCAACCAAATTCTCCCTCAATTTCAGCGAGTCCATAAATTACAGAATCAATATCCGGACACAGATAAACTCCATGAATGAACTCATCATCTCCTGTGTTTACAATTATTGTCAATTCTTTTTTAAAGACTTCGTAAAGACCTTTAGCAAACTTAGCACCACCTATGCCACCACTAAGATAGGTTATTTTATTTTTCACATTCACTTTTTCTTTTCAACTAAAATTTTAATCATGATTGATAAAGATATTCTAGAAGGAATTTCAGAACTAAATGAATCTGATTTAAAGAGATTAAAATTATTGATTGATAATAAATTAAATTTAGAAGAACAAACTAAAGTTTCATTTCGTCAAAAAACAATCAAATGTGGTAAAGAGGCATGTAAAACTTGTCCACATGGACCATATTGGTATGCAGAATGGACAGATAAAGGATCTAGAAAATCAAAATATTTAGGAAAACAATTATATGAAGATGAGTAGTAATTTATTTAAAACAATTAACTCAAAATATCTTTATGTAATTTTGTTGTTGGTATTTTTACGAATTGATTTGGGTTTTTTAAGTACATTGCCAACTGGTGGAGACATGGGTGCCCATATAGTTCCAACCAACTATTTTGTTGAAAATTTTTTTTCAAATTTTCAACTTAGAGGATGGTCAAATGATTGGTTTGCTGGTTATCCGTTATATTACTTCTATTTTCCTCTACCACCTTTAATAACTAGTTTGTTAAATTTAGTATTTCCATTTTCAATTGCTTTTAAATTAATGGTTATATCAACTCAAATTTTGTTGGTTTTCTCAGTAGAGTCTTTATTCAGAAAAGAAACCTCTACATTTTCGACTTTTGGTTTTTCTGCTGGTTTACTTTTTTTATTAACTGAATCTTTCACTATATTTGGTGGAAACCTAGCTTCCTCTCTAGCAGGACAGTATTCTTATACACTTTCTATAGCATTTTGTAATTTCTCAATTTACTTTCTTATTAAGAGTCAAAATAAATTAAGCGTACTCATTAGTGCTATATGCATTGGATTTTCACTATTGTCACATTTAATTCCATTTTTAATATTTAGTCCAATTTATTTATTTTATTTTTTAAAACATAAATCTGTATTTCGAGATAAATCAATTGCTTTTTTAGTTTTTATATTTCTTACATTAGATTTTTCATTTTCATTGTTTGCAAATCTTGAATTTACAACAAACATGACCTATGCACCTTACTCACGATTCTCAGATCTAATTAAAATGGACGTTCTTCCATTTGTGTTAATTTCTTTCGTTTTTTTAATTAGTTCAAATGTAATCGAGACACTAAAACATAATTTGACACCTATTTATTTAATTATAGTTTCTCTAATATTATTTTTTTATGGTCCAGAAAGTGCTTTATGGAATGGTCGACTGGTGCCTTTTTTTAATTTGGGAATTATTGTTTTCTTTTTTAGTAAATCTGCAGAGCTGATTGAAAAAAACTTTAAGAATTATGGAAATAATTTAAATTTAGCAATACAGATACCCGCAATAATATTTTTATTTTATAAATATGTTGATAAATGGTCTGAATATTATTTAGAAAACACCTGGGTTTTAGTTGTATTGCTATCTTTAGTTTTGATAACCACAATGATAAATAAAACAAATATGACTCCATCTTTCCTGATTGTTCTTATTATTGGAACTGTTTCATATTTACCACATTGGGTTAACTGGAATTTTACTGGATATGAAAATAAGTCTTCATGGGGAGATATAGAGAATCTCTATAATGCTTTAGATTCACTTCCGCCAGGAAGAATTATGTGGGAACCGAACTCTGAATTAAACAAATATGGAACACCAATGGTGCTAATGACTATACCAATGTTTACCAACCATACAAGTATGGAGGGATTGTATTTTGATTCAAGCATAACAACACCTTTTCATTTTATTGCAGTATCTGGATTGGCAGAGAGACCATCTAATCCTGTAGGAGGTCTTTCATATATAAATGGTAATTTTGAAAAGGGTATACGTATGATGGACGATTTAGGGATTGATTATTTCATTGCGTACACAGAAAAGATTAAAGAAAAAGCAGATGGTGCTGAAGAATTAGTACTACTTTCTGAAACTGATGTATTTAAAATATATGCTATCAAAACTCAAAAAGTTGAATTGATTACAGATAATTTATTAAAATTTGAATCACCCAATTTCACTTCAAGACTGTCAAGTTCGTTAATTAAAGATTTCAATGAAGAAAGCTTTTTTGAACTTGCTGTAGAAAATTTTGTAAATGAATCAAACTTTACTGTTATTGAAAATTTAGATTTTACAAGTTATAACAAATATGAATATGCAAATTTAATTATTTCTGATTTAACAATTCAAAATAATGAGATTTCATTTACAACAAACAAGGTAAATTATTTGCATTTAATTAAAGTCTCATACTTTCCGAATTGGAAAATTAAAGATGGATATGGGCCATTCAGAGTATCACCTTCATTTATGGCTGTAATTCCAACTTCCCCTGACGTTAAAATTATTTTTGAAAAAAGCCAATTAGAGAATATATTAGATATTACATCAATTCTTAGTCTTGGCTTAGCATCGATTTTATTGAGAAAAAAGTATAAAAATAATGCATAATTTTATTAAGAAATATAAAAATAATTTTAAGGAACTAATTAAAACATATATAGTTGGCGGAATAAATGTAATTGTTGGATTGAGCCTTACATATATATTTCAGTTTTACATTTTTCAGTTTATTTCTTTTCCTTTAAGAACTTATGTAACTAACGTGGCAGCATTTTGTATTGGAGTAGTAATTTCTTATTATTTATCAAGGTTAATAATTTTCAATTTAAAGATTTCAGAAGGAAAGCTAAAAGAATTTATTAATTTTTTGAGTGTAAATCTAATTAGCCTAATCGTTCCAAATCTCATTTGGATTGTTATTAATCTCTACAATTCAAATTGGCAACAAGATGAAACAGCTTTTCTTATAATTACTTTTTTAATAAATGGTTTAATTTTGCCATTGAAGTATTTATTTTATAAATTATTTGTCTTTAAAGATTCTTTGTAAAAAACTATTTTTAATTTAAATAAGCTTTTTAAAGTTCTTGGAATTCTTTTATAGATTACTGAAACACTAGGTCTTATTTCATTAACAATTGCTGGAACTTCTTTGATCTTTTTTCCACTTTTCTCAATTCTTATAAGTAATTCAGTATCAAATATGTCTTGTGTAGAAACTACATCATTGACAAATTCATCTATACATATTTTTTTTATTGCTTTCATACCATGAGTATCTGACAATGTAGTTCTAAATAATAACTTCAAAAGAAATACAAAAGTATTAGTTGCAATTTTTCTTACAAATCTTCTTCCGTCGTTAGATTGAACTAATCTTTTAGACGCTGTAATTGCAGAAAAATCTTCTTCTAACATTAAAGCCATATTTAAAAAACTTTCTGAATAATAATCAATATCAAATGAGACAACTAAAGAATTACTTGCTTCAATAAAACCACTTCTTAAAGCCATTCCATAATTCGGTGTGTTTGATGATATGACTTTAATTTCTGAATGTTCATTTGATATTTTTTTTGCAATCTCAAGGGTGTTATCATTTGAGCCATTTTCTGAAAGAATAATTTCAAATTTTTTCTGAGTTCTTTTACAAATAGCAAATATATTATTTACTGATTCTTCAAGTATTTCTTGTTCATTAAATATCGGTATAACAATTGAAAAAGAATTGAAACTAAACTTTGATTGCATGATGATTACAATAATTACTTAATGGACAAAAATAAACTAGATTTAATTTTTAAATCCTACGATATAAGAGGTGTTTTTAATGATGAAATAAACACTTCTGATGCATTTAAAATTGCAAAAGCATTTTCATATTTTGTTAAAGCAGATGAAATAATCATAGGCCACGATGGAAGAATATCTAATCTTGAGATGTACTCAGCTGTAGCAGCAGGTGTAAAAAGTACAGGTACGAATGTTAGGTATATTGGATTAGTTCCAACAGATGTTGTTTACTCAGTTTCTGGTCTTTTAAATTTACCTGGAATAGTAATTACTGCATCACACAACCCAAAAGAATATACAGGATTAAAACTCTGTAATGCTGGAGCTATACCAATAGGAGAGAATTCTGGACTGTTAGAGATTAAAAAAGATGTGTTATCAATGGTAGATGAAGAATTCATTCCAGAGGTTTCAGATTCACAAAGTTCTATAGATATATATTTTGATCATATTCGTAAACTTGTCAATCCTGATGATATATCAAATGAAATTAGTTTTGGAATTGATGGAGGAAATGGAGCAATTGGTTCAATAATTGAAAACCTTAAAACTCAGTACAAGCTTAACTTTATGCCTTTATATTTAGAAGTCGATGGAAACTTTCCAAACCATCCAGCAGACCCATCAGATGAAAATAATTTACAAGATTTAATCAAACTGGTTACAACAAATAACTTAGATTTTGGAGTAGCTTTTGATGGAGATGCTGATAGAGCAGTCTTTATTGATAATGAAGGAAATGTAATATCGGGAAGTATGATGACAGCTTTTATTGCTGATTATTTAGTTGCAAAAAATAACCAAGTTAAAGTAGTCCATAATGTTAATGTATCTCCACATGCATTAGATTTATTAACCAAAAAAGGTGTTGAATTAATAAGAACTAAAGTTGGTCACTCCAATATCAAAGCTGTAATGAGAGAAGAGAATGCAGATTTCGGTGGAGAGCATAGTGCCCATTTTTATTACAAAGAAAACTTTTTTGCTGATTCAGCAATACTTACATTGCTAGTATTTTTAAACATCATTTCAGAAAAAAATCAAAGTATAAATGAAATGATTTCAGCTTATAATTTTCCTCCAAGTAGTGGTGAAATTAACTTTAAGGTCGATAATATCCAAACCTCAATTAAAAATATTGAAAATATCTTTGAAGGAGAGTTTGATTATCTTGATGGCGTCTCATATTTTGGAGAAAATTTTTGGTTTAATATCAGAGGTTCTAATACAGAACCTAAGCTTAGAGTAAATATTGAAGCTCAAACTGAGGATTTGCTATCTGAGGTATTAGATAAAATTTCAAGTAACATATAGGTTGAAATGCTAGAACATGTCTACAATCTTGGAAATCAACTCAATCAAGAGTTAACAGTTTCAGAAAACTTTAAATCTCCAGAGTATCAGAATCTACTCATTGTAGGAATGGGTGGCTCCGGAGTTGCTGGAGATATACTCAAATTAGTCATCAACAAATATTCAAGTATAAATGTTGAAGTCACAAAAACTTATGGTATTCCGAAACCCATAATTAAAGCTAAACCTTTTTGCTTATTTTTATCTTATTCAGGAAATACAGAAGAGACAATAAGTGCTGTTAACGATGCTCTAACACACGATTTAGATTTTTGTGTAGTTGCTAGTGGAGGAGAGCTCTTAAATTTATCAATAGAAAACAATAAACAGTATGTACAAGTACCTACTGGTCTTCAACCAAGAGCAGCTTTGGGTCATATGGCTAGAGCAGTTTTACATTTTTTACCCGAATCTATTGATTATGATTTTAAAAAAGTTTGTAAAGAAGTTCAAAGCCATACCAATATGTTGCTTGACGAAAATGAAGAGAGTGATTCCTTAAAATTTTCTAAAAGTTTAGCTGCAGATATTGGCAATAAAACAGTTGTAATATATGGAGGAACTCCAACGAGCTTTCTTGCAGCACAGAGATGGAAAACTCAAATTAATGAAAATGCAAAATCAAAAGCATATGTTGGCTATATGCCTGAAATACATCACAACGAAATACTTTCATGGGAAGCTGATAAAAATGGATCCAAAAATAACTTTCTAGTAGTTTTTCTAAGAGATGAACAAGAACCAGATCAGATAAAGAAAAGATTCGAATTAACAAAGAAAATTATTGGCGAAGATGTAAATATTGTTGAAGTAGAAAATGTTGTAACAGACAATATCATTAAAAAATTATTCCATTTAATCTTAATTGGTGATCTTGTAAGTGTATTTATGGCTGACGAACTCAACATTGATCCTTACGATATTACAAATATAGAAAATCTAAAAGCAATGTTGAAAGGCAATTAATGTCAAGTATAAAAGATTCAAATTTAGCAAATGAAGGGCATGCAGAAGTCAGTTGGGCACAAAGACAGATGCAAGTTTTAGAAGAAATAAAAATGGATTTCTCAGAAAAGAAACCTTTAGAAGGACTTAATATTGGTGCTTGTATGCATGTTACAAAAGAAACAGCAAATTTAATGCTGACTCTTAAAGCTGGAGGGGCTAATGTAGCTCTTTGCGCTTCAAACCCATTATCTACAAAAGATGCTGTTGCAGCGTATTTAGCTGAAAATGATATTGAGGTCCATGCAATAAGAGGTGTTTCAAATGATGAGTTCTTTAAACATCTAAATCTAGTATTAGACACAAAACCAGACATCACAATGGATGATGGTGCAGATCTTGTAAACCTTTTACATACGTCAAGAGAGGATATACCAATTCTTGGATCAATGGAGGAAACAACAACTGGTGTTATTCGATTAAAATCAATGGAGAAAAATAACAAATTACGTTTTCCAGTTGTTGCTGTAAATGATTCAGATACTAAGCATCTCTTTGACAACCGTTTTGGTACTGGACAAAGTTCTATGGATGGAATCATAAGAGCAACAGATTTATTAATTGCTGGCCTAAATGTCGTTGTATTTGGGTTTGGAGATTGTGGAAAAGGAGTTGCTGAAAGAGCATATGGAATGGGAGCGAAAGTAACTGTTGTTGAACCAGATTCTGTAAGAGCTCTTGAAGCATTAATGCATGGTTATGAAGTCAAAACAAGTTTAGAAGCGTCAAAAATTGCTGATGTAATTGTAACTGTTACAGGCAATCGCCATGTTTTAGATGTTCATCACTTCGATGTAATGAAAGATGGAGTTGTACTTGCAAATGCTGGACACTTTGATGTCGAGATTAATCTTGTAGAGCTTAATAACATTTCTGATTCAGTAAACCGTGTTCGTGAACATGTAGATAGCTATGACTATAAAGGCAAAGAGATCTTAGTATTAGGCGAGGGAAGGCTTGTAAACCTAGCTGCAGCAACTGGACACCCTGCTTCAGTTATGGATATGTCATTTGCAAATCAAGCTTTAGCTTCAGAGTGGATAAAAGATAACTATAAAGAATTAGAAAATAAGGTTTATACTTTACCAAAATCTGTAGACCAAAAAATTGCAGCTACAAAACTCAAGCTTATGGGTGGTCAATTAGAAGTACTTACAGAGGATCAGGTAGTTTATCTAGATTCTTGGGAGTTTGGCACCAGCTAGAGTGAACGTTTTTAAAAAAGTTCTATCTGTTGGTGGAGGCAAGCTTGCATCAGAAATCAATTCTATTGTCAATAGTATAAATGCTAAAGAATCTGATTTCGAAAAATTAAGTGATGAGCAAATTAAATCGGGATTTCAACAGTTATCAGAACAGTTAGAAAATGGAGTCAAATCTATTGAAGTAGATGCTTTTGCATATATTCGAGAAGCGTCAAAAAGAACATTAGGTCAAAGACATTACGATGTACAGTTATTTGGTGGGCTTGTCTTATTAAGAAATAAAATTGCTGAGATGAAAACCGGTGAAGGTAAGACCTTAGTTTCAACATTGCCAATTTCAACTATGGCTTTATTTAACAAAGGGGTTCATGTTGTAACGGTAAATGATTATTTATCGAAAAGAGATGCAGAATGGATGGAGCCAATTTATAACTTTTTAGGCTTAGAAGTTGGGCTAGTATATTCAAATCAAGACAATCTTGAAAAAGCTGAGGCATATAAAAAACATATTACTTACGGAACTAACAATGAGTTTGGGTTTGATTATTTAAGAGATAATATGGCGATTTCAAAAGAGCAACTTGTTCAAAGAGAGCTTTTCTATAGTGTTGTAGACGAAGTGGACTCAATACTTGTTGATGAAGCTAGAACACCTCTAATTATTTCTGGAAAAG